>Ga0187844_10000671_pt1 | contig 26720 bp, 21 predicted proteins | sample SpaLakP09_SKY_50_FD_134517 | JGI IMG/M metagenome (GOLD analysis project Ga0187844, IMG submission 134517) | Oligotrophic lake water microbial communities from Sparkling Lake, Wisconsin, USA - SP09_SKY_50 | ecosystem: Environmental > Aquatic > Freshwater > Lake | place: USA: Sparkling Lake... | reverse complement strand
GTTATAGCGCCAGCCCCCCGTCGCGGCCGCGGGAGCGGCAGCCGCGCCCGCCGCACTGACGACCGCGACCGCGTTGGACGGCGGGTTGCTGATGGGTTCGGCCGGCAGCTGGTCGCGCAGATAGGGCCCGTACATGAACCCGGCGCCGCCTGCGCTGCACGTGTGGCCCGACACGTCGGTGTACATGGTCAGCTGTTCCTTGAGCGCATCGCCGGTATTGACGGCGGCGGTACCCAGCGTCCCGCCTGCTGCGGTGCACTTGGACGAATCGCCGCCGGTGGCAGCCGTCGCGGCAGGAAATGTATTGTTGTGTTGCACACGATACATCTCGATCGCGGAACGCAAATTGTTCAGGTTGGCGTCGAGGGTCGATTCCTGGGCGTCGGCAGTGGTATTGGAAAACTGTGGAATGGCGATCGCGGCCAGGATGGCGATGATGATGACCACGATCAGCAACTCGATCAACGTGAAACCTTTGGCGCGTGCGGTGTGGAGTGCAGTTTTCATCTCGACCCTTCTTTCAATGGTTGCAGTTGAACTCAGGCATTTTCTTGAACGGCGGAAATACATTAGCACTCGGTATCGTTTACTTTTTGCTGTACCGCATGCCATCGCGCATTCAATGGACCGCGCGCGACATTTTAAAAATGGGCAGGATGATCGACGTGACGATCGTTCCGACCAGGACGCCCATAATCATGAGCATTGCCGGTTCGGCCATCTTGGCGAGCTGGTTGAGTTGGCGGGTCAGGTCGCGTTCGTAAAAATCGGCCACGCGGCGCATCACGGGGCCCAGCGCGCCGGTTTCCTCGCCGGTGTCGATCATCTGCTTGACGCTGGCAGGAATCAGCGGGCTGGTACGAAATGCTTCCGCGATTCCATTCCCTTCGGTGACCCCCAGCTCGACTTCACCGAGGAATTGCTGGAACTCGGCATTCGGGATGACGTTGCGGCACGCGCCCAGCGTGGCAAGGATGGTCACGCCGCGCTCGATCGACACGCCCATCACGCGCAGCAGACGGGTCAGGTAGATTTTGATGAAGATGTGGCGCACGAACGGCAGGCGCAGCTTGAGCCGGTCGAGGCGGCGGCGCATGCCCGGGCGCGTCAGCGCGACCGCGACGCCGGCCGCCGCCAGCGCGCTGCCTCCCGCCAGCAGGGGCCAGCGGTGCACCAGCACGTCGCTGGCGGCCATCAGCACCTTGGTCGTGAGCGGCAGCTGGTCATAGATACCCACGAACATCGTGACGAAGCGCGGGAACACGGCGACGAGGATGAAGACGACGACCAGTACCGAAAACACGGCAAGAAAACCGGGGTACGCGAGCGCTCCGATCATGGTGTTGCGCAGGCGCTGCTGCTGCTCGTCCATCTCGACCAGCTGCTGCAGGACCTCCGACAGGAAGCCGCCCTGTTCGCTGGCGCCGACCAGGTTGATGTAAGTGGGAGGAAACAGCGCCGGGTGCTTGAGCAGCGCCTCGGAAAAGCGTTGCCCCGCCACGATATCGTGGGCCAGTTCGTCGAGCAGGGCCCGTAGTTGCGCGCGCTCGGCCTGGTCGCGCAGGACGTGCAGGGCACGATGCAGCGATACACCGGTATCGAGCAAAAGGGCGAGCCTTTCGGTAAGGAGCATGCGCTCCGGCACGCCGGGACGCCAGCGGAACATGGCGGGCAGGACGAGCACCGCGGCCGCGTTGCGCGTCGCCCGGGGGGCGCCGTCCAGTTCAAAATCGTCCCATTCCAGCGCCATCGTCCGCTCCTAGGTTGCCGTTACCACACGGGTGATTTCCTCGGGCGTGGTCTCGCCCGCAAACGCGTGCGCCATGCCGTCGGCGTACAGGTCGACGTGACCGCGCGCCTCCAGATGACGCATCATGTCGTCCTTGCCCGCGTTCGCGGCCACCATGCGCTGCAGCTCGGGGTCGATCTCGAGCAGCTCGTAGATGCCGAGCCGGCCCTTGTAGCCGGAATCGAAACAGGCGGGGCAGCCGCGTCCGCGCGCCAGGCGCAGGGTTCCTTCGCCCTTCCAGCCCCAGCCCGCCGCGGCGCCCGGCGGCGCGAAGTAGCCGGTGCGGCACTGGCCGCAGATGCGGCGCACCAGCCGCTGCGCCATGACGCCGATCAGGGCCGAGGACAGCAGATAGGGCTTGACGCCCATCTCGACGAGGCGCGCGACCGCCCCCAGCGTGTCGTTCGTGTGCAGGGTTGTCAGTACCAGGTGGCCGGTGAGCGCCGCCTGCACCGCGATCTCCGCGGTTTCGCGATCGCGCACCTCGCCCACCATGATCACGTCGGGATCCTGGCGCAGCACATGGCGCAGGACGCGCGCGAACGACAGTCCGATCACGTCGTTGACCTGGTTCTGGTTGATGATGTCGAGCTGGTATTCGACCGGATCCTCGATGGTCACGATGTTCTTCTCGATGCTCTTGAGATGGCTGATCGCCGAATACAGGCTGGTGGTCTTGCCGCTGCCGGTGGGTCCGGTCACGAGGATCAGGCCGTGGCTGCGCGCCAGGAGGCGCTTGAATCCCGCCAGCGAATCGGGGCTCATGCCCAGGCGGTCGACGTCGAGGATCGAGCGATCCTTGTCGAGGACGCGCAGCACGACCTTTTCGCCGTAGATGCCGGGGAGCGACGAAAAGCGCAGGTCCACGATGCGCCCGCGCGTGGCCACCTGGATCCGTCCGTCCTGCGGCAGGCGGCGCTCGGCGATGTCGAGATTGGCCATGACCTTCAGGCGCGAGACGAGCGCCGGATGCAGCTCCGCGCGCGGCGACATCACCTCGTACAGGATGCCGTCCACACGCAGCCGCACGCGCGATTTGTTGCGCCCGATCTCGATGTGCACGTCGCTCGCGTGGTCGTGGAGCGCGCGCTGGATGATCGCGTTGACCATGTTGATGACCGGGCTGGCGCCAGCCATTTCGTCGATCCTCGTGGTGTCCTGCGGCACCGCGCTTTCCAGCAGTTCCAGGTCGTCGGCCTCGCTGTGGACGAAGTCGGGGATCTCGCCGCCGTACGCTTCCTCGCGCGCGCGCTCGAGCTCGCCCGGCGGCGCCAGCGCCACCCGTACGCGCAGGCCGGTGACCGAGCGGATCTCGTCGACGTTGTGCAACGCCTGCGGCTCGTTGGTGGCGACCGTGAGCGTGCCGTCGACGGCGAAGAGCGGCAGCATGTTCAGGCGCCGCGCGGCACCGGCCTCGAGCAGCCCGACCGCTTCGGGATCCCAGAGACCCGTGCGCGGATTGACGAACGGAACGCCGAGCTGTTCGGCCAGTACCTGGCACAGCACCGCCTCGGACAGCCAGCGCTTCTCGATCATGATCACGCCCATGCGCTTGCCGGATTGTTGCTGCAGCCTGGCCGCCTCCTCCACCTGGGCGGCGGTGACGACACCCCGCGCGACCAGGATGTCACCCAGCTTGCCGCGGCCGGGCTCGCGCGGCGGACGCGGCACGGGCGGCGGCGCGTCGTACAACGCGACGCGGTCGGCGACGCCCGTCACGGTCAGTACATCCTGCACCAGCGGGCTCGGATAGGCCAGGCGCAGCCAGCCCCCCAGCGCGGACAGGCGTGCCGCGCCATGCACGAACAGCTCCAGCGCCCGTCCGGACAAGACCTGCACCTTGCCCATGTCCAGCACGATCGCCACCTGGTGCTCGGCCACGCATTCGTCGATGGCCCGCGCCAGCGCGTCGATCGTGTCGCCCCCCGTCAGCGCGCCCGGCGGCGCGAGATAGACGAGGGCCCCGATCCGGGTTCGTGCGATCGCCGTGTCCATCTAGACGGCTTCCATCCGGGTGGCGTCCGGCGCGGTGCCGGCCGGCGACGCGACAAGCCGCGCCACGATCATGCGGCCTCCGCCTGCGGAGAAGGGATACGCTGGAGATGAACGGAAAACGTGCTGCCGTGCCCCAGCTCGCTGTCGAGTTCCAGTCGACCATGGTGCAGCTCCACGATCTGCCGAACCAGGTACAAGCCGAGGCCGTTTCCGCCGCGGTCCGGCGCCGCGTCGTCGCGTACGCGGTAGAACTTTTCGGTCACGCGCGCCTGTTCCCCCGGTGCGATGCCGATGCCCCCGTCGCGGACCGATATCATCACGCCGTGCCCCACCTGCTCCGCGGCCAGCGCGACGCTGCCGCCGTCATGGCTGTACTTGACCGCGTTGTCGAGCAGGTTATCGAAGACGATGCATAACAGGTCCTTGTCGGCCACCACCGGATCGAGCTCGTGCGGCAGTTGCAGGAGGAGCCGCACCTGGCGCTCCGTCGCGCGCCGCTGCGCCCGCTGCACGCAGTCGCGCAGCAGCTCGTCCAGCCTGACCCGGTTGCGCTCGGGCCGCATCGTACCCGTGTCGAGCCGGCTCACGTTCAGGAGGTTGTTCACCAGCGTGGTCATGCGCTCCACCTGGTCCCGGATCGCCGTCATCGCCCGGGTGCGCCGCGCCGTGTCGTCACCCGCGTCGCCCAGCTCGTCGACGGCCGCGCCGATGAGGGACACGGGCGCGCGGAATTCGTGCGACACATGGCCCATGAAATCGTTCCCCGCCTGGCGCGCCAGCCGTTCGCGGGTGGCGTCGCGCAATACCACGAGTGTCCCGAACGCCAGGTCGTCGTCGTCGCCGGCAAGGGGCTGGACGCTGACGCACAGGTGCTTGTCCGGCACGCGCGCGGGCACGAACTCGATGGTGGAACGGCACGGCACGTCCGGACTGCCGTTGCGAACCGCGGCCAGCAACGCGCGCAGCGGCGCGTCGTCGCACCATGCCGGCGGCGGCAACGCGAGCACGCGCTCGATCTGGACGCCGAGCATCGGTTCGATCTTGTCGCTGGCAAAAATGACGTCGCCGGCTGGGTCCAGCACGAGCACCCCGTCGGGCAGGCACTGCAGCACGGCCTGCATCTTGTTGCGCGCGTATTCCATCAGCCTGGTGTCGGCGATACCCGAACGGTGCGCGCGTTCGAGCTCGAGGATATGTCCGGCCGCCCGCTCGACCGCCTGCGCCAGGTCGCGCGCGAACCGGCGCGGGTTGGCCATGCCCGGCCCGGGCGGCAGCGGCCGGCCGCTTCCCGCCAGCGCATGCACGGGTGCAAGCAGGGCGGCGAGGGGCGCCAGCTCGCGCAGCAGCGCCACCCATGCCAGCAGCGCCGACGCGAGCCCGGCAAGTGCGATACGCAGCGCGTCCCCGGCCGTGACGTGCCCCGTTCGGCCGTATTCGGCCGCGAGGACCACGCCCGCGCCGAGCCAGCCCGCCCCTGCCATGACGACGGCCAGCCGCTGCGCCTTGATTCGGGCGAACAATGTTGAGAAGACACTACCGCGGGTCATTTTTCCTCCAAGGAATTAACCTACTGTCGTGCCGGTTCGTTCGTTTTGTGTTGGATCAGTTGCTTATCGTCGAAAGCGGGTTGCGGCGTGTCCGAAGGCGTGAATGTGGTCGGCCTGTTGTTGCACGAAGCCGTCGAATGCCGCGAACAACGCTTCATAGGGCTTCGGGTCGGCTTCGAGCCGTCCTAGCGCCAGCGCGGCCGCTTCCAGGGTGGACAGCTGGTGCGGTGCGTGCGCCTTGCGAATCCGGTAAGCGGATGCCGGCACGTCCTGCAACGCGAGACGCGGCAGCCGTTGCAGCCCCGGATTCAGGTGCAGCATCTTGCGGCTCTTGCGCCACGTGGCGTCCAGCAGCACGAGCCGCAAGTGCTCGGGCGAGGCGGCGGATGGCGGCACGGGAACGGGCGGCGCGCCCGCGGGGGCCGCGCCCGGCGTCTCCGGGTACAGCAGCAGCGGCACGCGCGCGCCGGCATGGAGCAGCGCGTGCAACCCGGCCGGGTCGAACGTTTCGCCCACTTCGAGCCGGCTGCCGCGCACGCACAGGTGCAACAGCCGCGCGCTGTTCTTGGCGTTGTGCACTTCGAGCGGATGTTGCAGGATTAACAGGTCGACACGGCTGGACAGCGGCCGCACCCAGTTGCAGATGCAGGCGCTTTGCGCGCGCAGGCAAGCGGCGCACATGGCGCGCCGCGACGGTAACGGAGAATCGGTCATGGGCGGCGATTGTACCGCCACCCCGGGCCCCCGTGCCCTATTGGCTGCCCATGCGGCGACCCGTGTGCGGCGCGTCCGCGGCACTGACGGGCGCGTCCGGCCGCAGGGTCCTGAGCGCCCGGCTCCACGCCACGACCTGGTCGAGCATCGCATCCACGGACTGTTCATGGTGCTCGGCCGGATTGAAGGTCGTGTAATTCTCGAAGTCGGTGCGCAGCGACAGCATCACCTGCGCGCGCACGTCGGCCACCATCAGCTCGCCCATCACGAGGCGCAGGCTCTCGATGGCGCGCGCACCGCCCGCGCTGCCGTAGCCCACGAAGCCCGCGGCCTTGTTGTTCCATTCCTTGTACAGGAAATCGATGGCGTTCTTCAGCGCGCCGGACGTGCCGTGGTTGTATTCCGGCGTGACGAACACGAAGCCGTCGAAGCCGGCGATGGCCGTAGCCCACGCCTGCGTGTGCGGCTGCGCGTACTGGCCCAGCGACGGCGGCACCGGTTCGTCCAGCAGCGGCAGGTTGAAATCCTGGATGTCGACCAGTTCGAACACGGCGTCGGCGCGCATGCCCGCGATGTCCAGCACCCAGCGCGCCACGTCCGGCGCCCTGCGGCCCGGCCGGGTGCTCCCGACGATGATTCCGATCTTGATCATGTTCCCTCCTCCACGGTTGTCATGGCTTCCAGCCGCCGCCCAGCGCGCGATACAGGTCGACGTGCGCCTGCAGCCAGGCCGCGCGCAGCTGCAGCGCGGCGTTGTCCGCGGCGAAGGCGTTGCGCTGGGCGTCCAGCTCCTCCAGGTACGACGAATAGCCGTTGCGGTAGCGGTTGTGGGCGATCCGGAGGACTTCGCTCGTCGCCACGCGGCGCGCCTCGACCTCGTCCAGCTGCTCGCGCAGGCGTTGCACTGCCGTCAAGGCGTTCTCCGTGTCGGCGAACGCGTTGCGCACCGCCGCTTCGTACGCGAATACGGCACGGTCCCGAAGGGAGGCGCCGATCTCGGCCTGGGCCCGCAGGCGGCCCGCATCGAACAGCGGCGCCAGCACGCTGCCGCCCACGCTCCACAGCTTTGTCGGAGATGACAGCAATGTCGGCAAATCGTTCGCATACGCGCCCAGCGATGCCGTCAGGCGCAGCGACGGCAGCATCTGGTCGCGCGCGGCCGCAAGGCTCGCATCGGCCGCGGCCAGCGCGCGCTCGGCCGAGGCGATGTCGGGCCGCCGGCGCAGCAGTTCGGACGGGAACCCCGGCTGGATCGCGGGCGCGTTCATGCGGACGAGCTCGGTGCCCCGTCCGACCGGGCCGGGGTTGGCGCCAGCCAGGATGTCGAGCGCGTTCTCCTGCTGCGCAATTGCCCGTTCCAGTTGCGGCACGACGGCGGCCGTCGCGCGGTACTCCGCCTCCGCCTGCGACAATTCCAGGCGCGAGCTGTAGCCGACTTCGAACTGGCGCCGCGCCAGGTCCAGCGAGCGCTGGCGCGATGAGAGTGTCGCGCGCGCGAGCTCCAGCTGGGCGTCGAGGCCGCGCAGGTTCAGGTAGCCGGACGCCGTGCTCGCCGCCACCGACAGCGCCGTCGCATCCGCCGCGGCCTGCTGCGCCGCGTAGTCGAGGCGTGACGCTTCCGTCAGATTGGCCGTGCGGCCGAACGGGTCCAGTTCGTAGGCGGCCTGGAACGCGCCCTGGATCGATGTCGTATCGATCGGCTTGCCGAACGGCCCGATCACGCGCGCCCGCGTGGGCGTGAAGCCGACGGACAGGGTCGGTTCCCCGGCCGCGCGCGCCACCTGCACGCGCGCCCGGTATTCCTGCAGCCGCGCCTGCGCCGTGCGCACGTCGTTGTTGCGTTCGAGAGCCTGCGCGACGAGGCGGTCCAGCGCGGGATCGGCGAACGCATGCCACCAGTCGCGCTCGACGGGCGCACCCGGCCCCACCTGGCTCCGCCACGCGGGCGGCACGACGAGCGTCGTGGGCGGCGGCGGCTGCACGGGGATGCGGCAGCCGGCCAGCAGTGCCGCGCAGGCAGACAACATGAGCAGCCGGTTCATCGAGCGTTCCCCGTGGACTCGGGCGTACGCGTGGGCGCAGGGGCGCCCACCCTACCCGCCTTCGTATCGATGCTGGCCACCACCGACATCCCCGGCCGCAGCCGCGCCGCCAGTTCCTGGTTCGGGTCGATGCTGATGCGGACCGGGATGCGCTGGGCGATCTTGACGAAGTTACCCGTCGCGTTGTCCGGCACGATCACGGAAAACTCGGAGCCGGTGGCCGGCGCGATCTGCTCGACGTGGCCGCGCAGCTTCGCGTGATTCAGCGCGTCGACGGTGAAGGACACGGGCTGGCCCACGCGCACGTCGGCCATCTGCGTTTCCTTCATGTTGGCGACGACCCACATCGTCTGCGGCACGAGCGCCGTCAGCTGGGCGCCCGCGTTGACGAACGCGCCGAGGCGCACGCTCACCTGCCCCAGCTGGCCATCGCGTGGTGCCGTGATGCGGGTATTCGACAGGTCGATCTCGGCCAGCCGCACGGCCGCCTCCGCGTTCGCGACCGCCGCTTCCAGCGATGCGCGGTTGACGTCCACGGTGCGCAGGCTCTGGCGCGAGATTTCCAGCGCGGCCCGCGCCTGCTCGGCCGCGGCGACGGTCTGCGCGCGGGTCGCGCGGGCGGCGTCCCGTTCGCGCGCGGACAGCGAGCCGTCGGCCGCCAGCTCCTCGACGCGTCTCAGGTCGGCATTCGCACGCTGGGCCTGGGCGGCGGCGTTGGCGACGGCGGCCTGGTTCTGCGCGATGGTGGCGCTGGCCGTGCCGCGGCTTTGCGCGAAGTTCGCGAGGGCCGCGCGCGTGGTCGCCAGCTGGGCCTTCGCCTGCTCGAGCCGCTGCTGGTAGATGCGGTCGTCGATGCGCATCAGGAGCTGGCCCTGATGGACTGTCTGGTAATCCTGCACATCCACTTCGACGACGTAGCCGGACAGCTGCGGGCTGATGATCGTCACCTGCCCGCGCACGAGGGCATTCTCGGTCGACTGCATGGCGCTGTGGAACGGCGGCAGGTTCCAGGCGTACAGCACGATCAGGACGCCGATCAGCGCGATGAGCGCGAACAGCAGGCCGCTTACGATGACGTGGCGATTCGATTTTTGCTGCGTAGTGGTGGTTGTCGTTTCCGGCATGGCAAAGGGCTCAGGGTCAGGTTGGAACCGCCGGCGCCGGCTCGGGCGGGCGCGGCGCCGTGCGGCGGTCGCCGGATGGGACGGCGATCGGCGAATCGGTCGGGTCGGGTGGCGCCGATTCTGGTCCAGATGCGGGCGCCGGGGCCGGCGGCGGGGGCGCCACGTATTTCAGCCACAGCGAGCGGCCGAAGATCCACGCGGCCAGCAGGGTGGCGATGATGGAGATCAGCAGGAACACGTCGTTGTAGGCGAGGATGTTCGCTTCGCGCGCGGCCGTCTGCGTCAGCACGGAGATGCCCTGGCGCGTGCGCGCGGACGGATCCGCGAGCTGGCGCGCATACGCGGCCCCGTACTGCTGGATGCGCGCGGCGACGAGCGGATCGAGCGAACTCAGCTGCTCGGCGAGCACGGACGAGTGGTATTTCTCGCGCATCACCTGGAACGTGCCCAGCAGCGAGGAGCCGATCAGGCCACCCAGGGTCTGCGTCAGGCCGAACAGCACGGAAAAGCTGATCAGGTTGGCGGGATTCGCGATCACGGACCCGAGCAGGGTCAGCAGCAGCGGTCCGAGGAACATCACGCCGCCGAACGCCAGCAGCCCCTGGCTCACGTACATCTGGGCGGGCCGTGTGACATTGGTCGCGTTCGAATCGATCCACGCGCCCAGCGCCATGATCAGGAGGGCCACGACCTGCGGCGCCATCAGGTGCGGCGGCCGGGTGACCAGCACGGAGACGACGATGCCGAGGATGGTCGCGAGCAGGATGACGATGAACAGCGTCTGCATCTCGTCGTTGTTCAGGCCCACGAGGCGCAGGAAGCCGACGGCGCCCACGCTCTGCTCGGACAGCACGACGCGCACGAGCATCAGCGCGATCGCGAGGCGCAGGATCATCCCGTTGGTCAGCCAGCGGATGTTCAGCAGCGGGTTGTCGCGGTTATGCTCGACGCAGATCGCCGCCAGCAGCAGCACGATGGACACGGCCAGCGCGATACCGACCCACGGCGCTTCCGTCCACCACAGCACGCGGCCGAACGTGAGCGCTGCGCACAGCAGCGCCATGCCGGGCGCGAACAGCGAGAACGTGAGGAAGTCGGCGGGCCGGAACGCCTTGAAGCGGTCGCCCGGCGGCAGTTTCAGCCACAGCACGGCGGCAAGCGTGACGAGCGTGAGCCCGAGCTCGAACAGGTACAGCCCGCGCCATTCCGCGACCTGCAGGAGGCTGCGGGAAAAGATGTAGGCGATCGGCTGCGAGAGCTGCGCGATGCCGGTCGAGATCACGATGCCGCGCGGCCGCCACTCCTTTTTAAAGGCCTGCAGGCTGTAGTACAGGCCGAGCGTCGACAGCGCCGCGCCCGCCATGCCGTGGGCCGCGCGCACGGCGATCGCCGAGCCCAGGTCGCCCACGAACAGGTGCGCGAACGTGATCAGGGCATACAGCACGAGGAAGAACTCGGTGAACGCGCGCAGGCCGAATTGCTGGCGGAATTTCACCAGCAGAAGGTTCATCGACACATTGGTCATCACATACGCCGTCGGCAGCCAGTTGGCTTCGGCCGTGAACACGCCCAGCGTGCCTTGCAGGTTGACGAGGTTGACGGTGACGAGCGCATTGCCGAGGCCGCCTGTAATCGTCACGAGCGTGCCGATCAGGAAATAGGCGATGCGGCGCGGCGTCGAGTGCTTTGGGAACGACGGGCCGCCCGGCAGCGTGGGACGCTCGTCCGGATGCCACTGGCGCGGCGCGTAATCGGCGTCGCTCATGGGCTCTCCAGCAGGCGCTGCAGGTCTTCCAGCACGGCCGCCGCCGCGGCCATGGCGCCCGCGTCCAGCCGCGCGACCGTCAGGCGCCGCAGTGCCGCCGCTTCCGCATGCACGTGGCCCGCCACCGTCTCGCCCTGCGGGGTGAGCGCGATGCGCTTGACGCGGCGGTCGCCCGGCACCGAGTCACGCCGCACGAGGCCGCCTGCCACGAGCCGGTCGAGCGTGGTCACGAGCGTGGCGCCGTCCACGCCGAGCCGGCGCGCCAGTTCCCGCTGCGATGGCGGCTCCAGGCTGTCTGCCACGGCCGTGAGCGCGTTCCAGCCGGCCATCGTCAGCCCGTTCGCCTTCAGGTGGCGTTCGAACGCGAGGCGCCAGGCGCGCGCACTGCCTTGCAAGGCTTGCAGGAAACGGTCGTCGGTATTCATGTCAGTTAAACATGGGCATCCCAATCGTTGGCCATGCAGATTATCTGCCTGTTATGGCAAATGTGGCCACACGCGAAGATTTAGTTCGAGAATTGGTTAATTGGACATTGCTCTGAGAAATCACCGTGCTTAGAATCAACTCATTCCCCAAGGCAATCCATTCTTGGGGAAAACGAGCAACCCGGTGTCGTCCCAGAGTCTTCCATGCTTAAAGTCCGCCCTTCCGTTCGCAAACTGACCGCCGCCTTTATCGCCACCCTGGCCCTGCTGCCGGGTCTCGCCATCGAACAAGAGCTGCAGCTCGACTACCGGATCAACGAGCACATCGTCCTGATCCCGGCCGGGCAGGACCACCAGGCCCGCCTGGAGACGACCGTGTTCCAGCCGAACGGCCCGGGCCCCTTTCCGCTCATCATCATCAACCACGGCAAGGATCCGGGTCACCCGAACCTGCAGCCGCGCGACCGCTTCTACCACATGGCCCACGCCTTCGTGGAGCGGGGCTATGCCGTGATGGTGCCGATGCGCCAGGGCTTCGCCAACTCGACGGGTCGTTACCGCGACCACGGCTGCGACATGACGGCCAACGGCTACACCCAGGCCGAGGACGTCAAGGACACCCTCGACTACGCGCGTGCGCAGAAGTGGGTCGACGCGGACCACATCGTCGTCGCCGGCCAGTCGTACGGCGGCCTCGCGACGATGGCGCTCGGCACCGAGGACCTGCCGGGCGTGCGCGGCCTGATCAACTTCGCGGGCGGCCTGCGCGACGACAGCAACGGCTGCGGCTGGCGCTCCGCTCTCGTCTCGGCGTTCGCCGAATACGGGTCGCAGAACAAGGTGCCGAGCCTGTGGATGTACGGCCAGAACGATTCGCTGTTCTCGCCGGAACTCGTGACGCGCATGCACGACGCGTTCGAGCAGGCCGGCGGCCGCGCCCAGCTTGTCGAGTACGCCCCGTTCAAGCGAGATTCGCATGGCATGCTGGCCAGCCGCGACGGCCAGAAGGTATGGCTGGCGGACACGATGACATTCCTGCAGAAGATCGGCATGCCGACCAAGGTCGTGTACAAGGTGCCGGAACCGCCGCAGCCGCAGGCGACGAATTTCGCCGGCATCGAGGACGCCGACGCCGTGCCCTTCCTGTCGGAGAACGGCAAGCGCGCCTACCGCGAATACCTGACCAAGATGACGCCGCGCGCGTTTGCCGTGTCGCCCAGCGGCGCCTGGTGCTGGGCCGAGGAAGGCGAGGATCCGGAAGCCCGCGCCCTGGCCACCTGCTCGGCCAAGAGCGACAAGCCGTGCCGCCTGTACTCGGTGGACGAACACGTCGTGTGGAACCCGGACCTGGCCGAAAAGGCTGCGGTCACGGCATCGAACACGCCGGCCCCTGCTGCGCCGGGCAATGGTGCCGTGGGCAATGCGGCGGGCATGACAGCGGCGAACTGATCCCTTCGTTTTTCCGCTCTGCACAAACGCCGTTGGGTGGGCACCCCGTGCCCACCCAACGCGCCTTTTGTTGCATCGCAGCAGCCATTTCGCCGTCCCGGTCGAGGCAGCGCAAACTCCCTGCCGCATATCAAACCGACAATGGGCTCGCCACGTCAATGGAGAGAGTCACATGTCGCGACTGACGAAGTCCTGCGCCTGCGCGCTGCTGGCGCTCGCCGCGTTGCTCGGCGCCCCTGCCCGCGCGGCCAATAACGATCCCGTCGTGCTCGTGCACGGCGTCCTCGGCTTCGGGCCGGAATCGCATCCGCTCGGCAGCTTCCTGTACTGGGGCGGCTACGGCAATATCGCCGCGCACCTGGCCGTCTACCACGGCCCGCACACGGTCTTCACGGCCCAGGTGGGCGCGATCGCGTCGAACTGGGACCGCGCCGCCGAGCTGTATGCCCAGATCAAGGGCGGCTGCGTCGACTACGGCGCCCACCACGTGGCACGCTACGGCTATCCGGGCCAGGCACAGAAGCCGGCCGGCAAATGCTGGGCCGCGGACCCGGCCAACAATCCCGACAACTATCCGCTCGCGTTCTACCCGCAATGGGATGCCGCGCACCCGGTCCACATGATCGGGCACAGCCAGGGCGGCACGACGATCCGCGCCCTGATCCAGCTGCTGGAACACGGCTCGCCGGATGGCGACGAGGGCGGCGGCGAGTTGTACAAAGGCGGCAAGGTCGGGTGGATCAGGAGCGTCGTGACGATCTCCGCGCCGCACGACGGCACCACCCTGCGCGACGCCGTGCTGGACGTGCTGCCGAACCTGCGGAGTCCCCTGCGCGACATCCTCGACAACGAACTGGCCCACTGGGAGCTGGCGCCGGACGGCGCACGCGAGTTCAACCGCTGGGCGCTGACGTCGCAGATGGTCTATTACTTTTCCGTGGGCACGCTGGCGACGGAAGCCGGCGCCTGGTGCTGCAACGGCACGGACCGCGTGCTCGCGCCCGTGCAGAACGTGCAGAACGTGCAGTTCCAGTATCCGCGCGCGGACATGATCCCGTACTTCAAGCTGTTCGCCGGCGAGTGGATCGTCGGCTCGCTGGCCCAGCCGGGCATGGGCTCGTACACGCAGAACGCGCCGGGCCGGGTGCGCATCGACAGCGCGTGGTTCCCGAACGATGGCGTCGTCAACACCGTGAGCATGCGCGCGCCGAGCGGGCATCCGGTGCGCGACTACGACGGCAAGGCCGTCAGGGGGACGTGGAATTTCCTCGGCAATTACCGCGGCTACGACCATTTCGACATCCTGAACTGGCCGAACAACGGGCCGTCGGCCGATCCGGTCTACGATCGGATCAGCGACATCATCTTCGGGCTGGATTGACTAGATTGCCGACCGGAGCGTGCGCGCCAGATCCGACAGGCGGTACGGCTTGTTGACGAACGCGAACTCGTTGAGGTCGACGCCGTGCCGCTGCTTCAGGGCCGGCAGCGGATAGCCCGACGCGAGCATGATCTTGGTGGCCGGATAGTGCTCGCGCGTGTAGCTGGCCAGTTCGATGCCGTTCATCCCGTTCGGCATCACGACGTCGGTGAACAGGATGTCGATATCGCGCTGCTCCATCACGTCGATCGCCTCCTGCCCGCTGGCTGCCGTGACGACTTCGTAGCCCATGCTCGTGAACAGCGACGCGGCCACGTCCATGAGGTCCGGCTCGTCCTCGACGATCAGCACGCGCTCCGTGTGCTCGCTGGGCGCTTCCTCGACCGGGTCGACGACGGCCGGCAGGTAGATGGCGATGGTCGTGCCGTCGCCCGGCCGGCTGTCGATGGCGACCTCGCCGCCCGACTGCTTGATGAAGCCGTAGACCTGCGACAGGCCCAGCCCCGTGCCCTTGCCCACTTCCTTTGTCGTGAAGAACGGTTCGAAGGCGCGCCCCACCACGTCCGGCGGCATGCCGGTGCCGGTGTCGCTCACCGTCACGCGCACGTACTCGCCCGGCGCCAGGCCGGCGGGGTGCTGGCCGTCCGCCACCACGTTGCCCGTCGCGATCGTCAGGCGGCCGCCCTCGGGCATCGCGTCGCGCGCGTTGACGACGAGGTTCAGCAGGGCCGACTCCAGGCGGGCGCTGTCGATCAGGGCATTGTGGGCCTTGCGGTCGAGGTCGATCACGAACTCGATACTGGGATTGCCGGCGCGGCGCAGCACCGTCTCGAAGCCGCGGATGATCGCGTTCAGGTTGCGCGTCTCCGCCTGCAGCGGCTGCTGGCGCGCGAACGCGAGCAGTTGCTGCGTCAGGCGCGCGCCGCGGTCGATCGCACGGCGCATCGATTCCAGCGTACGCACATCGCCCTCGCCACGCTGCATGCCCAGCACCTCCAGGCCGCTGGACAGCACGGACAGCAGGTTGTTGAAGTCGTGCGCGACGCCGCCCGTCAACTGGCCGATGGATTCCATCTTCTGCGCCTGGTACAGCGCGATATTCGCCTTTTCCAGCGCCTCGTCCGCCTTCTTCTTTTCCGTCAGGTCGCGCGTGATCTTGGCGAAGCCGAGCAGCTCGCCGTTGTCGCCATGGATGGCGTCGATCACGGCATGGGCCCAGAAGCGCGAGCCATCCTTGCGCACGCGCCAGCCCTCGGACTCGTAGCGTCCCACTGCGGCGGCCGTCTCCAGCGCCCGCTTCGGGATGCCCGCGGCCTGGTCTTCCGGCGTGTAGAAGCGCGCCAGATGGCTGCCGATGATCTCGGCCTGGCTGTAGCCCTTGATGCGTTCGGCGCCGGGATTCCAGTTCGTGACGGTGCCTTCCGGCGACAGCATGTACAGCGCGTAGTCGGTGACGCCGTTCACGAGCAGGCGAAAGCGCTCCTCGCTTTCGCGCAGCGCGTCCTCGGCGCGCTTGCGCTCGGTGACGTCGCGCGTGACCTTGGCGAAGCCGAGCAGCACACCCTCTTCGTTGTAGATCGGATCGATCACCACGTGGGCCCAGAAGCGCGAACCGTCCTTGCGCACGCGCCAGCCCTCGGCCTCGTACTTGCCCTCCGCCAGCGCGATCGACAGCGCGCGCGCGGGCTTGCCCGCATCGCGGTCTTCCGGCGTGTAGAAGCGCGAGAAGTGCTCCCCGAGGATCTCCTGTGCGACATAACCCTTGAACCGGTTGGCGCCGGCGTTCCAGCTGCTGACGTAGCCATTCGGGTCCAGCATGTAGATGGCGTAGTCGCTGATCCCGGAGATCAGATACTGGAAGCGCCGCTCGTCGGGCCAGGATTGCGTAGGAGACAGATCGTTCATTTACTGCGGCTAAAAGGACTCGAAAAGGGTTCCAAACCGGGCCATCATACACCGCAGAAAAAAGCCATGCGCTCGTTCTCGGTAACGAATTTCACATCACCAATTTTCGGGTTTTGAATCGTCAAAAAACATGCATTCACAATGCATCTTCACCAAAAATCACCGGAATTGATGAGTACCTTTACGCTGTAAATTTTTTGCCGAACCACGCGGCCGTCGCGTTATCAGCAGGAAAGAACGCCTCCAGCCGCAATTCGTGCACGGTCACGTCGTGCGGCGTGCCGAGCGTCGTGATCGTGGTGAACAGGTTCAGTTCCACGCCCTCGTGCGCGATCGTCAGCGGCAGGAACGGCAGCGCGCGCCGGTCGAGGTTCGGCACGTGGCCGTCAGATACGGCCGCCATCCCCGGCAGCGCGGACAGCTCGGCCAGCAGCCTGGTCGCCTCGCTGCCCGGCCCGTCCGCCATCGCTTCCCGCTGGATCCACAGCAGGCTGTCCGCACACACGGCCTCCCAGTTGACGAGGCGCGGCCGCAGTCCGTTCGGGTCCAGCATCAGGCGCAGCACGTTGATGGAACCGTCGCGCGGGATGGCCGCATCGGCAGGCAGGCCCAGCAGCCACTTCATGAAGCCGGCCGCGGGCTCGTTGAACATCACGAGATTCCACAGCCGGTCCACGACGAGGGCGGGAAACGGCGCCTGCTGGCGCAGCATGAAGTCGAGCGCCTGCATCACGGACGACAGCTCCGGGTCGGACAGGTTGCGCTCCTGGTAGGCGGGCGCGAAGCCGGCCGCGAGCAGCATTGCATTCCTTTGGCGCAGCGGCACGTCGAGTACGATGCCGAGTTTCAGGATCAGGTCGCGGCTCGGTTGCGCCCGTCCGCTTTCCAGGAAACTCAGGTGGCGCTGCGACACGCTGGAGTCGACCGCCAGGCGCAGCTGGCTGTAGCCGCGCCGCGTGCGCCAGTAGCGCAGCGCCGAACCGAAGTCGCTGAAATAGCCGTCGCTGCGCGCTTCCTCCACGTGTCCATCCTGCATCGCGATCCCCTCCTGGTATGAAGGCATCAATTTAGACCCCTGCGCGGATGAACTCAAGCAACTCGCCATTGACCTGCTCCACGTGCGTGAGGAACATGCCGTGCGCGGCGTCTTCGTAGACGACGAGGCGGCAGTCCGGCACAAGGGCCGCGGTGCGGTGCGCGGTCAGCTCCAGCGGGGCAGAGACGTCGAGCGCACCCGCGATCACCAGTACCGGCAGGTCGACGGCTTCCAGCTCCGCTTCCATGCTGGATTCCTGCACGCAGACGTTGCAATCGTGCAGGGCCTGCAGCGAGCATTGCAGGGCCATCTGCGCGAGCCAGTCGCGCATGCGCGGGCCGGCGCCGGGCACGAACGGTTCGACGTTTTCCTCGATCCAGCGCGGGAAGTCGTGCGGCAGCTGCGTGCTGCGGAACTGTTCCAGCAGCGCCGGGTCGACGCCGTTCGGGTTCGACGCGGACAGCGTGATCCCGGGCGTCATCGGCCCGAGCAGCGCGACCTGCGTCACCCGCGCGCCGCCGTGGCGCGTGAGGTAGCGGACGATCTCGTTGCAGCCCATCGAATGCCCGACCAGCACGACGTCGCGCAGGTCGAGGGCGTCGATGACGGCCGCGATGTCGTCGGCCAGGGTGTCGAGGTCGTAGCCGCCGCCCGGGTCGGACGAGCGGCCGTGGCCGCGCCGGTCGAAGGCGATGCAGCGCAGGCCCTGGCGGCACAACGCCATCATCTGGTAGCCCCAGGAATCGGAGCACATCGACCAGCCGGACACGAACAGCACGGGGCGGCCGCGGCCCCAGTCGCGGTAGTACAAATTGACGTCGCCGGCGATGATGGTGTTCGGGGCGGCGGTGTAGGCGCGGGTGTGGCGATGCAAGGTCATGATGGTCTCCTCAGGCGGCATCCAGGAAACCGATGACGCGCACGAGGCGCCCGTCCGCATCGACGGTGGCGACGTCCGTGCCGATAGCGAGCGGCGCGGCGTCCGCCGGGGCACCGTGCGGCGCCAGCGCCCAGGAAAAGCGCACGACGTCGTTGTGGGCGTCCGGCTTGCCGTGCAGCGCGAAGCGGCAGCCGGGGAATTGCTGCTGGGCGGCGCCGATCATCGCATCGATGCCGTCCACGCCGCTGCCGCGCATGATCGGGTCGAGATAGCTGGCGTCCGGCGCGAACACGTTGGCGACGTGCGCGCGGCGGGCGGCCGGGTCGCGTTCGTTCCAGGCGGCGAGGTAGCCGGCGGCGATGTGGGTGGCGTGGTTCATTTCAGGCTCCTTCGGTGGTTGACGATGGAGCCAGTGTGCCGGGCGGCGCGCGGCGCGGCGATTACCTGCCAGGTAATGACCGCAGCGTCATTCCCGGCATTGCCGGAAATGACTTCCCGCGCAGGCGGGAACCCAATTTGCCGGCGCTGACGCGGCGCATGCAGAACTTGGGTCCCCGCCTTCGCGGGGATGACGGGGCGGCGTCGTCGAATTTCCCATTTCCCGACAAGAATCGCGTCAATACCCTGGCGCAATTCGCCGGATTCGCGCGCATCGATGAGGTAACGTTGTATGGATACCGAATTGACATCCAGCGTTTCATTGTAAAATGCTGCACTTGCAACCCGACGTTTCAGACGCTGTTTACCACCCATGACCCAGGCCGCCACCGTACCCGTCCTCGACCTGTCGACCTGCGACAAGGAACCGATCCGCACGCCCGGCAGCATCCAGCCGCACGGGTTCCTGCTCACGCTCGCACCCGACCTGACGGTACTGCAGGCCAGCGCCAACCTGGGCGACTGGGCCGGCGTCGCGGCGGCGGGCATCGTCGGGCATCCGCTGGCGGACATCATCGGCACCGCGGCGGCGCGGCGGATCGCGCCCGAGCTGGCCGCCGACCTGGGCCCGCGTCCGTACTACGTGGGCACGGTCACGACGGCCAACGGCAAGCACTTCGACGTGCTGGCCCACAAATGGGACAGCGTCACCGTCGCCGAATTCGAAGCCGTCGACCGCGCGGAAGCGGCGGATTTCCGCCACCTGTACCCGCTGATCGGCGACTTCCTGCTGAAGGTGAACGACGCGAGCAGCATCGAATCGCTGGCCAGCCTGGCGTGCCAGCACATCCGCTCCGTGACGGGCTTCGGGCGCGTGCTCGCCTACCAGTTCGACGCGGACGGCCACGGCCACGTGATGGCGGAAGCGCGCGACGAACGCTATCACTCGTACATGGGGCAGCATTTCCCGGCGTCCGACATCCCCGTGCAGGCGCGCGAGCTGTACAAGCTGTCGCGCATCCGCCTGATCCAGGATGCCACCTACACGCCCGCGCCGCTCGTGCCGGCGCTGAACCCCGTCACGGGCCGGCCGAACGACCTGTCGTTCGCGGCGCTGCGCAGCGTCTCGCCGGTGCACCTGCAGTACATGCGCAACATGAACACGCTGGCGTCGATGTCCGTGTCGCTGATGGTCAAGGGCAAGTTGTGGGGCCTGATCTCGTGCCACAACGAGGGACCGATCCCGGTCGCCTTCGAAAAGCGCACCGCATGCGAACAGCTGGGCCAGATCCTCGCGCTGTGCATCGAGTCGCGCGAGGACGCGGCCGACCTGCAGTTCCGCCTCGAAGTGCGGCGCACGATGGTGTCGATGCTGGCCGGCCTCACGCAGGGCAGCGACTTCATCGAGAACCTGGCCAACGTCTTCCCCGACCTGCTGCGCTTCGCGCGCGCGTCGGGCGTGGCGATCCTGATGGACGACCGCATCCACACGTACGGCGACACGCCGGGCGAGGACGACATCGGCGCCCTCGTCGACTGGCTCACGCTGCACGACCACGGCGACGTGTTCCACACCGATAAACTGTCCGCGCAGTATCCGCCGGCGGAACGCATCACGCGCAACGCCAGCGGCCTGCTCGCGATGCCGATCTCGCGCATCCACAAGCACTACCTGCTGTGGTTCCGTCCCGAGTGGGTGCACACGATCGAGTGGGCGGGCAATCCGCACGATAAAGTGCCTACGCCCGCCGCCGTGTCCGGCGGCCCAACGCAACTGTCGCCGCGCACGAGCTTCGACGCGTGGCGCGAGACGATCCACGGCACGAGCCAGCCGTGGCACCAGGGCGAGATCGAGATGGCGCTGGAATTCCGCACCGCCCTCCTCGGCATCGCGCTCGAACGCGCGGAGCAGATGGCGGAACTGGCCGAGGAACTGGGCCGCGCCAACAAGGAACTGGAAGCGTTCTCGTATTCCGTGTCGCACGACCTGCGCGCGCCGCTGCGCCACATCGTCGGCTTTGCCGACCTGCTGCTGGAATCGGCCGGCAGCGAGGATGCCCAGCAGCGCCAGCGCTTCCTCAAGAACATCAAGGAGGCGGCGCGCCTGGCCGGCAAGCTCGTCGACGACCTGCTGTCGTTCTCGCAGATGGGCCGCGCGTCGCTGCGCCCGACGACGGTCGACATGAACGACCTCGTCGCCTCCTGCCTCGACAAGCTGGCGCTGGAAGCGCGCGGCCGCAACATCGATTGGGACGTCGGCACGCTGCCGGAAGTCTGGGCCGACCCGACGTTCCTGCACCTGGCCCTGTTCAACCTGCTGTCGAACGCCGTGAAGTTCACGGGCCAGCGCGATCCGGCCGTGATCCGCGTGTCCGCCGAAGACCATCCGCACGAGACGGTGTTCCACGTGGCGGACAATGGCGCGGGCTTCAACATGGAATACGTGCACAAGCTGTTCGGCGTGTTCCAGCGCCTGCACCGGATGGAAGATTTCCAGGGCACGGGCATCGGCCTCGCGAACGTGCGCCGCATCGTCGAGCGCCACAACGGCCGCGTCTGGGCCAATGCCGTGCAGGGCGAAGGCGCGACGTTCTCGTTCGCGCTGCCCAAACAAGATTCACATCATTGAATACACTACGAAGACTCTCATGCTCAAGCCCATCCTCCTGGTCGAAGACAACCCGAACGATCTCGAACTCACGCTGATCGCGCTGTCCAAGAGCCAGCTCGCCAACCAGGTCATCGTCGTGCGCGACGGCGCGGAGGCGCTGGACTACCTGCACCGCCGCGGCGAATACGCGCCGCGCCCGGCCGGCAATCCGGCGGTCGTGCTGCTCGACCTGAAGCTGCCGAAGGTGGATGGCCTCGAAGTGCTGCGCAGCGTGCGCACGACCGACGGCCTGAAAAGCCTGCCGGTCGTCATGCTGACATCGTCGAAGGAAGAACAGGACCTCGTGCGCAGCTACGAGCTGGGCGTGAATGCCTACGTGGTGAAGCCGGTGGATTTCACGGAATTCGTGCGGGCGATCGCGGACCTGGGCATCTTCTGGGCCGTGCTGAACGAACCGCCGCCGGGCTCGCAGCGCTACATCAAGCCCAGCAAATAAGAGTCAGTTCGGACGATGCGTAGGGTGGGCACGCCGTGCCCACGCGGACGTCAGCGTCACGCATCCATACGCGCGGGCACGCAATTCAAGCCACTGGATTGAATTGCCCCACCCTACGGCGAAGTAAATGCCGGATGCGCGCGCTGAGCGCATCCGGGTGATACGGCTTCTGCAGCAGGTTGACCGACGCCTCCAGCTTCCCTTCGTGCGCCAGCACGCCTTCCGCATACCCCGACGTATATAAAATCTGCGCCTCCGGCAGGTGCGTACGCACCGCCTCGCCCAGTTGCAGGCTGCTTACCGGTCCCGGCATGATCACGTCCGTGAACACGAGGTCGATGTACTGGCCGCTCTCGACGATCTCGACGGCCTTCGCCGCATCCGGCGCTTCCAGCACCTTGTAGCCGAGCGCGGACAGGATGCCGCAGGTCGTGCTGCGCACGTCTTCCTCGTCCTCGACGACGAGGATCGTCTCCACGCCGCCCAGCAGCGGCGCCGTCGGCGCCTGTTCCGTGTACTGCGGCTCGGCCTCGCTGCGCGGCAGGTAGATGCGCACGCTGGTGCCCTTGCCCGGCTCGCTCTTCAGGACGATCTCGCCGCCGGACTGCTTGACGAAACCATACGCCATCGACAGCCCGAGTCCCGTTCCCTGCCCCGTCGGCTTGGTGGTGAAGAACGGCTCGAACGCGCGCTGCAGCACTTCGGGTGTCATGCCTTTCCCCGTATCCGCCACTTCGATCAGCACGTAATGGCCGCGCGGCACTTCCGTCGGCAACACGCTCTCGGGGCCGGCATTGGCCGCGCGGATCGTCAGCGTGCCGCTGCCCGCCATTGCATCGCGCGCGTTGATCGCGAGATTCAGCAGGACGTTGTTGAGCTGGTTCGGGTCGACGAGCGTGCTGCCCAGGCCGGCCGCGATCTCCGTCACGACGCGTGCGCGCGGACCGAGCACGCGGCGCATCATGTCGTCCATCTCGCGCAGCAAATGGCCCGGATTGATCACGACGGCCTGCAGTGGCTGGCGGCGGGCAAAGGCGAGCAGGTGCGACGACAGCTTGGCCCCGCGCTCCACGCCGGCCAGCGCCATGTCGACGCGGGCCCTGCCGGCATCGTTCAGGTTGCCCACCAGTTTCAGCAGTTGCAGGTTGCCGCCGATGATCTGCAGTACGTTGTTGAAATCGTGCGCGACGCCGCCCGTCAACTGGCCGATCGCTTCCATCTTCTGCGCCTGGTGCAGCGCCGACTGGCTGGCGGCCAATTGCTCCTGGCTGTGCCGCAGCGACACGAACGCCGCGTCGCGCTGGCGCCGCGCGATGCAGGCATCGCTGTGGTAGCGCACGCGCGCAACGAGCTCGCGCGGGTCGGGCCACTTGACGAGGTAATCGTTGGCGCCGAGCGCGAAGGCTTTCGCCTTGATCTCGGGATCTTCTTCGGACGACAGCAGTACAACGGGAATGTGCTCGGTATCCTTGTCCGCGCGCAGGCGGCGCGTGACTTCGAACCCGTCGATCTCGGGCATGCGCAGGTCGACGAGGACGACCGTCGCGCCGATTTCCTTCGCCAGCTCGACGGCCATGCCGGGATCGCGCGCATAGCGCAGCGTGTACGCTGCGCAGCCCTTCATGCCGTGGGAAATGATGTCCTCGGCAAAGGGTTCGTCGTCGATCAGGAGAACCGAGCAGGCGTTCGAGTCGTCTTGGTTCATTGCAACTGCGAGGGAATCGGCATTGAAAAAGGAACCAGAATTGCAAAAAAGTAAGGTTGGATTTTAACACCAAGCACGATATTGGGGACGTTCGATTCAACCGTGCGACATAAGGAATGCCATCCTGATAATGGCAGGATGACATTCAACGGTTCTTCTTTTTATTCGACGTGAACGTCCGCGCATAGAATTCCGGCGGCTTCTTCGCCACCCAGTCGATGAACGCCCGGATATCGTCATCGCCCCGCAGCGCGTCCCATGTGTGATACGCGCGCAGCAGCTCGCGTTCGGAAAACGTCGCATGGATCTTGCGGTGACAGATCTTGTGGATCGGGAACTGCTCCCTGCCCTTCAGCGACTTGGGAATGAGGTGATGCCGGTCGATGTTGACCGTGCCGAGCGGCCGGCCGCACAGCGGGCACGGACTGTCCGCCGGAACCGGCTGGGGAAAACAGAAATCGTCGGGAAGTCGGGAGCGGCGCGCCATGTTCCCGATATCGGGGCGGCCGCGCCCGTTTAAAGCATCATCCGCCGCGCACCTGCGCCGCGATGGCGTCGCCCACCTCGACCGTCGTGGCCATGCCGCCCAGGTCGCCCGTGCGCGGGCCGTTCCTGAGCACGTCCTCGATCGCGGCCACGATGGCGTCGTGCGCCTCGCCACAGCGCGGGTCCGCGTCCGGGCCGTCCGCGAGGAACGCCAGCATCATCGCCCCCGACCAGATCATCGCGATGGGGTTGGCGATGCCCTTGCCCGCGATGTCGGGCGCCGAGCCGTGCACGGGCTCGAACAGGGACGGGAACGTGCGCTCCGGGTTCAGGTTGCCGGACGGCGCCAGGCCGATCGTGCCCGTGCAGGCCGGGCCGAGGTCGGACAGGATGTCGCCGAACAGGTTCGACGCGACGACGACGTCGAAGCGGTCGGGCTGCAGCACGAAGCGGGCCGTCAGGATGTCGATGTGCTGCTTGTCGACGGTGACCTGCGGGTAGTCGGCGTGGACGGCGTCCGCGCGGCCGTCCCACCATGGCATGCTGATCGCGATGCCGTTCGACTTCGTCGCGACCGTCAGGTGCTTGCGGTCGCGCGCGTTCGCGAGTTCGAACGCGTAGCGCAGCACGCGGTCCGTGCCGTGGCGCGTGAACACGGATTCCTGGATCACCATCTCGCGCTCGGTACCCGGGAACATCACGCCGCCCAGGTTCGTGTACTCGCCTTCCGTGTTTTCGCGCACGACGAAGAAGTCGATGTCGCCCGGCTTGCGGCCGGCCAGCGGACACGGCACGCCTTCGAACAGGCGTACCGGGCGCAGGTTGATGTACTGGTCGAATTCGCGACGGAACTTGAGCAGCGAGCCCCACAGCGAGATGTGGTCCGGCACCAGCGCGGGCCAGCCGACGGCGCCGAAATAGATGGCGTCCATCTCGGACAATTGTTCTTTCCAGTCGGGCGGCATCATCTCGCCGTGCTGGATATACCAGTCGCAGCTGGCCCACGGGAAATGCGTGAACTCGAGCTGCAGGCCGAAGCGCTCGGCCGCGGCCGCCAATACCTTGAGGCCTTCCGGCAGGACTTCCTTGCCGATGCCGTCGCCGGCAATCGCCGCGATCTTGAAACGTCGTGTCATTGGGTTCTTTCTTGAAGAGTAAAACTCACACGGCGGGCGCCGCAACGACGAGGCGCGAGAAACTGGCCACGCTGGCCGCGAACGAGAATGCGGCGGCGATGCCGAGCGCGAACCACGGTCCGCGCACGTGGGAAATGGTAAGGCAGAACGCCACCAGGGCGGCGCCCGTTGCCTGGCCCGTCAGTCGCGCGGTGGCCACCATGCCGCTCGCGCTGCCGGCACGCGAGGCCGGCGCGCTGCCCATGATCGCCTTGACGTTCGGCGCCTGGAAAAAGCCGAAGCCGATGCCGCACACGGCCATGCGCCAGCCGATGTCGAGGGCGGACGGCAACGCGGGCAGGCGCATCATCGTGACGAGGCCGGCCGCGAGGATCAACAACCCGATCCCGCCCAGCAGGCCCGGAGAATACCGGTCGCTCAATCGTCCGGCCACGGGCGCCATCACGCCGACCAGCACGGGCCACGGCGTCATCAGGAAGCCCGTCTCGACGGGCGACCGGCCGAGCGTCGTCTCGAAAAAGAACGGCAGCGCGACGAACGCGAGCGCCTGCGCGGCGAAGGTGCAGATGGCGGTGATGGTCGACAGCGCGAACAACGGACGGCGGAACAGGTCCACGGGCAGCAGCGGCGCCGGGTGCCCACGCTCGCGGCGCAGCAGCAGACCGAAGAACACCAGCGCGATCAAGGCTTCCGGCAGCAGGGTCCGCATGCCCACGCGGTGTGCGGCATCGCCCAGCGCCAGCACGGCCATCGAAAACGCGACGACGTTGTAGAAGCCCGCGAGCCCGTCCACGCGGTGGCTGGCGCGGCGCGTCTCCGGCAGCACCTTGCGCGCCAGGAAGAACGCGACGATGCCGGGCACGACGTTAATGCCGAACAGCCATTGCCAGGATGCCGCCGCAAGAATGATCGATGCGAGGCTCGGCCCGAGCGCGAAGCCGACCGCGACGACGAGGGCATTGGTGCCGAAGCCGCGGCCCTGCAGTTTGGCCGGATACGTGGCGCGCAGCAGCGCCGTGTTGACGCCCATGATGGCGCTGGCACCGAGGCCCTGGAACAGGCGCGCGACGATCAGCACGGGCAGCGACCAAGCGAGCGCGCACGCGAGCGACGCCGCCGTGAACAGGACCATGCCGGCGACGTAGACGCGGCGGTAGCCGATGGTTTCGCCCAGCGCCGCGATCGGCAGCAACGTGGCGACCATCGCGAGCTGGTAGGCATTCACGATCCACACGGAGTCGGCCGGCGTGGCGTGCAATTGCTGCGCCATCGCGGGCAATGCGGTGTTGGCGATCGCGGTATCCAGAGACGACATGCCCACGCCCAGCGCGAGGGCGAGGATGGCCCAGGCGCGCGGCCCCTCGGGTAATCCGTCCTGCTCGATAGGTGTTGTATTGACTGATGCTTGCATGCTCGATCCTGACGGCAAAGGATCGATTGTAGGCCGGTTGGCCGAAGCTTGCAGCGCCCCAGCCTCAGCAGCCGCTGGCCTTCACCCGCTCTACCTCCAGCCCAAACAGCGGCCGCAGCCGTGTGCCGAAAACGTTGCCGGCGAATGCGGCCACGAGCCACAGCCAGCCGTGCAGGCTGCCCGACACGATGCCGCTGAAGTAGGCGCCGATGTTGCAGCCGTACGCGAGACGCGCCCCATAGCCGAGCATCAGCCCGCCGACGACGGCCGCGAGGAGCGAACGCAGCGGCACGCGCCACACGGGCGCATACCGGCCGGCCAGCGCCGCCGCCAGCATCGCCCCCAGCACGATGCCGATGTCCATCACGGACGTCACGTCGTGCGACACGGGCGCGGCCAGCGCGGCGGCGTTCGCCTTCGTCGACCAGTACGTCCAGCTCGCCGT
>Ga0187844_10000669_pt1 | contig 26746 bp, 30 predicted proteins | sample SpaLakP09_SKY_50_FD_134517 | JGI IMG/M metagenome (GOLD analysis project Ga0187844, IMG submission 134517) | Oligotrophic lake water microbial communities from Sparkling Lake, Wisconsin, USA - SP09_SKY_50 | ecosystem: Environmental > Aquatic > Freshwater > Lake | place: USA: Sparkling Lake... | reverse complement strand
CGCTCCAGCCAGATCTGCATGTCCTGCCGGACAGCTTCTGCAAACGCGGCAGGGAGAATATCCTGTGATGGTGTCATGCCCTGATCCTAAGGCCCAGGCGCCAGGCCAGCAGCAATCCCACGCCTGAGCAGGCGCCCGTCACCACCCAGGTCCAGTGCCAGCCGCCTACGCTGCTGGCGACCCAGGCCACCAGAGGCGGCCCGACGAATTGACCCAGCGAGGCCCACTGCTGCATCCAGCCGACCGTGGTGGACACCGTTCCCTCTCCTGGCGCCAGGCGTACCGCCAGCGAAAACAAGGTCCCCGGAATCATGCCCCCCACCATGGAGAAGACCAGCACCGCAAGGAAACGCACCGTGACCGGCAAACCTGAACCCTCAGCCGCCAGCGGCCACACAAAAAAGGCCAGCAGCGTCCCCAGGCCCATGACCGCAAAGCCGGTGTAGAGCAGCACTTGCGGTTGCACACCGCGCCCCAGCAGACGCCCGGACGCGATGTTTCCCACCATATTCACCGCCGCAACCAGTGCAGTCAGCACTGCGCTGACACCACCGGCAACCCCGGCCTGCGCGTATATGGTGGGCAAAAAGCCGATCACCGCCAGCCACTGCCCCGAGTACACGGCAAAGCTGAGGGCCACCAGCCAGGGGCCCGGCGCGCTGAGGGTCTGGCTCAGGCGCAGGATCCAGGCGCGCTGCGTCGAGGCAGCGACCACAACTGGGGACGGAGCTCGCAGCTGGTCCGAGGGTACGACGCGCCAGACCCACCAGGCCATCCCCAACGTGAGCACGGCCAGACTCCACCACCAGAACTCCCACCCGCTCAGCGAAATGACCAAAGGTCCGCACAGCAATGCAAGCGCCGTGCCCAATGGCATGTACGTGCCCCACAACCCAAGCATGACACTCATGCGCCGCGGTTCCACCAGATGACGGATGAGGCTGGGCGCCGGCATGGAGACCAGCAGGAACCCCAACCCTTCCAGCGCACGCAATGCCAACAGCGTGTAGGCATCGTGGGCCCAGCCACCAAGCAGGGAAGCCAGGGAGAGCAATAACAGACCGCTGAGCATGCTGCGCCGCAGCCCCAGACCATCCTCCGCAAGGCCGACCGCCAGCCCCAGGACCATGCCGGCCAGCTGTACGAGGGAGAGCAGGAAACCGGCTTGCAGCAAGGTCACACCCAGCGCCCGCTCCAGCACGGGCAGGGCCGGTGAAAGCTTGCCCACGTGCAGGGCAGCGGCCACGCCGGCGGCAATCACCACATAAGCCGCATGAACACCCTGGCGTTTCATCCCCATAACCTCTTGCCGGTGAGCCGTTCATGCTCACGACCCGCAAATCGATCGGTCATGCCGGCAATGTAGTCAGCCACCACACGCAACACGGCACTCTCGGAGTCCTCCGTCCCCTGGGCGGCACGTGCTCGGGCAGCATGTCCAGACTGCATTTCGCCAGGCAGTTGGCGGTAGCAGTCGAAGAGTTCCTGAATGACCTGCCGCGCCAGGCCGGTGGTCTGCATCACAGTCGGGTGGCGGTACAGGTTCTGGAACAGGAATTTTTTGAGCACGATCGAGCGCTCGCGCATTTCGACACTGAAAGACATCAAGGCCGGCAGATGTCGAATTTCAGCAGCACTCTGCGGCCGCAGGCGCGCCAACTCGTTTTGCGTGGTCTCGATCACGTCGTAGACCTGTGCACTGAGCATCCGGCGTATGCTCTCGTAGAGCAACCTACGCCCCGCATCAGCCTCGGCAAGCTGTGGATGCTCGCGCAACGCCTGCAGGCGATACCCCTCGAAAAGGCTGACAGACTCCAGCTGCTCCAGCGTGATCAGGCCCGAACGCACGCCATCGTCTATATCGTGGGCGTTATAAGCGATTTCATCGGCCAGATTGCATAGCTGCGCCTCCAGACTGGGTTGCGTACGATTCAGAAAGCGCGCCCCCACCCCTCCCGGCTCGACAGCTTCCATCTGCTCGGCATGGGCACGCGAACAATGTTTGAGGATGCCCTCGCGCGTCTCGAAGGTCAGATTGAGCCCGTCGAAGGCCGGATAACGCTCCTCCAGCCGATCCACCACACGCAGGCTCTGCAGATTGTGTTCGAAACCGCCGTAACCAGCCATGCACTCGTTGAGCGCATCCTGCCCGACGTGCCCGAAGGGTGTATGTCCCAGGTCATGCGCCAGCGCAATCGCCTCGACCAGATCCTCGTTCAGGCCCAGGGAACGGGCAATCGAGCGCCCCAGTTGCGCGACCTCCAGCGAATGCGTGAGACGGGTGCGAAACAGGTCGCCTTCGTGGTTCAGGAAGACCTGGGTCTTGTAGACCAGGCGACGAAAAGCGGTGGAATGGACGATGCGGTCGCGATCGCGCTGGTACTCGGTCCGTGTGGGAGCTATTGCCTCCGGATACCGACGACCACGCGTATTGGCCGGGTCACTGGCGTAGGCAGCAAGCATCGATGACCTCGCGCACCAGTGCATCGGGCGCGCCACACACGCCGGCCCGGCCCGGAGCCTCGATCACGACAAAGCGGATTTCCCCGGCTTCGGCTTTCTTGTCCACGCGCATCAGCTCCAGGTAGCGCCCCGCGTTGTCCTGCACATCCAGGCGTGGCCCCACCACAGGCAAGCCGGCCCGCGCGATCAGCGCCTTGAGCCGTTGCACCAAGGCATGGTTGATCAGACCGAGCCGCTCCGACAGCGTGGCTGCCATCACCATGCCGCAGCCCACAGCTTCCCCATGTAGCCAGGCGCCGTAACCCATGCCGGCCTCGATAGCATGCCCAAAGGTGTGGCCGAAATTGAGGATGGCCCGCAAGCCGGCCTCGCGTTCATCCTGGCCCACCACCGAGGCCTTGATTTCACAACTGCGCCGCACGGCATGAGCCAGAGCCAATGGATCACGTGCCCGCAGGGCGTCCATGTTCAACTCCAGCCAATTCAGCAGCTCCATATCGGCGATCGGCCCGTACTTGATGACCTCGGCAAGACCGGCACTGAGCTCTCGTTCGGGCAGGGTCTTGAGCGTGTCCAGATCGCAGATCACACGCTGGGGCTGGTAGAAAGCGCCGATCATGTTCTTGCCCAGCGGATGGTTGATCGCCGTCTTCCCCCCCACGGAGGAATCCACCTGCGCCAGGAGCGTCGTCGGGACCTGTACAAAGGGCACGCCCCGCATATAACTCGCGGCGGCGTAGCCGGTCATGTCGCCTACGACACCTCCGCCCAGGGCGTACAGCACGGTCTTGCGATCACAGGCGTGGGCCAGCAAGGCATCAAAGATCAGGTTGAGCGTCTGCCAGTCCTTGTGCGCCTCGCCATCCGGCAATTCAACGACCCGTACGTGGCCGTAATGCGCTTGCAGCGCCTGTTTAAGCTTGGCCACGTAAAGAGGCGCCACCGTGGTGTTGCTGACGATCAACGCCTGCGCCGCGCGCGGCAAGCCGGTATAGCTGCCGGGCTCTGCCAGCAGTCCACTGCCGATAAGAATGGGATAGCTGCGTTCGCCCAGCTCGATATGCACCTGCTGGGGCGCCGGCCGGGTCAGATCGGTACTTTTTGACATCCCCCGAGTTTAGGGCACTGGCCAAGGCATAGGCAGCGAGCGAGGCATTGGCAATCAGCTCTGGGGGACGATGCCGGCCAGCTCCAGCTGCATCACGATCATGTTGACCAGGGTTGCAACGGAAGGCCGACCGGTATCGATGACAAAGTGCGCCGCTTCCCGGTAGAGGGGGTCACGCACGGCGTACAGCTCTCTCAGTCGCTGCAAGGGATCGCCGACCTGCAAGAGCGGACGCTGGGTATCATGCCGCAGCCTGCGCATCAATTCTTCAGGCGTTGACTTCAAATACACCACCTTGCCACGCGTATGCAGATGCTGCCTGTTGGCGTCCCGGAGCACGGCACCCCCGCCAGTCGACAGGACACCCGACTGCTGCGTCAACTCATCGAGCACCTGTTCCTCTATGTCACGAAAGGATGTCTCCCCTTCCCGCTCGAAGTACTCGCGAATCGGGCAGCCGATGCGCTGCTCGATGACTTGGTCCGAGTCGCTGAATGGCAACTGAAGCCGACGGGCGAGCTGACGCCCGACCGTAGACTTACCGGAACCCGGCAAGCCGACCAGACTGATGATCAAGACAAAGCCCGCGAGTGTGTCAGTGTCAGCGCAAAGAGGTACGGTCTGTCAGCGTCTTGGGCGTGATGAAGACCAGCATCTCCTGCTTGTTGGACACCTTCGCCTTGTTACGGAACAAGGCGCCGATCCCGGGCAGATCGCCAAAGAAGGGAACCTTGGTCGTATCTTCGCGCTCCAGCTGGGTAAAGATGCCGCCGATCACCACCGTGCCGCCGTTTTCAACCAAGACCTGAGTCTTCACGTGCTTGGTATCAATGGCAAAACCGGCTGGTGTGGACTGACCCACCGTGTCCTTGTTGATATCCAACTCCAGAATCACATTGCCTTCAGGCGTGATCTGGGGCGTAACTTCCAGCATCAGGTTGGCCTTGCGGAAAGCAATCGAGGTGGCGCCACTGGCCGATGCCACCTGATACGGTAGTTCCGTACCCTGCTCGATGACGGCCTTGACCTTGTCTGCTGTAACGACACGCGGGCTAGACACCACCTTGCCTTTGCCATCGGCTTCCAGCGCAGAGATTTCCAGGTTCAGGAATCGGGCCGCGTTCTCGCCGAAGATCGAGACGGCGAAAGTGGCCGCATTAAAGCCACCCTGGCCACCGCCTGGCAGATTGACAAACGTACCGGAAGTCGTACCGGCTGACGCTGCGTTGTAAGTCGGCCCGAACTGGGCACCAGCCCCCGTCGAATCGGCACTCGCGTTCATACCCCCACCCAGCCTGACACCCAGCGATTTACCGAAGGTATCGGAGGCCTCAACGATGCGCGCCTCGATCAGCACCTGACGGACCGGAATGTCGAGCTTGGCGATCAGATCCTGTACCTGCTCCAGCTTGCTGCCAACATCGCTTACAAATAGCTGGTTGGTGCGCGGCTCCGCAATGGCGCTTCCTCTTGTGCTCAGAATACGGGAGCTGGCTGCTGCCACTCCTACCGGAGCGGCAGCACCGGCAACTCCGACACCCATCAGTTGTCGGGCCACATCGACGGCCTTTGCATAGTTGAGCTGGAAAGACTGAGTGCGCACAGGCTCCAGCGTCTCGAGTGCAGCGTTGGCTTCACGCTCCAACTTTTCCTTGGCCAGGATCTCATCCTTGGGCGCGATCCAAAGCACGTTACCGTTTTTTCGCAAGCCCAGGCCCTTGGACTGCAGAATGATGTCCAAGGCTTGATCCCAAGGCACGTCCTGCAAGCGCAGGGTCACGTTTCCAATCACCGAATCGGAGGTCACCACGTTGAAATTGGTGAAATCGGCAATCACCTGCAACAGCGCACGAATCTCGATGTTCTGAAAGTTCAGAGACAACTTCTGTCCGTTATAGCCGGCACCTTGGGTCAATTTGGCAGTGTCGACACGCTGGGGTTTGACTTCAACTACGAACTGATCATCACTCTGGTAGGCGCTATGCTCCCAGGCTCCCTTAGGCTCGATCACCATGCGCACACGGTCACCCACCTGGAAGGCAGTCACGGTTTGCACCGGTGTGCCGAAATCAGTCACGTCCAGCTTGCGGCGCAAGCCCTCAGGCAGACTGGATTTCATGAACTCCACCACCAGCGTCTGTCCACTCTGACGTATGTCGACACCCACCTGGCTATTAGGCAAGGCGACCACCACACGCCCCGAACCGCTGACACCTCGACGGAAGTCAAGATCCTTGATCGGCAGGATTTCGCGGCTCTTGCTTTCGGCAAAAGTGGGTGTCGATGTAGCGGGCACTGTGGTGGCCGCAACGGGATCCAACGTGACCAGCAACGACTTGCCCTGCAATTCAGCCCTGTAATTGGTCGCCTGCTTCAGATTCAGCACCACGCGGGTACGGTCGCCGGCGGGAATGAGATTGACCGAGCGCAAATTGCCCTGATTGACCTCGACTGTCGAGCGCCCCATAGCGTTGCCCGCGCCGGGAATATCCAGCGCAATCTTGGCCGGTGACTTGATGGAAAAACCATTGGGCACAGCCATCAAGGGTTGCGATAAATCAATCTTGACAACTTCCGCCCCGCTTTGCAGGGAGCCGGTCACGGCCTCGATGATGGGCTGCGTCGATGTCGCAGGAACCGCCTCTGTTGCTTGCGTACCAGCGGTCTGTGCCGGTGCAGAAACACCGAGCATGGCCACGACCATGGCGCCAGCCCAGCGCGTCCACTTAATCTGATTCTTCATTTGACTTTCTCCTGCAACTGCAGTGTGGCGGGACGCTCGATCCACTCGCCCACAGCGTCTTGCACAATTTCGCGCAAGATGACTTCGGTCTCGGTGATTTTGGTCACCCGCCCATAGTTCATGCCCAGATAGCTGCCCGGCCTGACCTGGTAAAGCAAGCGATCGACCCGGATCAATGCGGCCGGCTGCCCTTCCTGAATCAGACTGCCAACCATGGACATGGTGTCGAGCGGGAAAGCCTCCAGGGCTTCCTTGCGCCGAGCCAGTTCCGGTGCGATCAGGGCGCTGGTGATCGAGGCGGGCTGAACCACATCCCGCTTGAGGGCTGACGTCAACTTATCCTTGCTGAAAGGATCAACGGTCGCCATGTCGACGTAATCTTCCGGCTTGTACGGCTTGGGTTCTGAAATGGGGGCGACCCGCGGTCGCATCTGGTTGCGCTGCTCCAGCATCCAGGCGCGCAACTCATCCTCGCTGGACGCCCCACAGCCAGCCAACACCAAAGCTGACAAGAGCAGAGTCAAAAACCGGATCAGACTCATTTCTTGCCCCCTGCGGGCTTGCGCTGCGCGGCGATTTCGTCTTTATCCAGATAGCGAAACGTCTTGGCTGTGGCATCCATGACCAACGTCGAACTGTCCCGGCCAACCCCCGGCACCATCGTCAGGTTGTTCAATGTCACGATGCGCGACAAATGCGCAATGTCGGCGGTGAAGGAAGCCATGTCATGGAAACGACCGGTCACCTTGATGGCGATCGGCAATTCTGCGTAATAGTCCCGGATCACCACCGAGCCAGGGCGGAACAGGTCGAACTGCAGGCTGCGCCCCAGACCCGCCTGGTTGATGTCAGACAGCAGCGCATCCATTTCCGCCTTGCTGGGCAGCTGCTTTTCCAGCTGTGTCACGTACTGGAGAACCTGTTCGCGCTGCTTTCGCAAGGCATCGAGGTTGATCGCCTTGGCCAACTTGGTCTTGTATTCCTCGCGTAGTTTCACTTCCTGCTCGCGCGCCTGGGTGAGGATTTCATCCTCACCGCTGAGCCAGACAAACCAGAGCGCCACGACCACCGCCGCTGCGATGGCGAGGAACAAACCGAAGCGCGGCAGCGGTGGCCAGACCACGGGATTGCGCGGATCGAGATTGCTGAACTGGGACTGCAGCGCTGTCTTCCACTGCGCAAGTTTCAGATTCAAGGATGATGTGCTTGCCATATCGGTATCCCCTTATGGCTTGGCGGGCTGGGAAGCCACCGCCATAGGTGCCGATGCGGCAGCAGCAGGAGGTCTCTGCACCTCACTGGCACGCAGCATGCGCACCCGCACCGTGAAATTGGCCACCCGCCGCTGATCTTTGCCAAAGGTCACATTGGCTGCCACGATCTCGATCAGTTCCGGCTTGGAGAACCAGGGGGATTGATAGGCCAGATTGCGCAGCAGTTCGGAAACCCGCTCGTTCGACTGTGCCGTACCCTGCAAGGTAATCAGTTGATTGTCCTGCCGCATACTGGTGATGTACACCCCTTCCGGGAACTGGCGGGTCAGCTCGGTCAGCAACTGCACCGGCATGTTTCGGTCGGCCTGCAGGTTCTCCACGGCCTGCTGTCGGGCGCGCAAAGCGGCAATCTCCGCCTCAAGTGCGGCAATATCCTTGATCTGGTTGTCCAGCTTACGGATCTCCTGGGTCAGCATCGTATTCAGGCCCTCCTGCGAGGAAATCTGGCCCTGAAGCCAGAGAAACACGATACCGGCAAGCAGGCCGCCGGCCAGCGCAGATGCGCCCAACGAAATGTTGAAAACATCCTGTCTCTTCTTGCGCGCGGCCTCGCGATGAGGCAGCAGGTTGATCAGTATCACTGCAGAAACCTCCGCATCGCCAGGCCACAGGACGTCAGATAAGACGGCGCCTCTCGGGTCATCTTCTTGAGTCGGACTGCGTCACCGATCTCCATGCCGTCAAAGGGATTGACCAGACTGCAAGGGAAACTCAATTGCTGCGTCACGGCATCGGTCAGCCCGGGCAGAGCCGCCGCACCGCCCGCCAGCATGATGTAGTCCACCTTGTGGTGGGGCGTACTGGTGAAGAAGAACTGCAAGGCACGTCCGATTTCCTGGACCATGCTTTCGATGAAGGGGCGTAGCACGCTGCTTTCATAGTCCTCGGGCAACTCACCACTGCGCTTTTTGGACTCGGCTTCCTCCAGCGAGAAGCCATACTGGCGAACGATCAGTTGGGTCAGCTGAGCGCCCCCGAACGCCTGATCACGCTCATAGAGCACCTCGTCATCCCGAACCACCTGCATGCTGGTGGTCAGCGCCCCCACCTCGAATAAGGCCACGATCGCCCCCACCCCCTGCTCGGGTAGATTGGCGATCAGGCGCTTGGCGGCTAGGCGGGAAGCATAAGACTCCACATCAACGATGACCGGCTTGAGGCCTGCCGACTCGGCCAAGCCTTGAATGTCCTGGACCTTCTCCCGGCGTGACGCAGCAATCAGTACATCGATATCACCTGCCGTAGTAGCACTGGGGCCAATCACACAGAAGTCCAGGCTCACCTCCTCCAGAGGAAACGGGATGTACTGGTTGGCCTCTGCCTCGACCTGCATCTCCAGCTCCACCTCGCTCATCCCGCCGGGCAGGACGATCTTCTTGGTGATCACCGCCGAAGGTGGCAGGGCCATGGCTACGTTCCGGGTCTTGGTGCCGCTTTTCTTGACCAAGCGGCGCACGGCCTCGGCCACTTCATCGAATTTTTCGATGTTGCCGTCCGTGATCCAGCCACGCTCCAGCGGCTCGATCGCGCAACGGTCGAGCACATACTGACCAGCTTTGTTCTGGCTCAGTTCAACTAACTTGACGCTGGAAGAACTGATATCCAAACCCAGCATGGGCTCAGGCTGGCGACTGAACAAGGATCCCAATGAGATCAAGAGCATCCCCTGAAAGAAACCGGCGACAGGCCGGCAAACCTATGAATTCACTTGAATGCTAGCAGTTAGGTCCTTGTCCTGCAAAGGATTTTTCCCAAATCAGCACAGCTGAGCGTTGTCAAAAGCAGACGCTTTGTATGTGATTGCAACAAGCTGGAAGCAGGCGCTTCACTATGGCCGCGGGACGGGGCGTGAATAAAAGAACCTTGGCCACCTTCTTGTGGCGTCCAGATTTTTATAATGTTGACGCGACCTTACAAAGATTTTATGCCCCCTGATTCTCATCCCGAGCCCGCCTCCTCGAGCCCAACCGGCATGAAATCCCCTCGCTCTGCCGCTCTGCGCCGGCTCCTGCGCATCGGCCTGTGGACTGGTGGCCTAGCGCTGGCCGGACTGGCCTCGATCTTCATCGTGGTCTCCATCGCAATGGCATTGGCCTACCCTAACCTGCCGGACATCTCCGACCTCTCGGAATACCGCCCCAAACTGCCCCTGCGCATTTTTTCAGCGGAAGGCGACCTGATTGGCGAATTCGGCGAAGAGCGCCGCAATTTCACCTCAATCAAGAACATTCCCCAGGTCCTGACCGACGCGGTCTTGGCCATCGAGGATGCGCGCTTCTTCCAACATGGCGGCGTCGACTACTTGGGGGTCGTGCGCGCCGGACTGGCCAATGTCGGCAAGGCCAAGAGCCAGGGAGCTTCCACCATCACCATGCAGGTGGCGCGCAACGTCTACCTGTCTTCCGAGAAAACATTCACGCGCAAGATCTACGAGATCCTGTTGACCTTCAAGCTGGAACACCTGCTCACGAAGGACCAGATTCTTGAGATCTACATGAACCAGATCTATCTGGGCAACCGCGCCTACGGCTTCGCCGCCGCGGCCGAGACCTATTTCGGCAAGGCGCTCAAGGACATCACCATCGCCGAAGCCGCCATGCTGGCCGGCTTGCCCAAGGCGCCCTCCGCCTACAACCCGATCAGCAACCCCAAGCGCGCGCGTAGCCGCCAGCTATACATCATCGACCGCATGCTCGACAACGGCTTCATCACGGCCGAAGAAGCAGAGACGGCCAGGAAACAGGATCTGCGGGTCAAGTCAGCGGGCAACAATGCTGGCGGCAACGGACCGACACGCAGCCACGCTGAATTTGTGGCTGAAATGGTGCGCCAGTTGATCTTCGCCCAGTATGGCGAGGAAACCTATACACGGGGACTGAACGTTTACACCACGATACGCTCCAGCGACCAGGAGGTGGCCTACCAGGCCCTGCGCCAGGGCATCATGGAATTCGAACGTCGTCAAGCCTACCGGGGCCCCGAGAAATTCGTCACCCTGCCCGAAAAGGCTGCCGAGCTTGAGGACGCCATTGATGACGCGCTGGACGAGCATCCCGACAACGGCGACCTGCTGGCCGCCGTTGTGCTTGAGGCGAACCCGCGCAAGGTCGTGGTCATGCGACGTGGGGGAGAAATGCTCGAGGTCGCGGGCGAAGGGCTGCGCATCGCCCAGCCCGGCCTGCAGCCCAGGGCCGGCCCCAAACTCAAGATCCGTCGTGGCGCCATCATCCGGGTGATGAAAACAGCAAAAAACACCTGGGAGATCCTGCAATTGCCGGAAGTCGAAGGGGCCTTCGTTTCACTGGATCCGCGCAACGGGTCCATCAAGGCCTTGGTCGGCGGTTTCGACTTCGAGAAAAACAAGTTCAATCACGTCACCCAAGCCTGGCGCCAACCGGGCTCAAGCTTCAAACCCTTCATCTACTCGGCCGCATTGGAAAAAGGCTTCACCCCGGCGACCGTGGTCAACGATGCCCCGCTGTTCTTCGAGCCCGAACTCACCGGCGGCCAGCCCTGGGAGCCAAAAAACTACGATGGCGCCTTCGAAGGCCCGATGCCCTTGCGACGCGGCATGGCGAAGTCCAAAAACATGGTCTCCATCCGCGTGCTGGATGCCATAGGCGCACGCTACGCCCAGAGTTGGATCACCCAGTTCGGCTTCGACGCCGAAAAACATCCGCCTTACCTGACCATGGCGCTGGGCGCCGGCTCGGTCACCCCCATGCAGCTGGCGACCGGCTATTCAGTCTTCGCCAACGGTGGCTACCGTATCAATCCCTGGATGATCAGCAAGATCACCGAACAAAAAGGCAAGGTCCTGGCCCAAGCCAAGCCGGTCGTGCCCGATGAGTCCATGCGTGCTGTCGACGCGCGTAACGCCTTCGTCATCTCCACCCTGCTGCAGGAGGTCACGCGCTCAGGTACAGCCGCACGCGCGCAGGCCGCACTGAAGCGCCCGGATATCTATGGGAAAACGGGTACGACGAACGATTCGATGGATGCCTGGTTTGCCGGCTATCACCCCACCCTGACCGCCATCACCTGGATCGGCTACGACACGCCGCGCAAGCTGGGCGATCGTGAAACCGGTGGCGGCCTGAGCCTGCCAGTCTGGATCAGCTATATGGAGCACGCGCTGCGCGACGTGCCGATTCTGGAACTCGCACCGCCCGAAGGCGTCGTTCACGCCGGCATCGACTGGCTGTATGCCGAGCATGCCAAAGATGGCGGCGTGCTGTCGCTGGGGCTGGATGACATGCCAGCCGTCATGCCCCCGCCGGGGGGCAGCGTGCCTGCACCCGCCCCTGTGGCGCCGGCCCCTGCACCAGCACCAGCACCAGCGCCGGCGGCGACGCCCGCGCCGGCCACCGCACCCAATCCTCCCGCAGAAGAAAAACTGCGGATCCTCGACCTGTTCAAGAACTGATCACGCGGAGAATACGAGCGCCGTCGCGGCCTGCTCACTCGCATACCGCGACAGGCTGGCAAAGAACTCCCCCTGCCCCTTGGTGTCGAGCCACTGGCGACCGTCGAATTTGTAGTGGTAGCCGCCCGAGCGGGCGGCCAGCCAGATTTCGTGCAGGGGTTTCTGCAGGTTCACCACGATCTGGCTGCGATTGCGAAACACCAGGGTCACCATGCCGCCGACGCGCTGGTTATCGATATCCACATCGCTTTCCTCGTTGATGCGGTCGCAGCAGGTTTCGATGGCGCGCAAGACGCTCTCGGCGCGGTCCATGAATTCGGTGTCGGTCATTACAGTTCTCTGATTCGTCCTGCTGCGTGCATCCAGTCTCTGTAGGCTGCTTGTAACCTCTCCCGGCGTGGTCCCGTCGATTTTTCGATCATTGCCATCAGTCCGGCTATCAGTGGGTTTTGCCCTGCTATCTGGGCCATCTCTGCTTGTGCTTCCGGTGACGGTGTTTTAACCCCGTTCCTCCAGTTGCTGATTAGCTGAGGGTGCGCGTCCATCTTGTCCGCTAGTTGCTTGAACCCTCCGCATCTCTCTGCGGCGGCTTCTACTAGGCTCTTTATTCTCAGCTTATCCCCACTGATTTTGTCGGCTATTGCTTGCATAGTAATCCTCCAAGGTTTACATTCCAAGTAATCCGCCATGGTTTACCTTATCCATGGCGGGTTACTCAATCTTACTTCATGGAGCTACCTATGCAAGTCAACCTCTCTTACGGGGTCTCCCCGGGCAGTAACGGGGCCGCCTCGTCGGTAGCTCGGCAGGTGTCCTCCGGCCCGGGGGTCTCCACCCTTCCGCACGTCAAGCCTTACTGCATGTTTGGCAGTGATGGCAACTCCCCCGATGGCTTCTGGGTTCATAACGGGCCGCGCTGCACACCTCACGGGAATTTCTATACCGCTCTGTCCGGCCTCTTCATGTACTCCTTCCTCCGGGAGCGCTCGGCATGAAGCCTCCTACCTCCAACCTCGATTCCACCCGTACCCGCATCGTCAAGCGTGGCTGTGTCGTCTCTTACTCCGGTCTTCGTTACGAGGTTCAGCGTGTTCGTCTTGGCAGGTGGTCTGGTGTCGGCCTTGATGCCTATGGCCGCAATCATCACGGCGATCACTTGTCCGGCCCTTGCAGCACTGTCCAGGTCGTCGCATGAATCACGCCTCAGTGATCACGCGTGGTCACTCGGGCGGTGTTCCTGCCGCTGTCTCAACTTCTTAAGGCTCTCATCATGTCCAAATTCTCTTCCATGATTCAAGTGTTCACCGTCGAAAACGAGGAAAAGACCTCGGCCCGTACGGGTAACAAGTATCAGCACTTCGCTGCCCGTTGTGCCCTGCTGGATGACTCGGGGGCCATCGTCAACGTCGGCGCTCTTCGTGTCCCTCCGGCGATGCGTGATCAAGTCAAGGTCGGTGCTTTTCGCGCTGGCTTCGCTCTCCAGGTTCCGGACTGGGGCGATCAGAAGGGCGACATCGTTGCAGTCCTCACGGACCTGACTCCTGTGCAGAACCGCGGCCCTGCTCCTGCACCCGCGCCGAAAGCTGCTTGATTTCAGCCTGTACCCGGCAGCGTTGTGAAACGTCGTCGGGTATGGGGTGCAATCCCGCACCGTTAACCGGAAACTTGAAATGAAAAAAGCTCTCGCTCTGGCCGCTCTGTCGGCTGTGTCCTTCTCGTCCTTCGCTGTGATCGATGTCGCTGCCGCCACCACTGGCATCAGCGATGCTCAGACTGCTGTTCTGGCGGTCTTGGCCGCCATGATCACCATGGCCGCTGCGATCTATGGCGTCAAGAAGGTGCTGCGCCTCCTGGGCCGCTAAGCCATGGAAACGGTGATTACGTGCGGTGGTGGGGGTACCTGCGCCCTCGTAATCACCCCTTACAAGGCCACGGCAGATGACTATCAAGCCGTCTCTCTTATCTTCGCGGCTGTTCTCACTGCCGCCTGTGTCATTTGGGGCCTCAAGCGCCTCTATGTTCTCCTCACCTCACGTCCGGAGTCTTGATTATGGAAATGATGTGGTGCCATAACTGCGGCTGGGTCGGTCCTGAGGACGAGCTTGTACCTGGCATTCCCTTAGACGTGGACATTGAGGGCGACGGTGCCGAGATGTCCTATTACGCTTCCACTCCCAGTTGCTGTCCGGACTGCTCTCACAGTCCGTCCGGTACGGATGAAATTTGAGGGCTTGACTATGCCACCCGCTAACGCTGCCGCTGACATCCTTTCCGGCATTCTGCTTACGTCCATTCTCCCCGGCCTTCTTTCCGTACTCGGTGCCATCGTCGGTCTCGTGTTCGCAAGCTGGGGCGTCCTCAAGGTTTACGCCCTTCTCAGCGGCCAATCCTCAACTGACGTTGCATACAAGATCGGGCGCATCTTCGGTGATGAGGTTTATGAGGGCCAGTACGACAAGTACAAGTCTCAGCGTGCACTTAGAGAGCGCCGGGATAGCTTTTCAGCCCGGTATGACCGTGAGCGTGAGTAAAGGTTATGTCCCATGTTCGACATTCAATTACTCGCCTACTGCTGGGGCTGCTGTTTCTTGCTCTGGCTCCTGTTCAAGTAGCTACCGCCGGCTTTAAAAATGGCCAGTGGTCCACTGGTCATAACATCGACTGGGACGCTGGCAATATCCTGCCGTCACCACAATGGATGCCTGCTGGATCTCCCTCAACCGGTAACACGACCTGGGGCGTCTCTGGTGGTGTTGCTTCTGGCATATCTAACGGTCGTCTCCCTGTCGGTAAGGGCTACATAGACGTCCAGGCTAAGGTGATACCAGATCGCCCTTCCCTTGGTGGTGCGTTCGCAAAGTTCGCACGTAAGGGTTTGCCTCTCTTATCCACTCTTTACGCTGTCAAGGAACTTGCTACCGATCTCGGTTATGTCTTCAATCCTGACGGCACAGTGAGCCGGTCTGACCCTACCATCTGCACTGTCGCTCCCTGTGTAGAGTACGCCCGTTTCACAGGAGGTACGAGTTCCGCGCCTCTCTGGTATTCCACCATCTCCGGTGCTTGCAGTGCTTCTGTTGGCCTTCCTTATAGTGGTCGAGCCATTCTTACTGCTGTTCCCTTTGGTACTTCGGGTTGTACTTTCACTTTCTCCGGTGCTTCGCCTGTCACCTGGGCATCTGCCACTCGTAACGCTACCCCTGCGCCCTCAAACGTCGTTGCATCCACACCTGAGCAATTTGGCGATTCTGTTGCGGCTAAGACCGACTGGCCCTCTAACTCCAAGCTCCCGGCAGCTATCAAGGAAGTCGCTGATTCGGGCGAGCCTATTTCCGCATCCATTCCGACTGTTACGGGGCCTTCTTCTGTATCTGAACCTGCAACCGTCACTACCAATCCCGACGGTACTACCGTAACGCGCACCGTCACTCATAACGTTACTTACACCGGGAATACGGTCAACTACACGACTACGACTGTCATCAACAATAACGGCCAGATCACCACTGAGACAAAGCCGGCAGAGCCTCCTATTGATCAGTGTCAGCGTTACCCCGATACGGTCGGATGTAAGAACCTCGATACACCCGCTTCCGATGTTCTCAAGACTAAGACTCACGCGGTCGCCGTCACTGCTGTCTCGTTCTCCTCGTCCAGCTTCTGCCCTGCGCCTCTTTCGTTCACTTTACGGGGTGCCTCTTATGGCGTGAGCTATCAGCCCTTGTGCGATCGTCTGGCTCTGCTTAAGACGCTCTTCCTCGCCCTTGCTGGCGTCCTGGCTGCGTTCATCGTGGCCGATTCATTCAGGGTGCAATGATGGCTGGTCTTGGCTCTTGGCTTCTCACTCTCGCCGGTCCTCTCGTCCTCCGTGCGTTGACGATCTTGGGCATTGGCACTATCACCTTCACAGGTGTCACGGCCTCATTGCAGGCTCTGATAGACATGGCTACCTCTAACTGGGCCAGTGTTGCCGCGGACGTTCTGGCCCTTGCTTCCATCGCTGGCATACCGCAATGCATCGGCATCGTCTGCGGTGCCATGGTCGCTCGTGTCGGCATGTGGGCTGCTGTCTCTGCTACCAAGTTCATGCTAGGTGCAACATGATTTATTTGATAACGGGTGTTCCCGGTTCGGGTAAGACTCTCTACGCTGTCTCGACTCTTGCGAAGACTCTTCTCGCTCAGAAGCTCCGTTACAAGGGTAAGGAGTTGGTCCGTCGTCTCGTTGTTGATGGCGTCCCTGATCTGATCATTCCCCATGAGCCCATGGCTCCTCTCATCGAGGACGAAAAGGGCGTTCTCACCTGTGAGGGCCAGGGTCTTACAAACTGGTATTCATGGGTCAAGCCCGGTGACATCATCCTGGTCGATGAGGTGCAGCGCTACTGGCGTCCGCGTGGTCTCGGTACAAAGCCGCCGGACATGATCAAGCATCTTGAAATGCATCGTCACCTGGGCGTGGATTTCATCGTGATCACGCAGAATCCGATGCTCATCGATCAGAACGTCCGCCGTCTTGTCGGCCGTCATCAGCACGTTCGCCGTCTCTTCGGTCTCGCTCGTGCGGCTATCTATGACTGGGATGGCTGCTCGGTCGATGTGCACCGAACCAAGTCGGCCACCATGTCCCTGTGGTCTTACCCGAAGTCCGCATACAGCCTGTATAAAAGTTCTGAGCTACACACAAAGCAGAAACAGAAGATTCCGCCCTGGCTGGTGGTTCCTGTACTTGCCTTGATCGGTGGATTAGCCGTTGCGCCCACTGCTTTCGGTACTCTCAGCGGTGCAATGTCTGGCAAGGGTATCCAGTCAAGCGCTCCGGCATCTACTACCCTTGCACTGCCAACCCCCCCGGCATACAGTGCCTCTCCCGTTGTACCCCCCTCAGATACTGAAACAGCCGATTCGACCCCCCCGGCATCCAGTACAGACCCTGCGCCTGTCTTTAGCGGCTGTGTGTTCAATCCTGACAGTGGTTGCCGCTGCTACACGGACAAGGGGCGGCGCGTCGAAGTTGACTCTGAGATGTGTTCCGACCTCTCGGCCACTCGCAAACCGTTGGCTGTTGGCCAGCTCCCTGCCGATACGCTGCCGGAGCGCGATGTGTTGGCCTATCTCGACACTGCTAAGCAATGGGGCCCCATTCATGGGGTGGGTATGGGTGAAACCCATGCTGAGCCGGCCACGCAATCCCAGGACTACCCGGGGCGGGGTCCGGCCCAGGCAGCCGGCGCCTCCGGCGCCGGTGCCAAGGGCCGGCCCTAAATTTATTCCTATAACACTTTGACGCATCGAGGCTAAACGGCCAAAAAAAGACCCGGCAGGCTGGCAGGCCCCCGGGTCCGGTTCTGAAATTAGGAGTTTCAAAACGTGATACGGATTATTGACGGTTTGGGCCGTCCAAGCAATGCCCCCGGGTTCGATATAACGACCGCTACGGCGTTTTTAGGCAAAGGTGCTGATTCATACAAGGTCAAGGCCTACGACCTCGGTAACGGCCAATTAGAGGCCACGGCAAGCCGCTGTATCGAGTGGGTCGAGTGCGATTGGTCCCAGGGGACCATCCGGGACCACTTGGACATGATGTCAAAGCATCGTGAGGAAAACGCTGACGACATTGCACAGCGTCATGCGGAGATATCCGCACAGAGGGCTAGAAAGCGCGTCAGGCATCTTTGCAAGGCCATGGGGACTAACTCCATGATCACCCTCACATATCGCGCTCTAATGACCGATTTGGGCCTTTGCAAGCGGCATCTCAACGAGTTCAATCGGCGCTTGAAGCGCTTCCTCCCTGGTTTCCAGTGCGTGGCCGGTTTCGAGAAACAGAAGCGTGGGGCATGGCATGTCCACCTTGCTACCGCTGGCATTCCGCACTTCTTCATGGAGAAAAACAGCCTCGGCGTACCGTGCAAGGTCAAGTCTTATGACCTGCTCCGTCGTATCTGGCTCTCTGTCGTCGGTGATCTTGGCGGCGCTGCTAATCTCTCCAGGGCGAAGGGCAAGGGCTCAACCTGTGCACGTATCGCGGCCTACATCGCGAAGTACATAACCAAAGAATTTGCAGAGGGCGAGAAGTGGTCTAACCGTTGGGCGAAGTTCGGCAAGTGCGAAGTCCCCCTTCCTGTTGACCTCGGCGTTTTCGGGAATCTTCTCGACGCTCTCCAGGCTGTCTACTCTGTCCTCATGCCTGGGCAAGTCGTCGGGCAGTCCTTCCTTCCTCGCTTTCAGGATTTCTACTTTCTCTCCGCTGAGAATGTTTTATTATCAAGTCCATAGCAATAAATCAGGGGGAGTTATGTCACTTACCGTCATCGTCGGGCTGATCGCAATCGCTCAGCTAGTCTGGCTTTTCCTCGCCTGGAAAAAGTCAGGTTTCTTCTCTGCCCTCGGCCTGTTTCTCTATGGTGCCTTGGCTGCTCTCGGTGTTGTGCTGTCCTACGCTAAGGATGGCCTGCTCGTTCTCTGATGCTCGTTGGTTACGCTCGTGTCTCGACCACTGATCAAGATACAGCCCTCCAACTTGATGCACTAAAGAAGGCTGGTGTCCGTCTCGTTTTCAATGAGGCCGGTTCCGGTGTTGGTCCTCGCCCTGAGTTGCAACGGGCATTAAATCGCCTCTGTGCCGGTGATGTGCTTGTGGTCTGGAAGCTCGACCGTGTAGCTCGTGGCCTTGGTGATCTGCTTTCCATCCTGGCGCGCTTAAAGGCTGCTGGTGCTTCCATCCGCTCACTCACTGAGCCGATAGATACCTCAAGCCCGATTGGTGAGTTCACATTTCAGATTCTTGGCGCTGTTGCTCAGCTAGAACGGTCGATGATTCGTGAACGTGTGATGGCCGGTCAAGCTGCGGCCAGGGCAAGGGGAAAGAAGTGGGGACCGCCTCGTACTTTGAGTGAGGAGCAGGAAGCGGAACTTGTGCAGTTGTGGCTCTCTGATGAGTACACGCAACAGGAATTAGCGGACCTGTTTGGCGTGGGTCTTGGCGTTGCCAAGCTGGCGATTTATCGGGTCGTGCGCCCTGATGCGCCTTACCTTGTGACTCGTCCTCGCTCTACTGGTAGAAGGCTTCGGTAAGTACAATTCCGTGATGTTGGAAACCCCTCGAATTCTAGTCAGGCGTCTAAGCCATACCGCGCTTGCTGTCATTGCAGCAGGTGCCTTGCTTGGGATCACGGGTTGCGGCCAGACCGGCAATCTGTACCTGCCCAACGAGCCCGCCGCCGCCCAACGAGCTACCTTGCCCCAATCCATGTGGCCGGTAATGCCTGAGAAGAAGAAACCCGACACACCCGCCACTCCAGCCCCCGGTGCGACGCCACCCCCCGCATCCACCAACGTACCAGCGCCCCAATGACCGTCAATTCACTCCCGGGTCAACCCCACATCGCCTACCGGGGCGATGAGCTTTTCATCGAAAACGTGCGTTTGACCGATCTGGCACGCCAGCACGGTACGCCGCTGTTCGTCTACTCCAAGGCCGCCATGCTCGCCGCCCTGGGTGCCTACCAGCGCGGTTTTACCGGCCGCAAAGCGCAGATTTGCTACGCGATGAAAGCCAACTCCTCGCTGGCCGTGCTGCAGCTGTTCGCACGGGCCGGTTGCGGTTTCGACATTGTCTCCGGCGGCGAACTCGAACGCGTACTGGCGGCAGGTGGCGATGCCGCCAAAATCATCTTCTCCGGCGTCGGCAAGACACGCGCCGAGATGCGCCAGGCGCTTGATGCAGGCATCGGCTGCTTCAACGTCGAGAGCGAAGCTGAAATCGACGTACTCAATGAAGTTGCGCTAGCCGCCGGCAAACGCGCGCCCATCAGCATTCGCGTCAATCCCAACGTCGATCCCAAGACCCACCCTTATATTTCGACCGGCCTCAAGGGCAACAAGTTCGGCATCGCGCACGAGAACACACTGGTTACCTACCAGCGTGCCGCGTCGCTGCCCGGCCTGCACATCGTGGGTATCGACTGCCACATCGGTTCGCAGATCACGCAGGAAGCGCCCTATCTGGACGCCATGGACCGCGTGCTGGATCTGGTGGCGGCCATCGAGACAAGCTGCATCCCGTTGCACCACATCGACTTCGGTGGTGGCCTGGGTATCGATTACAACGGCGACACCCCGCCGGCCGCCGATGCCCTGTGGTCCAAGCTGCTCGCCAAGCTGGATGCCCGCGGCTACGGCCAGCGCCAACTCATGATCGAGCCCGGCCGCTCGCTGGTGGGCAATGCCGGCGTCTGCCTGACCGAGGTGCTCTACCTCAAGCCCGGTGAACAGAAAAACTTCTGCATCGTTGATGCCGCGATGAACGACCTGCCGCGTCCTGCCATGTATGAGGCCTACCACCAGATCGTGCCGCTGGCACCACGCGCCGGCGCCGGCCCGACCTGGGACGTGGTCGGGCCGGTGTGCGAAAGCGGTGACTGGCTTGGCCGTGACCGCAGCCTGAATGTGCAGCCAGGGGATCAACTGGCAGTGCTGTCGGCCGGCGCCTATTGCATGAGCATGGCCAGCAACTACAACACGCGCGGTCGCGCCGCCGAGGTCCTGGTTGATGGAAGTCAAGCCACCGTGATACGTCGACGCGAAACTCCGTCGGACACATTCCAGCACGAACGCTTGCTCTGACCGCAGCAATCCCGCATGGTTTGACTCACATCAAATCATGTGGCGGCGACATTTTCTATAGTCGCGCCTTGTCATTTCATAAAGGCGCCCTCCGTGTCGATCGAGCTCTACCGGGATCCCAACCATGTCTGCCTGATGTTCACCGATTTGGTGGAGGAGGATGGCGATACCGTCCAGGCCAACCAGTTCCTGATCGTCGACCATGACCATGGTGCCATCATCGACCCGGGTGGCAACCTGGCCTTCAACGAACTGCTGCTGACCAGCTCGCGCTTCTTCACGCCGCAGCACCTGTCCTACATCGTTGCCTCGCACGCGGATCCGGACATCATTGCCTCGCTCGATCGCTGGTTGACTTCGACACCCGCACAGCTTGTCATCTCGCGCATCTGGGAGCGGTTCGTTCCCCACTTCACCAAAGCAGGGTAGACCCAAGGCCGGGTCATCGGCGTTGCCGACGCAGGCGGCATCCTGCCCCTGGGCAAGAGCGAACTGCATCTGCTGCCAGCGCATTTCATGCACTCCGAGGGCAACTTCCACTTCTACGATCCGATCAGCAAGATCCTGTTCACAGGCGATCTGGGCGTGTCCATGATGTCGGGCCGGCAGGCACAGAAGCCCGTGACCGACTTCAAGGCGCATGTGCCGCTGATGGAGGGCTTCCATCGCCGCTACATGGTCTCCAACAAGATCCTGAGGTTGTGGGCAGCCATGGCGCGCAAGCTGGAGATTTCCCTGCTGGTACCTCAGCACGGTGCGCCGTTGGCCGGCCCGGCCATCCCCGCCTTTTTCGACTGGATCGAAAACCTGCCATGCGGTATCGACCTCTTTGACGAGCGCATGTACCAGCTACCGCGGAGCCTGATCGATCCGCGGCTGACCAACAGCCGCCCGGCTACGCTGGGCTGAAACGGCACGCCACAGCCGCCAGCCCAGCAGCGTGCCGAGTATGCCGGCATACACCTGCACCTCGGCAAAGTTGTTCTTGCCTGCGCGCATCCAGAAGAAGTGCAGCACAGCCAGCACGGCCACGGCATAGACCAGCCTGTGAAGAAGCTGCCAACGTGCTGCCCCCAGCGCACGGATGGCACGGTTCCAGGAGGTGGCGGCCAGCGGTGTCAGCAGCACAAAGGCCGTGAAGCCGACAAGAATGAAGGGGCGTTTGGCGATGTCACTCGCGATGTCGCTCGGGTCCAAGCCCATGTCAAGCCATGCGTAGCACAGCAGATGCAGCACGACGTAGAAATAGACATAGAGCCCCAGCATGCGGCGCAAGCGCGCCAGCGCCGACAGCCTCAGCAGAACCCGCAAGGGCGTAACGGCCAGGGCCACGCAAAGCATGCGCAGCGTCCAGTCCCCCGTGGATCGGATCAAGGCTTCGGCTGGATTGGCCCCCAGCTGATCGGTCGCTGCCCCATAAACCAGCAAGAAAGCCGGCAGCAGGCAGAGCAAAAACAGCAGCGGCTTGACGACGCGCCCCAGCAGCCAGCTGTTGACATGCGCCATCTCCAAGCGCAGGTTGTCAGTAATATTTCTTGAGGTCCATGCCGGCATACAGCTGCCCCACCTGGGCCTCGTAGCCGTTGAACATCAGCGTCTTGCGCTTCTTGGCAAACAGCCCGTCTTCGCCGATGCGACGTTCATTGGCCTGACTCCAGCGTGGATGATCGACCAACGGGTTCACATTGGAATAGAAACCGTACTCCTGCGGCGCGGCCAGGTTCCAGGCCGTAGCCGGCTGCTTGTCGGTGAAGCGGATCTTCACCAGGCTCTTGCCGCTTTTGAATCCGTACTTCCACGGCACCACCAGACGCAGCGGCGCCCCACTCTGTTTGGGCAGCACTTCACCATACATGCCGAAGGCCAACAGGCTCAAGGGGTGCATGGCCTCGTCCATGCGCAGGCCTTCGACATAAGGCCAGTTCAGGACGCGGGAACCCACATAGGGCATGGTCTTGGGGTCCGCCAGGGTCACGAACTCGACGAACTTGGCACTCCCCAGGGGCTCGACCTTTTTGATCAGCTCAGCCACCGGGTAACCCACCCACGGGATCACCATGGACCAGCCTTCGACACAACGCAGCCGGTAGACCCGCTCTTCCATGGCGGACAGCTTGAGCAGGTCTTCCAGGGCGTAGTTGCCAGGTTTCTTGACCATGCCCTCGATGCTCACGGTCCAGGGCGTGGTCTTGAGCGTGTGCGCATTGCGCGCCGGGTCGCTCTTGTCCGTGCCAAATTCATAGAAGTTGTTGTAGCTGGCGGCATCCTTGAAGTCTGTGACCTTCTCCATGGTGCTGGCGCCGCCCACAGCCGATTTCTGCCCCGCAAGCTTGGCCCCGGACATTTGAGCGCGCGCGTCGCGCGCTGCCCACCCGGCCAACGCAGCTCCGGCTGCACCACCCGCCATCAGACGCAGCAACTGGCGCCGGTCCTGGTAAGCGGATTGCGGGGTGATTTCACTGGAATACGAATGGACAAAGCCATCGTCACGGGTCTTGATCAGCATGTCATGCCCTCCTGTCGACATTGGTCGTGGGACGGCAATGATTCTTACAAAGTTCCCGCTTTCCTGCCGGGATGGCGGTAAACCCCTACAACGCGCCGTAGCTGTGCAAGCCGCTGAGGAACATATTGACGCCGATGAAAGCAAAGGTCGTCACGCCCAGGCCCGCCAGCGCCCACCACGAAGCGACGGTGCCACGCAGGCCTTTCATGAGGCGCATGTGCAGCCAGGCCGCGTAATTGAGCCAGACGATCAGGGCCCAGGTTTCCTTGGGGTCCCAGCTCCAGTAGCCCCCCCAGGCCTCCGCTGCCCACAGGGCACCGAGCACAGTGGCAATGGTGAAGAAGGCAAAACCGACGGCGATGGACTTGTACATCACGTCATCCAGCACCTCGAGCGAGGGCAGGCGCTCGGCAATGCGACGGCGACCCAGCAGGATGCCGCCGACGATCAGCGTGGCGATGATGAAGTAGCCAAGCCAGTAGCTACCACCGGCGGCGGCCGAACTCTGGCGGAACGCCAGCGGCACGAAACACAAGACGATGCCGAAGATCCACAGCGGCGCGAGCTTGTGCCAGCGCGTTTCCTGCGGCTGGCTCTTGATCAGGTAGGCAAACGCCACCATGGCGGCCAGGGCAAAGGTGCCGTAACCGACGAAGTTGGCCGGCACATGCAGCTTCATCCACCAGCTCTTGAGGGCAGGGACCAGGGGCTGGATCTCGTGCGCCTCGCGCACCACGGTGTACCAGAGCAGGAAGCCCACGGCCGCGCTGACCACCAGCATGACGAAGGCGCCCATGCCGCGCGTGCCGTACTGCTGCTCAAAGTAAAGGTAGAAGACTGCCGTCATCCAGCAGAACAGTACGAACACCTCGTACAGATTGCTGACAGGAATGTGGCCGATGTCCGGACCCAGCAGGTAGCTTTCGTACCAGCGCACCATCGTGCCGATCAGGGCCATGCCCACGGCCACCCAGGTCAGGCGCGAACCGATCAATTCCATGGTCGCGCCCTGCGTCCGGCTGAACATGCCAATCCAATAGAACACCGTGCTCATGAAGAACAGCACGCTCATCCACAGGATGGCCGACTGGCTGGACAGGAAGTACTTGAGCCAGAACACGCTCTCGGCGCGCGCCAGCGATCCGCCATCCGGCCCTTGGTAAGAGGCGATACCCAGCAGCGCAAAGGCGGCCACCACCAGCATCAGCACCCGCAGCGGCCGCCAGAACCAGCCCAGCGCCACGGCAGCAGGAATCGCCAGCAGCAGGATGCCCTTCTCGTAGACATCCATGAAGGGGTGGTAGTTGGCATAGGCATACAGGCCGCCCACAGCTACCAGCAGGGCGAACAGCCAGTCAAAGAGACTGCGCTTGGCAAAGTAACCCTCATTGAGGGTCATAGTGGTCGTGGCGGTGTTCATGCAGGACTCCTAGTCAACAACTTGTCGCGCAACTGTTCGAATTCACGATCGGTATCCAGGGTCTGGCGGTTGGATGACAAGGCCATGCTGGCCTGGGCACCCTGCCCCTGCGGCGTCAGCCAGATCCAGAGGCGGCGCTCACGCACATAGAGCATGGCGAAGACGCCCAGGATCAGCAAGGCGCAGCCCAGGTAGACGATGGTCTTGCCCGGGGCCCGTGCCACCTGGAAGACGCTCGCCTGCAGCTGTGTGAAGTCCTTCAGCTGCAGGGCCATGGGCGCGGGATAGAAATAGGCATCGCTGAGCGCCAGCACGGCCTGCATCATGAAGGCCTGGGTGGTTTCGTCGGAAGCCAGTGGCTTGAGCCCGGCACGTTCCCGTGTCACTTGCAGCAATTCGAACAAGGCACCGTTGAGGATACGCACCAGCATCTCGCCGGCGCGTTCGCGCTCTGCCTCCGGCACGTTGCTCTCCATGAAGTCGGCCACGGCCTGCAGGCCGCCCGGCGCGCGGCTGCCTGGCACAGGCTCGGCGCCCGAGAACAGGCTCAGCGCCCGCAAGGCCGAGGCACTGAGCTGTGGCAGCAGATCCTTGCGGGAGGGATCGATCATGCGCGCTGCATATCGGCGCACGGCCTGCGCCCGCAGGGCCGGGTCAGCCAGCGCGGCGCGCAGGCGGAAGAATTCATCGGTCGACCCCTGGGCGTCGGCCGGCACCCGCAGATAGCGGTAGGGCTCGGAGGGCGTCTCACGCATGCCCATCAGGAAAACAGGCACCCCGTCACCCAGATCGACCGGCAGCATGTAGTTGTGGAACTCGCGCGCCTGGCCGGCTTCGTCACGCAGCTTGTAGCTCACGCTGGGGCCCACATTGCGCTGTGTCTTGGGGGCATCCGCCTTGTTGGCCGCGCCGAGTTGCTTGTCCAGGGACGCTCGCAAGTCGACCTTGCGCACGTCCACACCCGAGGGGCCGTTGGCCGAAAAATTCTCGACGTTGATCACGCGCAGGCCGGTGTATTCCAGAGTGAGCTTCTGATTGCCGTTGCTCAGCTGCGAGCTACCGCCGATCACGCCCTCGATCTCGAAAGGCTTGGTCGCCGCGTTCATGGGCTGGGCCTTGAGACGCACGGTCGAGCCGCCGTCGTCGAAGCTGGACTGGTAGATCTCGATGCCCTTGTAACTGGCCGGGTGGTTGACCTCGACCCGCGCCTCGGTCTTTTCGCCGGTGGCCTTGTCGTGGATCACGATCTCGCTGGCGAACAGCTTGGGCATGCCGGTCGAGTAATGTTCGACGATGAACTTCTTGAGTTCGATGGCAAAAGGGAGATCCTGCAGCAGGATGCCATCGGACTGGTTCAGGATGGCGGTGCTCGACTGGGTACCTTCGGCCACCAGCAGGTTGCCGCGGAAGGTCGGGTTGCGCTCGCTCAGGCGGTGCTCGGATTTGACATCGGCAATCAAGCCGCCGCCGTTGTAGACCGCCTTGCCGCCCCACCACATCTGGGCCCGCACGATCAGGTCGCCGTCAAGTAGCCCCCCCAGGCAGACCAGCACGATGGCGCTGTGCGCCGCCAGGTAGCCCAGCTTGTTGGCCGCACCGGCCTTGGCCGCCAGCATCCAGCCGGGGCCGGCGGGCGTTTCGCGCTGCTGCAGCTTCACTTTCCAGCCACCGGTGGCCAGCAGGCGGCCCAGGCGCTGGGCGGCGGCTTCGGGCGCCTCACCCAGACTCGCCTGGGCGCGATGGTGGAAGGCCTGCAGCGATTGCTCGCGCATGTTCTCCTTGTAGGCCTTGAGGTCCGCCAGGATCTTGGGCGTGTTGCGGGCGATGCACAGCGAGGTGCTGGTAACCAGGAAGGCGAGGATCAGCAGGAACCACCAGGCGCTGTAGACCGCGTACAAGTCCAGCTTGCCAAAGACCTCGGCCCAGAACGGGCCGAACTGGTTGACGTAATTGTTCAGCGGCTCGTGCTGCTTGAGCACCGTACCGATGACCGAGGCAATGCAGATCACTGTCAGCAGCGAAATGGAAAAGCGCATTGACGACAGCAATTCCACCGCCGCACGCAGGGTGCGGGAGGATGCGGGCAACTCCAGGCCCTGGGTGGAGACGGTCATGGCGATAGTGACGGTGGACTGTAGAAAACAAAAAGGCGGGTCTTCATGCAAAGACCCGCCTGGGT
>Ga0187844_10000667_pt1 | contig 26785 bp, 35 predicted proteins | sample SpaLakP09_SKY_50_FD_134517 | JGI IMG/M metagenome (GOLD analysis project Ga0187844, IMG submission 134517) | Oligotrophic lake water microbial communities from Sparkling Lake, Wisconsin, USA - SP09_SKY_50 | ecosystem: Environmental > Aquatic > Freshwater > Lake | place: USA: Sparkling Lake... | reverse complement strand
CGTCTGTGCTACGCAAATATAATTATATCCAGTTATTTGAACGGAATCTCTAAACTTCATTCTCTTCTTTCGTTTCTTCTTTATCTTCTAACGTTTCACTTACCGCTTCGCTTATCCGTTTCATAATCAACTCCACATAATCAGGATTGATCTCAATGGCTACAAAAGGCAACCCCAGCTTTTTTGCTGCCACACATTCACTTCCAGATCCAGCGAAGGGGATTAGGACGTATCCTCCTAAAGGATCCTGCATACAAGACCGCAACAATTTTTCACATAATGCTAAAGGTTTCTGAGTGGGGTGATCCACACGCTCTTTCATCCCCGCTCCACCCGCCAATGCAGGAATCTTAATCACATCTCGTGGCAATGCTCCACCTTCATGTGCCTTGTATTCTGTGACCACATCGCCTTTAGAGAAGCGTCCTTTCGTAGCTTTCCGTTGCTTCCCCGCAGCGCCATTTAAGAATCCATCTGTATAGGGTTCTCTTACCTCGTCACGATGGAATACTTTATCACTTTTCCACAGAACTAAGATGCTTTCATGGGACCGCTGCCAGAAATTCAGCGATGGAACGGCTTTATTGGTATAGTGCCAGATGATCCAACGACGATGGACCTCCATAGGGATTCTCGCTAGAATCAACGCCAGAACTTCACTGAATCCGTAAATAAACATGGTCCCGTTGGGTTTCAGAATCCGCAAACATTCGGCAATCCATTTGTCACACCATGAGAGATAATCAGGGAGTGTCTGTTTGTCACTGTCGTTGCCGAAGTCTTTACCGATATTGTATGGGGGATCTACGAGGATAATTTGGGCGGAGTCTGGGGGTAGAAAAGGTAGGATTTGTAGGGTGTCGGCGGTGTGGATTTGGTCGTGGATTTTTGCGGGTTTTTCTTTAGGTTCTTCTTTTGCTTCCTGTGCTTCTCTGGGCGTCTCTAAGAGAGCCATCAATTCTCCTTTGGATTTCCCAGAGCTTTTGATACCTCGTTCTTTGCAGAGTGCTTTCAGTTCAGGGATGGTTCTCTTTTGCATTGCTTTGCTTGTTGATATAGCTTATTTAAAATAAACCATATCAATTTTTTATAGAATAAAATTGATCCATAATACTTCATATAAAGCATCCAATCAGATAACCAGCAATGCAACTCCTACACGAATATTCCCCAACCCATAAACTCTTCAAAACAACTGTTGCCGATTTCCTCGCGATGCCTGTCAAGAACTGGCGCTACAATCGTACCCCAGATAAAGCACGATGCAGAGAGATCGCTGCACATCTCCAGTCAAAACCGATTGAAACTGTGTTCTATCTGGCGTCTCAAACACAAAAAGACAAAGACACATATGAAATCCTGGATGGAATCCATCGCTACACCGCACTAAAAATGCTCCCCGTGGACTATATTACTGGTGAAATTACCTATGTATTACTCAATATTCGGTATGATGCTACGGAAGGTGAACTGGTGGATTTCTTCAAATCACTCAATAAATCCATTCCTGTACCTGATCTGTATTTACAGAATCCAGATCAAGTCAAGAGAGACATCATTCAGATAATCGTGGACAGATGGGAGTTTCGCTATGCTCAACACTTTTCGGTGTCATTCAAGTTCCAGCGACCGAATATGAATCGCACAGTATTTGTTAATTTGCTGGATGATATTTATGAGAAGTATTCAGATAATGCATTAGATGCAGTAGAACTGGAAGAAAAACTGATGCGATATAATGAAGTAGTGAGACAACATTTTGAAGGAGAGACAACGCCGAAAACAGCAATTGAAAAATGTACGCGATCTGGATTATGGCTGTTTATGATGGGGTATGATGGGTTGGTAGAGGGGATTTAAGAACTTGTTAAGGTTTTTAGAATCCGAAAAGAAACTTCAAAGAAACTTCAAAGAAACTTCTTAAAAAGCTATAGATGTTCCTCCTCTCCCTCACTCACCTTCTCTTTGCTCCTCCACTCCTCTATATCGGTCTAAATCGTTCAGCTACCCCTCACTGGGCCTTTCAAGCATTACTTGTAGCAGGAGCAATTGTTTTTTTGTATCATGCATCCAGACTCTATACGGGTTCTTATATTAATATCATCCATGTCTGTTTGATTGCCCCGCTCTTACTCTACATTGGATGGTATGCGAAGAATACGCCACGATCTGCTTATGAAATGTTGTTGATGGTGACCTTTGCTATGATTGGATGGCATACATTGAATCTGGTACGGTTACTGGATCTTCATTCAGAAACGGCAATGAAATTAAGTGAATTGTAAAATGTGTTCCCATTACATCTTAAAAACATACAGATATACTATGGATTGCATCTATTACGTCCGTGATAAATTCACACTACATCCATGGACCTGCCATTTCTGTGGAATCCATGAAAAACAATCAAAGATTCAAATGGAACAATACCATCTTCCATGTGGCCATATTGTGCACCCGAGTTGTTATCGTGAATGGGCTAAGAGCACAGTAGGTTGTAGTTGTAACCCTCTGCCAAAAACAGAAGAAAATATGAACTGTTGGAGATGCAAGGCGTGGGGACATAGTACAAGTCGGTGTCCGATTGTTGCATTTACACAGAGGCATCCATTGTTATGTGGGCTTTTTTAAAAAAGCCCGCCAAAAACGCGGCTTCGCCGCCTAGTTTCAATGTATCTGTAATAAAAATAAAAACAGTTTGTCCTGTTTCTATTTTTATAATTTTTATATTTAGGAAGTTTAAGAACTTCCACCAAGTTCTTATAAACTTGGTGGCTAAGGGCCGAAGGCCCGAATAGCCGCGTTAACAAGTTCTTAACGAAGTTCCTGGTAGGCTTTTTTTGAAAAAGCCTTTATAGGAACCGCCTGAGCGCCTCATTCTTCTCCGTGTCTTCTGATAAATCCAGACAGTGTTTGCAGTGATAAATAAATGCTGAATTGGATTTAAATTCTTTATTGCAAGCCGTGCACAGAATGGTTTTGGTATCAGCATGTACTTCAGTAATAGCTCTGAGTTCTTCTTGAAAATGAACGCGAATGATATGAATAACACAATTGCCTTTCACAGGCGATTTGAAGTCGCATTCAAATGGGCATTCAAATGCATCTTCGGATTCTGAGTGTTTGAAACGCATATGAACGACTAAAGATTGTTTCTGGAGAAAGGTTTTGTCACAATGTTTGCATTCATGTTTCATATCGTTCAAGTGTTTTTTCATGTGGTAGTGCATGGTATTCTGATTCTTGGTAGTGATTTGGCAATGGGGGCAGACGAACTCGCCGTCCTCATTCTTTGTGTATTTCATGGGCATGTTTTGGTCTGTAGGTATTAAATTTCCAGGTGGAACTCTGATGATATATTCTGTCATTTTAATATTTCAATTTTTTATATGTAAATATGTACAGACAAGTTTAAGCCCTGTTGCGCTTTTTTAAAAAAAGCGCGCCAAAAACGTGGCACTATGTGCCATCCTTTTCTTTAAAAAATTAAAAATAGTAATAATATACTATTTTATAGTTTTTAGTGTTTATAGTGTTTTGGTGGGTTTTTTAACAAGTTCTTAACAAGTTCTTAACAAGTTCTTAACAAGTTCTTAAAAAGCCTGTCAGGAACTTCATTAAACTCTTCTATAAATTGCTCATTGCAGTACTCAAATCATCCATTTTTGCCGAAGTCACAAAGTTGCTTTTGTAGTACGACCAGATGTTATGAACATTATAGATGACAAATTGATAGTGTTGCAACGAAAACAGACCTTTTTGCCATTGATCCAAGATGATTCCCATGGTAGCTTTCAATCGCATAGAGGTTTCGTACATGAAGCGATCATGGTTACGAAATTCATGAATAAGATAGTCCCAGTTCAAGTCATTGTAAATATGGATGTAATTGACACGTTCTTCGTACCATCCTTCAGTCGGTGTTAATGAGTGCGTCATGATAATATTGATTTCTTTGATGAGCACGGCAAGCTGATCAATGTTGTCCATTTCTTCTAGTGCGTCCAGTTCAGCGTCCAGAGCAGTCAGTTCCAACTCAGGATCGGTGTGTACTTCAAGCATGTCGTGATCGGCTTCCATGGTGTTTTTTAAGAACTTGTTAAGAAAGCTTGCCAGGAACTCTGTTAAATCTGTTAGGAACTCCCTTAAGAATCCCGTTAGAACTTGATCATTTTTAAGATAAAAAAGATTTCAATTTTTTTAAATAAAATTGAAACAAAAAATGACAGAAGATATGACAAAACATGTCTCTAATGAAACGATGGATGATTGACTCTCTCATTGAACTCAATGAGGAGCTAGAAAACAACCGCAATGAAGACTCTACCAAAGGGTATTTCATCCAGTACACAAATGAGTGGATTTGTGCAAGTCCTCATCACATCACTGCATACAACGAGTATATCAATACAATCAACAAACAGCAAGGCCAGCTCATTGAAGTGCCACATGCTCGTGGTGGTAATTTTGTGGCATGGTTCTTTGAAACGGATGTGGAAGGTATGTTTCGTTTTATCAACGAGTATAATGAGGAGGTGTATATCAAGATGCAATAGAAGTTTCTAAACATAATATAAAAATAAAAAATAGATATTTCTATTTTTAATAGTTTTTGTAGGGAGCCTAAAAAGCAGCCAAGCCAGTAATAGCACGACCTAAAATAAGCCCATGAATATCATGAGTGCCCTCATACGTATTAACTGCTTCTAAATTGCACATGTGCCTCATCACGCCATATTCATCAGAAATCCCATTACCGCCGAGAATATCACGAGCTGACCGAGCGATCCCCAGAGCTTTTCCACAATTGTGACGTTTGATCATGGAGATCATTTCAGGAGCTAAAGAAACAGAAGTTTCTTTAGCGACTTTAATGGTTCGGTCACGAACCATTTCAGGCACTGTAGTTGCAGAATCCATAATCCGTCCTACCCGCAACACGCCTTGTTGTGCCATAGTAAGATCAGTCAGCATATCAGCCAATTTAATCTGAACAAGCTGTTTACCCGCCAATGCTGTCCCAAACTGTTTCCGTTGCATCACATAATTCACTGCCACCTGATAACAATCTTCTGCTGCGCCAAGCACACCCCATGCAATTCCATACCGTGCCTTATTCAAACACGAAAACGGTCCTTTCAAGCCACTAACTTCCAACATATTCTCTTTCGGTACAATCACATTGTCCATATAGATTGAACCTGTAATGGATGCACGGAGCGACAATTTCCCTTTAATGATCCCCGTTTCCAACCCTTTCATTCCGCGTTCCAGAATAAATCCTTTGAGCACATCACGATCTTTGACCCAGACAACAAATACATCTGCAATGGGTGCATTGGTAATCCACATTTTGGATCCATTAAGCAAATAGGTTCCATCTAGTTGCTGAACAGCAGTACTTTTCATAGATTGTGGATCAGATCCATGATCAGGCTCCGTTAATCCGAAGCATCCGACGAGTTCTCCTGATGCCAGCTTCGGCAGAAATCGGTCTTTCTGTTCTGCAGTTCCAAATACAGAAATGGGGTACATGACAAGAGAGGATTGAACAGACATGACTGAACGATATCCGCTGTCTACACGCTCAATTTCACGTGCGGCAAGTCCATAGTTCACATGGGATTCTCCGAGACAGTTATATCCTTGAATGGTTGTTCCGAGGAGTCCCATCTCTCCCATTTCCAACAGGATTTTCTTATCAAATGTTTCATTGCGGTAGGATTCAATGATGCGTGGTTTTAACTTTGTTTGCGCGTAAGTGGCAACGGTGTCTTTGAAGACATGTTCATCGGCTGTAAGTTGTTTATTGAAAAGAAAAGGATCGGATGGACTGAAACTAGAAATATATCTGTGAGGTTTGAAGAGGCGTGAGAACATTATAGATAGGATGGAGGGGTAGCTTTAGATATCTACGGTCTGACTTTTAAAAAATCTCATGTATCTTTAGAAAAATGGTTCATATTAAGACTGTTGGTAGCAAGGCTGAAGTCTATCATGGCACTGCTCTTAAAACGAGTGGTCAATTACATAAGAAAGACCTCGTTAAAACCAAAAAAGGTCGCATTGTGTCCCGTAAAAAGCAGGCCGCAGGCAAGAAAGCCATTAAGCGCCTCTTCGCCCTCGGATACAAACCGACCAAAGGAAAGTTTTCCTTGATGAAGAAGTCGTCAAAGAGCAAGAAAATGTCCCGTCGTACCCGTAAGAAAGGTGGAGCAAATTATGGAGCCATGGATAATTTTGCTGATGCCAGTGGTGCCCAGTCTAACCCTATTCAAGCTGCGATGGATGCTATGAAAGGTATGTAAATAGATATATTACTATTATAAAACAGTTCATACAAAAACTATTTTATACTAAATCATAATCATTAATCAGTCGCGGTACCTATGATTAAAAAACATAGGTAGTGTGAATAGAATATTCACGGTACCTATAATTAAAAATCATAGTTAGTGTGACTGATGATATCAGTCACGGTACTGCGCAGCAAACCATTCAAACAACTGACTCATCTGTCCTCTACTCAATAAACTCGGTTGTACTGCTACAGGATCATACCAATAGATCGCTCCACCACCCCCTTCACCAATCCTAGTCCAGACAAGTCCAGCTCCAGCCACACGCAACTCTTGAACAATCTCCTTATTTTCTCCTACGGTATATGACGGTTTATACACCATCTGTAGTACCCGATGAGAATCCACATCATCTGCAAAGAAGATGCAATCGTATGCGCGAACAGCACTCTGTATACTTTGCGCTAAAGGATTCAACAGATGAATAAATGTCACATCTTTCCCGATCTTTTTCCAGAGTGCATCAGGGACAGGAATATCACAGACCACTAAACAGGGTTTGACCACATATGTCAAATAGGTTACGATCATTGTCCAATCATTGGAATCGCGTCCTTGAAAAACGGCATCGTAATGAAAGGGGAAATGTGAATTGAGTCCGAATACGTGATTGGTGATGAGAACCATCTTTTTCAAAGGATTACGAATGTCTTTGATGTATTCCATGATAGGCGGATACTTTTTCCAAGAAGTGCCATAACATAATATTTTTGCACCGTGCAGGGGTGTATTGAAATTCTCTAGACTCACTGTCTCCATCTCATCGTGAAACAGATTCCTAAATCCAAATTAATCCACGTCTTAAATAAAATGATAAAGTAGAATGTTTTATAATCTACTGAAAACTGCTCTTGTCCTTTTGTTCGTGGACATGTTCTATCTTCTTACGGGAGGCATCTTTGCGAAACATATGTATGAGAGAATCCAGGGACGCGAACTGAATATCAGATACGTAGGAGCGATTCCTGTTTATTTTGCGATGGCCTATATGCTACTGCAGACAACGTCTTATACTCAGGCTGCGTTGTATGGTCTCTGTATTTATACTGTGTATGATATGACGAACTATACTCTTTTTAGTGGATATGATTTGAAGATTGCTGTTGCTGATATGATCTGGGGTGCTACTCTGTTTGCATCTTCACGATATCTTTTGAAACATGTTTTGTAAACTTGTTTAGAACTTGTTTAGAACTTGTTTAGAACTTGTTTAGAACTTGTTTAGAACTTGTTTAGAACTTGTTTAAAGTTAAACTAACAAAATAGTATAGAATGGCAGAATATATACAGAAAATAAATTCATTGGAAGCATTTGATATACATCCTGATCATCCTATATATCAAACATTTATATTTAATAATCGTCAGCGTATGGATTATACATGGGTAGACAGACAGATAGCTTATATAAATGGATTATCTGAGCGTGATAAACATATTATTATGTCTTATACAATATATGGAGATATACTAATTAATAGTCATATACGTGGTACATTAACCTTATTACTAATTAAAAATATAATAACAGATGTTATAAAACATAATCCATTTAAGTATCAGCATCAAGATGAAACAAATACTGACAAAATAGATAAACTATATATAGAAAACATACCATTGTACATTATACGTTTTATTAAGGAATATGATATAATTATTCAAAATGCACCATCATTAACGAAAAAAATAATAGTATATCGCGGATTAAATGATATACTTCATGGAGTACAACGAAATTCAGATCAGTATTTTCATCAAAAAGAGTTTATGTCAGCGTCATTTTATCTTCCAGCCGCTGTACAATTTATGAAAAAATCATACTGTATATTAGAATTAGAAGTAGATACTAATGTAAAATGTTTGTTATCAGGATATGTCAGTAAAACAGGCAAATTTGATATAACATTTGCACCAAATACACTACTAATAAATTTAGATCCTGTCATAAAATTAGTACTGGATGATGTTGAACATTATAAATCATCTCATATTTTTATATACACTGATAAATATGATGTGCATTCAAGTCAGATATATACAGGTGAACTTATACAAATTAAGATTCATCAGGAAATCGTTCTTTATAACGTTTGATTCGTTCAGCATGTTTTATAGGATCAAATTGCTTTGCTATACTGTTTACAAAACGAGCAGATCGTTCTCTAAATGAAAGAGGTGAGGGTATATTCCATTGTTTTATTTCTTCAGGAGTAAATATTTTGATCTCATATAAAGGCATAATCATATGTGATTTATCATCTATTTGTTCTATAATCTTATTAGTAGATGCTTCTAGTATTTCTTGAAAAGATAAATGTTTGCATTCTTCTTTTAGTATATGAGTAGATTCTCTATTTTGTATTTCTTCAAGTAACCCTTTAATTGTAAATTCTTTCATATTATTTCGTGTATTCCTTCTGTTTTTTCGTGTTTGGTTCCGCATTCTACTATATATTCTTATTTACTCATTTCTATAATTAACACAATAGATTTTTCTAAATCAAAAGTATACCAAATATAAAGTATCACATTCAATGCACATCTGTATCCTCCAAGCCGACAACCGTCCCACACTGGATTCTTTTTAGATGCTACTAGATGATACTGCTTTTCCTAACAGGTAAGTTTCATTTTTATTTACAGTTTTACATAGTTGTAAAATCCAAATAAAAATGTTTCATTTTTATTTGCAGTAATCCAGTTTAGCAGTAACCAAGTACAGATTTGCAACATGAACCGCGAGATATACCAATGAAAATAGTTTTACAAAGAGAGGAATATCTTCATCACTGCATCGTAGACGACATACGTGCTCTTTATCGTCCTCTTCCTCTTCCTCCTCTTCCTCCTCTTCTTCCTCTTCCTCCTCTTCTTCCTCTTCCTCCTCTTCTTCCTCTTCCTCTTTATCTTCACTATCACTTACAAGTTCAGGCATATCTGAATCTGTATCTGATTCATTAGTTTCTTTGGTTTCCTCTTTGGTTTCCTCTTTGGTTTCATTAGTTTCATTAGAAACCGTTGAAGGAGTGCAAGGGATTTGTTCAGTAGTTACTTGTACTTCATCTACTACAACGACTTCGGCTACTGCTTCTGCTTCTACTGCTACTGCTTCTGCTTTTACCGCTTCTGCTTTTACTGCTTCTGCTTTTACCGCTTCAACTGCTTCTACAACCTCTGTATATACTGCTTCAACAGAAGCAACTTCCTTTTGCTTAAGTCGCTTTTCAATCCGCTCAATGGATTTTACTTTACCTGACTGTACAATAACTCCTGCATGAACAATACCTGACATATCTTTGTATTATGTGTATATACAGTACTTATTTTAAGTTCTTTATACGTATTTGTATAAAAAATTGATAGATTATATTCTATTTATAAAAGATAGCATGAAGGTGGTTACAGGAAATTATCAGGAAAAGTTCCTAGGAACACAAAGGGCCAAAGGATCCACCCTAGGAACCAAACCAAAACCGACTAAAGTCTTAACAAAAACAACTAAAGTCCTAAAACCAGGATGCATCCTCTACGTAGGCACAGAATGCAATGATGGTCGCCCAATTACAGAATCATTCAGATATAAACAAGCTGTAGCGATGGGAATTCCCATCGTACATCAGTCACAAAAAGAAAAGAAAGAGTTATTCGTGGAAAAGTATAAACCAAAGACGGTGCATGAAATCATTGGACATAAAGATCAGATCAAAGAACTGGCTGAATTCTTACAAGGATTTTCTAGTAAAAATGACAAGCAAAGCGATCATAAGAGAGGTGTTCTGATCACAGGTCCTCCAGGAATTGGTAAGACAACGATGGCGCATCTCGTATCTCAAGCATGCGGGTATGCAATAGCTGAATACAATGCATCTGATACGAGAACAGTAAAAGCATTAGAAGGTCTTAATCAACGCCGTCTTTTCAAAGAAGCCGTTATCATGGATGAAATAGACGGATTATCCGAACGTGGTGGGATCGGTGAAATTGCAAATCTGATTCGAACATCACAAGTACCAATTATTTGTATTGCAAATGAGCGTCCGCCAAAGCTGAAACCTATTATCAATGTAACACAAGAGATAAAATGTAGCCGACCGATGAAATCAACAATTGCTATTGCGTTAGCGAAGAAAATTCCCATACCAAGGGAACAGATTGAGAAACTCTGTGAAGAATCTGGCAATGATATCAGATCTGTCTTGAATACACTGGATTTTGATCAAAGGAATCCTCAAAAGGATCCTAACCAAAAGGATCCTTGTCAAGTGATACAAAAAGACAAACAATATGATATGTTTTCAGCAACATACAAACTGATGTCTAATAAAAAAATGTCATTCACGGAATCAGATGATCTGGTCTTTACCGATTATCATATGATTCCTCTTATGGTACAAGAGGCGTATGCAGCTGCTTCAGCTGATATAGACGAGCTAGCAGCAGCTGCAGAACGTCTTTCCTTTGGCGATGTGATTTCTAAGCAAACGATGACGGATTGGACACTATTACCACATCTTGCATCTAATACAACCGCTGTAACCAAGATGGTAACGGGGCGAACACCGAGCCAGATCTTTCCGCAGTTCCTAGGCAAAGAATCCAAGAGAACAAAACACAAATCATGGTGCAAAGAGTTAGCGCACCGAATGGAAATACCTATGAAAAAGATGCGTTTAGATTATATGGGTTCTATTCATACAATTCTATTAAGTTGGATGTCACGGGATAAGAAAGAAGTTGTAAAAGAGATGACGACGATGGGACTTGTCCGAGAAGATCTGGATACATTTCATGATGTAATGATGGAGAAAGTGGAGATTCCTGCGAAGACAAAGTCGGCACTAACGAGGGAGTTTACGAAATTGAATGGCAAGAGAAAAGTAGTAGAAGTAAAAGAAGATGAAGAAGTAGATGATTTAGAAGAGGATATGAAGGAGCTGGAGATTTAGTAAGGGTTAAGAGATTCATATGCAAATAGAATATGAATCAGATATTTATAAAACTAGCCGTAATGATTAATGTTTTTTATTGCGATTACTGCACGTCTTATTATGCTTCTTACCGTGCTTCTTACCATGCTTGTGACTTTTTCCATGTTGTTTTCCATGTTTTCTGTATTTTTTACTGTGTTTTACACGTCGTTTTCCACCAGCAGGAGTAGCTTCTTGCGGTGTAAATATGGGTGGTGGAAATACAAGATTATTATTTGTGTTTGGTTTCATATTGTTTGGTTTTGTGTTTTTTGGTTTCGTATTATTATTTGGTTCATCATTATTTGACATAGAACCATATATGTTATTATTACGCGGGGCAGCCATCTAATAGAACTAGATAAAAGGATCATGCGCCCATTGCAAAAGAGCTTGTCGTTGTATCGGACGGCATTCTAAATCTCCTTTTTTGCAATTGGCTTTAATCTGACCTACATGCCGCCGAAATGCTTTCCAACGTTTGATTTGTACTGCATCCAGCTCTGGAATTCTTCTGCCCATCCAGTAACGACAATACCATTGAAACCAGCCACGAGTATCTTTATTTATAGTAGGATCTGATAGAATTGGATATTGTTTAGCAACATGTCCATCTTTATTAGGAACCCATCCATAATCCTCCCATTCTTGTAAACTAAGACGTGATTTTACACCAAAACAATTTATATTTGGATTAGCTCCTTCAGGAGATAATTTACCTTTTTTAATGGCCTCTATGAACCACTCTTTACCAAATTCTAATACAGAATCATTGAGGTATTTGCCACTAAATGATCCATATGACAGTATTTCACCAGGAGTAAAAGCAGGCTTGAATTCAGGATCAAAATTCTCCCCAGGATTCTCGGACAACACATAGGAACCTCGTTCCATCTTGTTATACACCGTAATACGAGTACCTTTCTTATAAGAAGACAGAGGGTTCCCCTTTTTTAAGATTATAAGCATATCATCTACCGTTTTAATCTGAAGCACACGTTTATCTTTGAAGTGCATCTAATAAAAATTGAAAGAATGTGTAGCCAGAAATAAAACACAACTTCATCCAATATAACAAATGCAGCGCTACACCCCACCAAAACCCGCACCGCTTCCAGCAGATTTTCAGGAATTTTATGATCAACTGACGCCGCAAGAGAAACAGTTGCATCAGCTTGCGATTGAGAAACTGGGATCTTCCTACTTTCCGCAGTGGACGCATATGTATACGAAATGGCAAAAAATACAGTCTGAAAAAAAGACAAAACAAGAGAAACCTAAATTGGAATAGGACGCAACTCAATCATTTTGATATAAAAAGGAAGAATAAGTCTACAAGCTACTACAAGTGGATCCATACCAATATACTTTTCAGCAGATCCAAAACTACGTGATTCTAAATACTTTTCAACACATGGAAAGGAAGCCAATTGTGAATATTCGTCGCGCCACGCACAAATAAAGGGTGTACCTTTTTTGCATTCCATGTATCGTGTATCAATCCCTGTACTATAATATCCATTAAAATCTTTACTAGAGTTGTATGATGTGAGGGGTTTTTTAGAGGGTGTAATCCAAACACCACCATGTTCCGATAATGTCCATAGTGCCAACAAGTTAGAAAATCGTTCATCGCTCAGAGTAAAAATGGGATGCTCTGCGATATCTGTTGGAATTGTTACATACCCTTTATAGTTCTGTCTTGTTATAACGGTAGTATCCATAACGGTAGTATCCATAACGGTACCAGGAATAAGACCAGTATCCGGATTAAACATCCATATTTTTTTGGAAACAGAAGGTGCATTCTGTAACCAAAAAAAGACAATGATGCTTAAAATAATAAAAATAAACATAACAGTGTCTAAATACTGCGCATATATATACAATCAAGAGTTAGTGATGAACGCAATCTGTGAAACGTGCGCAACAGATCCATCAGCCCATTCCTTCAAGAAAGTAGCAGAAAAGAAAGGCATTGTCGTATTTTATTCAAAACCAACACAAGCCAGACGCTATGATGATTCAGAAGGAATCCTAGCGCATATTGATAAAACAATGGCACTCTATCAAGGTAAGAAATGGATTTGTATCATTGACTGTGAAGGATTTGATGCCAAATATACGATGGAGATTCGGACTGGGATGGGAATTATGGATCTGTTAATGAATAAGTATGTAGATACATTGGTGGAAGTAAAGGTGATTAATCCAACAATTTATGTAAGAGCAGTGATGAAAGTATTGATGTCATTGGTATCGGACGATAAAACATCTAAGATTATTGTGTTAGATGATAAACCGTATAGTGTGTTGCAATTCATTTGAACTTTTTAGAAAGTCTACTTCAAGCATTTCTGGCAATCCTTAAACAATCCAGGAATAAACTGACAGCGTTTGATACATTCAATCTCACGTTTACTTAACAACTTTTTTGAAGTCTGTCTCCGTCCATTCTTCATGACAGACACAGACTTGAATCCTTTCTTTCCATTGATTTTGACAGTCTGTGTTTTCATTTTTCGTTTGCCATTGATGTAATCAGAATGCATTTGTACAGAACTGTATTTGAACATCTATATATTCATATCATATTTTAACGAAATTCTTAATAAGTTCTTAACATAATAGTTTTGGCAGGCTTTTAACAAAAGCCTAAGCAAGAATAGTCGTCTCACCCTGAACAGCCTTCACACGATTGCTAGAAGCATATACATTCTTCGTATAATCCGATGCATCCATACCAAAAACATCTACTACTCTTCCATTCCTCATCAGAGTAACATACCCACCTTTAGCGAGTTGAAATGGTTTTGTCAATGTATTTAAATAGTTAAACGGTCTCTTTGTTTCTTGAGGATCTGACCAAGACGGTAAGACGTAATCACTTAATCCAACAATAACAGATCCAACCCTTACTTTAATCAAGTTGCCTTCAACCGGGTCACAGACTTCACCAGGAACTAAATAGCCACTGTTGAGTTGCCACCAGACATTCACATTAAAGTTTCCAATCATTTCAAAGATTTCATGAGAAAATGCTTGAGCCACGGTCGGGACAGAATCGGTAGCACCCATCAGAATCGCACCACCATACTGTAAAACGGTTTTCACAAATATTTTAGAAACAGGAATATTACCCGTTTCTGTGTGATATGCAAGTGCTCCTGCAACATCTGCCGTATCCATGAATATGCAATGGGGACCAGTAGCTTTAAATCCAATAGGTGCAACAGCTACTCTGTATTGCTTGCATTTAGGAGCCCATGTGGAACAAAACGCGGGTAACAGAGTATTTAATGCGCTTATCATGAGAATCAAATCACTATTTTTCATAATGCTGTTGTTGACGCAGTAGATTGTAGTCATCTCTGTTACAAGGGTATAAAATTAGGGCTATAAATATGCCCTTACAAAATTCCAATCTAAACAAAAAAAGATATACATGATAATGGCATATATTGTACATAGTTATGGGGATAAACCCGTTATTGAAGAAGAACATGAGCATAAGTCAGGAATTGCTACGGAAGACCACACTTTGGCCAGAGTAGTAGAAGAAGTTACAAGGAAGTATACAAAACCATGTTTAATTACGTGGTATACGATATATGGTACGTTGGAATATCATTATGTGAGGAAAGATATATGCGATAAAAGCAATAGCTTGCAAGTAGCTATAGCTTATAAGTAGCTATAGCTTACAAGCGCATTCCAATTTGATCCCATCCATTATTTTAAGATTCTATCGGCAGTCAGGGCATATCTCATTTGTCTCTAAAGACTGTTCAAAATCACTATCACCACAGACACAATCATACGTATTGCAGCGAGCACAACGAACCAGACGATCTTCTACGTATTCTGCTTCGTCGTCAGTACAAATACAGTTATATTGTTCACATATGTTACAGTTGTTACAGATGCATCTGTCTTCATGTTCATAGCATTTGGGGCATTTGTTCTCCATTTGTAAGATATATCCGAGAAATCTTAGCATCTATTTATGTGGGTAAGAATATTCAATTTTTATGGGATATTTATAAAATGCTTAGAAAAAAGGACTTAAAGAATGTGCATCAAGATAGATTGTGGAGAAATCCACGATAAGCCCACATAGCACAGTGGCAGTTTGCGGTTCTCTTGTAAAGAACAGGTCATGGGTTCAATTCCCATTGTGGGCTTATATAATTATATAGAACGATGAAATTCTTTCTATATAACTTAATAGATGTCCTCTGCAAAACCCGCAAAATCCACAAAACGAAAACCAACAAATTTGGCTAGACCCGAAGCAAAATCAGCGAAAGCATCAAAAGCAGTAAATGCATCAAGTGCATATCCCTACTTTGCATTCAAAACACGAACATCTACAGTAGCCGAGGATGGAACAAACATTCTATTTAAATTAAGAAAAGGACAGAATCAAACAGAACTCTATGAATTCTTTAAAGATATGATTGTATCAAATGAAGGTATCCAGCTGGCAGATGATGGAATTTATACATGGATTTTAATTGCAAGTGATAAGGATCATCATGGTGATTTGTATGCAGCTAAAACAATTAGTATGCAAGAAATTGGAACACTTCACAGAAATTTGTATGATACAATGACAAAGTCAAAACCAGTTATTGTTGCAGCAGGTGAATTTGATAAAAGAGGAAAAAAGATTATGTTTAATCTGTTATCTGGTACATTTATGGAACCAAAAATAAAAGGAAAAAATAGTCTAACCAGAAAAGCAATTATGCAATCTGCTGCAAAAAGTATTACAGATAAATTTATAATGTATAAGTTAAATGTAAAAGAAACTCCAAATAATATATTGGCAAAAGCTAAATTAAGAACAAGTAATGCAATGATTGCCCAATTTAATAGATGGTTTAATCGTGAAAATGTATAAGGTCGTTTGGCCGATGAAATGCTGCAAAGGCATAAGATCAATAATACTAAGGCTTTTAAAAATATCACATTAGTAGATGTTCTTTACCATGATCAATCTTGTGCTACTTCTCTCCTTAGTCTGGATTCACAATCCATTCTATACAGATGTTGTGAGAACGACAACCTTTATCTGTTTCGCAGCATCAGTAGCTACGTGGATCGCAGGTAAAGTTAAAGAGACATATCATGCACTATTCATTGCATTCTTTCCGCCCATTGATAAACATGCAGAACAATTTATCATGTTCTGTGGGGATATGTTAATGCACTTTCTTCCATTTATTATTCTGGGTCTACCTTCTATTCCTCTCGCGATTCTGACAGGATATGCGATATTGTTTTTGTGGTTCTATCTTGTTAGATCACGACTTCATACGATGTATTCAAGTGTGAACAGAGATTGGACTCTGGTGATGGTAACGTTGATGGGGTTAATGGTGATGGTTACTTGTTTTGGTTAGAACAATCTAAGAAACAAATACAATTCTATAGTAGATGGGATACATTTATAAGATTACAAATACGATTAATAATAAATCATATGTTGGTGTTACAATACAACCTGATGGTCTGTCTAGATTTAAGGCGCATATGTCAGCAATACGTAGTGGCAAAGGATGTCCATTATTGCAAAAAGCTGTGAATAAATATGGAGAAGTTGCGTTCAGATTTCAAATCCTTATTATCTGTTTTGATGAAGATGTCTTCAAATATGAGAAGGAATATATTATGAAATACAATGCAATGTCACCGACTGGTTATAATGTTGTAGAAGGTGGAAAATCAGGTAGAAACTTTTTGGGAAAGACACATTCTGAAGAGACACGTGAGAAAATTGGTAAGAAGTCTAAAGAGTATGGAAATCGTCCTGAAGTGAAGGAGAGAAGTCGTCAAAATATGATAAAGCTTAATGAAAAGCGTAAAAATGGGGATATTTCTGAAAAATGGAAAGAAGCTATTAAAAGTGGCAAAATGGGAGGCACCTGTAATAAAGGTAGAAAAGTAAAAGAAGATGTGAAAAAGAAAATTAGTGAAGGTCTTAAAGCTTATTTTAACAATAAAAAAATACCAGAAGATGATATTGGTAGAAAAAAACATAGTATTGCAATACGAAAAGCACGTGGAAGGAAAGTATTACAATATTCAAAAGAGAATGTATTACTTACATCATATGATTCTATTGCAGAAGCAGTTGAAAAAACTCAAGTTCATAGAAATACAATACAGGCATTATGTTGTGGAAGACTTAAAGTTGCAACTAAATTTATTTGGAAATATGCAGAACCTAAAGAACCTTCTATTCTAGTAGAATAGGTCCTATAGACCTCACATGGCCTAGAAGCAAAATTTGGATTTTGTATTCCACTTCTAATGGAAAGGTTGCGGGTTCAAATCCCGTCTGGGCCTATTATTCGTATGTTATGGTAATACCATACGAATAAAATGATATTCAAACTAGTAAGTTATCATGTTACATTAAAACGTGACTATATTGCATTTATTTTATCTATACATATATTAAATTTAGAGATTACAACCCCTACATTATAAGAATTTGTATTACTTTTGGCTACTTCATTCTTATATTTATCTAATTTTATTTTAAATTCCATCAAGTATTTTTTAAATTTGTCTAAATCATTATCTTGCATATATAGTTTATATCCATCTTTAAACATATTAAGTCTATCAGTTATTTTATCTGGGTAGACATTTGCGATTTTGTTTTTTATAAAAAGACCTGTTTTAACATTAGAATCTTTTATTGACTTAATTAAGTCATTTGTAGAATTTATTAATTCAGTGACTTTTTCCATTATCCCTGCTACAAAAGGATTAACTGCACTAACTTTACGTGCCCGATTTTCTTTCATACTTTTAGCTAATTTACTCTGTTTAGATAGGTTAGCATTTCTTTGTTTTTTAATTTGTTCTATGGTATTTATATATAAATTAGCTTGAGGATATTTACCTTTTGTTTTATGCTTAGAAAGCTTAGATATATTTTTATATTTAGTTAATAAATATTTTTTCTTTGTAGTTCCTATATTTTCTTTTCTTGATTCTGTATAATTGTTCGTAGCATTTTTCCTTGTATTATTATTTGATTTACCATTAAATAAATTTGCATATGTATTATTTAATTCGGTATTAGATACATTATTTGACGCATTTGATGAAGTATTTGATGTTATACTATTACGCCTTAGATTTGATACATTTGATGAATTAGTTGATACTATACTATTACGTCCTACATTTGATGCTTTACTAGTTTTTCTTAATTGATTAGTAATACTATTTGAAGAGTTACTTCTAGGACGTGTACCAGTAGGTCCAGTTACTATAGTTGCTACGTTTGTTACTACGTTTGCTTGCGGTCTTGTTTGTATCCCATTTATATTTAGAGAATTCATCTACATACTCCATATAAAATCCAACATAAAGCCCGCTCCATACTAAAATCATAAATGTCCTGTGGATGTGGCAAACGTAAAAATGGCACAACAGATTCCGCGATGGAACGAGAAGCTACTCTATTGCTTCCACCGACACAGTGGGGTCCTATCCTATGGAAGTATCTCCATATAATCGCAGAGAAAATGGGACAGACCAAGAATAAAATCATGGACGCAGATCAAGCAACGTACATTAAAACACTGATAACTATGTTACCGTCTATTCTTCCATGCCCTGATTGTCAAAATCACTCGGAGACTTATTTGGCCACGTATCCATTTCCATCACTCAAAGATACCAATGGGACCTTGAGAGATGCAGTTCGTATATGGTTATTTCTATTTCACAATCATGTTCGTGTCATGAAAGGACAAGATCCATGGGAATCGGTTGATCTCTGTGAACAATATGCGCAAATGTTTGTGGCAAGACAGGATTATACTACGCTAGTGGAATGTATTGCGGCTGCAACGAGACAGCAATGGGTTAAACTAGATCAATGGAAGAAATGGTATAGTGTTTCAGAACGTCTTCGTTTATTGATGGGGAATATCGTGATGTAGTTTATACTGAAGGTACTGAAGGTTCAGATGGTACAGAAGGTACAGATGGTACAGAAGGTACAGAAGGTTCAGATGGTACTGAAGGTTCAGATGGTACTGAAGGTACTGATTCTTCAGGGTGACCAGCAATCCAGTCCATGATAGTCTGTGCACCTGCATCAGGATTAGCCTCTGCCATAGCCATTATCATACCTGTTATTACTGGTTCAATTGCAGAGTTTGTTGCGACAGAGCTTACAATATTCCACGTAGAATTGATCAATGAATTCACTAAAACAGCAGTCGTCTGTGAAGTAGTATTTGCGGATAAACAGTGAATACCACCATACAAACGTGAATAACCAGCACTATCAGCAATATCATCCCATGTAGAAAAGGAGAATGTAACAGGTGCAGCAGGTACGCTCGCTTGAATAGTAGATGAACCCACTCCAACTACAAAATCACCATATAGCCCCGTTTGATTACCTTTAAACAATTTGGCCATTAAGGGTAATCCATCATATGTAATTGTATTTTTAACAATAGAAGAACCAAACCATTTGCTCATGGTAAGTGCAAATAATTTGGTAAAGTGACTGTGACCCGAATTGAAGTCTCCAAATGGAGGCGTAACAAAATTGGTCTCTTGATATGGTATCCATTGTTCACCCTGAACTACACCATTCCATGATTGAACAGTCTGTCCCACATAACGACGACGAATCTCTTGAATGGGACGAGCCTCCATATGGGCTGATTTAATACGCCATGTCACACGGGCACCTTCAAACATATGTACAGCCATATCAAGTAAAGAATACATAATAAAAGGACAAGTTACACCAATGGACCGAATGTATTCTTTCCAGAGCCAGATACCCATCAATGGAGGTGAAATATTACCTGTGGATCCTGCCCAGAATTCAGCTTGAACTTTCTGGGCATCGGTGAGAGATCCAGACATTTGAAGAACAGCATCTACTTCTGCATTGCGTGCGGCACCTGTTAGAGGAGCTACGGATCCTGCAATATTAACTTCATCCTCTTCTGTTAAGCATGTGCTTCGCACAGTATCCCATGAATACGTCAAATAGTTCTGTTTTTTTCCACCAACAGTGAGACGTGTCCAAGCCAAGGGATTAGGAAATCCTCCAATATTGTTAACTGTTGTACCATCTACTACAATGGTTTGTCCCCAATTGGCAGAAGTAGTAGGCTGTGCAGTACTTGCTGCAACAGATCCATCATTAAGTCGTCCAGCATACCATGTATTCCAAGCAGAGAGCCATGCTGTCCATCCACCTAGACCCTTCACACGGGCCAATGTAGCAGCATCATAGATAAACAGAGAGGTGTATCCAGGAATAAATAGAGGCGTCACTTGATCCATTACAGCGGCAATCCAAACAATGCTTTCACAGTCATTTAGTGGCGTAACAACATTCGCAGTCCAGTCCCAGTTATCTAAGATACCTGATACATGTGTGTCAGGAGTAACCCAGTTCCATGCCTGAACAACAGACGCGGTCCATAAGTATACCAGACGAGATGCAATTGTTGGACCATATTTCATAGAAACAAAATGTTGCAATATACTGTCTAGTCCTGCATTGATGAGATAGGTCAGACATGAGCTAACATCAACAAGGGGTGCAGTGCCCGCTAAGATTGTAGATAGAATTTCAGGAGGAGCCATAAATTCAGATGAATTCATAACGGGTCCTGTTCCTGCCGCATTGACGGCACATACTGTGAAGGTATATTGTTTGAATTCATCTAATCCAGTGAAACGATAGGTTAATGCAGAAGTCGTAACAGAACTTAGTGCTACTCCGTTCAAATAAGGAGTAACAACATAGGAAAAGGGTCCAGCTCCTACAGTGGGAGCCTGCCATGATACAATAACGGATCCAACCGTAAATGTGATTCCAGAGACGAATCCAGGAAGTGCAGGAGCATTTGCTGCAATGGATGTAGCTAAGGCAGGACAAGGACATCCAGCACTAATTCCAATGCATCCATCGTAGCGAGTGTATTCGGTCATGGCTCCATTCTTGACAGTGTAGATAATGGAACTGTCTTTAATACCGAGAAGGGGACGTGATCCCCATGGTACCGTACTGCCGTTTGCAGGTGTAAAAAATGAACTCGCAGCTGCGAGTTCAGCCTTTCGTTGTGTCAGAAAAGATGAATCATAGATACGGGGCATTCTATTACATGGCTAAATTATATTTTATTATCCCAAATATTTTATCCCAAATATTTTATCCCAAATATTTTATCCCAAATATTTTATCCCAAATATTTTATCCCAAATATTTTATCCCAAATAATGGGCACGACATACAGGTATAAATGATTCGGCTCCACCAATATGAATAATACTTTTCTTATTGCCAATAAATTTGGAATACATCGCCACAGTTCCATCGCTACAGACAGAACATAATGCTGTCAAATGTTCTACTTCTTCGGCATGTGGAATGAGACGTAACATATCTCCAAAGGGTTGGCGATCAGAATTGCCACTGAGTCCAGCAATCACGATATGTATAGGAAGTGTATCTGCCCAACGTGTAACATGTTCAAACAGATCTGGAAAGAATTGTCCTTCATCAATGGCAATAACTTGATATTCTCCTGAATGAGCCAAATGATCAACATGTTTTAAGAGATCCATACATGATGCAGTTTCTATATCTTTGTCATGGGATGCAATACAGTTTGTACCATAACGATTGTCTGAGATGTAATTGATGAGAAGGATTTTGTAACCAATGGATTTATAACGACGGACACGACGTAAGAGTTCAGTTGTTTTCTGTGCAAACATGCATCCGAGGAGAAGTGTGATACGGCCCATTTAGACTTTTAAGGAACTTGTTAAAAAGTCTGGCAGGAACTTTGTTAGAACTTGTTAGAACTTGTTAACTATTTCATAGAAAAAACATTTCAATTTTATTACGTATTGAAAATATAGTTGGAACTCCATTAGAACTCCATTAATCACTTAAAAGCCTTAACAAGTCTTAATAGATGGTACTTCCAGTCACAAGCAAAACAAAAGAAAAATCAAAATGGCAGATCAATTCTGTTCCCGCCTTTTGTATTACATTAGAACGGCGAACAGACCGATGGAAACGCTTTCAAGATCAGCCCGGAATTCAAGGACTCCAACTAAAACGTTTTGTAGGTGTAGACGGGAAAACATTGGATATTAAGACAGATTCACGAGTAGCCACACTAACAAAACGAAATATCCTAACCAAGTCCCGTCGTGCTCATGAGGAGCTAGACTCAATTGGTGGAGTAGGATGCGCCTTGTCTCATATTGCTGTCTGGCAATGGATGGTAGATACCAATCAAGAAGTCTGTGTCGTATTTGAAGATGATGCAGTTGTTCCACCAAATTTCATTGAAAAAGCAAATAAATGTATTGATACTTCTCTCTTGAAAGATCCATCCAAATGGGATCTCTGGCTTCTTGGTGGAAAATGGGATGATATGTCACGTATTCCTGGAGAGAAAGTGGTTCGTATTGGAGCATTTGTATTATTTCATGCCTATGTAATTACATTGAACACAGCCAAGAAATTGTTACAAGATGTCTATCCTATTCATGCTCATATTGATACATGGGTATCTATTTATTGTTTTATGAATCAAATGCGTATTATTGGATCATCTATCAATCTAACACAATTCCAAGCAGCAAAGACAGATATTCAATCGGATAAAGGATGCGCTATTTGTAATGTCCCAACCCATTATGAAGAAGATTATGTAATGGTTTCAAAACCAGATTTATATGTTGCACGAGCAAGTCAGATTCTCAGTATTGCATTTATTGGATATTTTATTTGGAAGCGACTATAAGCGTGACTATAAGCGACTATAAAAGCCTTATCGGATTCTTATAGAATCCTTATAAAAACCTTAACAAATCGTCATGATTTTTGCCCAATACTCCACAAATTGGTCACAATTCAATACTAAATACCCATCACCAAATGTCCAGAATTGATGGACTATAAATGGATCTTCTACATGGATACTTTCCATCATATATGTAGAACGAAAAGAGATATCAGGATAATCTGTTACGCGATCACTAAACCAAATATCTTCTGTTCCATCAAACTGTATATTCGGATCAGCTCTATGAATACGACAGATATCAATCATTGCTGCAATACGTCGCACAGTAGCTCCTCCACCACCTGCTGCACCCTCGCTCCAACTCCATGGATTACCCCAATAATCTCCTACAAACATGGCAGGATCAATCTTTTTACGAAAGAAATTATCCATTTGCACAGTGAGCATATAAGTAGCATCTATCAATTGATAGAATCGGTAATCAGTGAATAAATTATTATAAGCAATCTTTCCTTCTTCACGTGTGGGATTTCCAGTAAAGATAGGAATAATATGATAATATTCACATTTATTTCCAAGAAGTGCTTTTATAAATCCTTGATTGCTTTCAGAACAAAAGATATAGACAGCCATATGAGGTCCAGCCCATGCGATATTCTGTAGAATAAACAGAAAATTGGGATGAGCACGTCGTTCAGCAATGAGAAATATATGATCAGATTTCTTTGGAGGCAGATAGGATTCCCAGAATGTCTGTAGCATTCCACCATATTTCTGTAGAAGATAGGAATAGACAAATGGTTCTAGAGAGCAACGTAATCCATCTAGATTATTTGGATTTCCTTTAACAATTTCATACATACCACGTACTATATCCATTATAATATAGTATGTGTTAGTTGTTATTTAGGCTTTTAAGAACTTGTTAAAAAAGCCTGCCAAAAACTTGTTAAAACTTATTTAGGCTTGTAAATATAACTCAAAGAAAAATATCCTATATAGTATAGGATGGCTACTGAATCTAATACATTTACAAAAGTATGTACTACTGACTTTGGAAGATTTAAAGTTAAATTGGAACCAACTAATTTGTTTGTAGGTGGATCAAATTATTGTGTAAATATTATGATGGAAAGAAATAAAACAACATTAAACTGGTTAAGTACAAGTAAAGGAGGATGCGAATTAGATGGTAAAATGATACGAAAAGAGGAAACAATTAAAATGGTAGATTTAGCATTTAGTATATTACGTAGATATCATCCAGAACGTACAATTGTTACATTATTAGATGATAGTGGTTATAGTTGGACTGGTCCTAGACAGCGTGTATTTAAAGTAAATTTTTTAAAAGGATATTTATTGATGTATCAAAAAACATGGTATGAAGAAAAATTTAATGCAAAAATGGAAAATGATGATATACATTCTATGTACCGTAAAGAAGTTGAGATTGGATTTGATGATCCAGCTAGAAAGCCTGAAATATTTTCATTTGGAAGTGAAAAAGAAAAACTAGAACCATTATATCGCGATTCAAGAACATGGAGAGAATTTATTACTAAAATAAAAAAACAGTATGATAATGAAAAATATAAATTAATGATAGATTGGTATAGACAAGCAATTTATTATATTATGAATGGAATGGAAATTAATCAAAATTGGAAAATTGATATTTCAGCACGTCCAGAATATAACTGTACATGGAGTGGTGGATCTAACAGTTCTAAACGAAAAACAAAGAAAAAAAACTTTACATTTTCAAAATATTATCCAATTGGCCCTTTTTATCATGAAAAAACAATCTAGAGATTTTGGCAGGCTTTTAACAAGTTCTAACAAGTTCTAACAAGTTCTAACAAGTTCTTAAAAAGCCTTAAAAAGCCTTAACAAGTTCTTAATAAGTCTTCATAAGAGCCTCCCACGAAACAGGAAATATCCCAGACATACATTCATGAACTGCCGTTGCATAATCACGAATTTCTTTCTGTGCACTCGGATCTAGACGAAGCTGACAGATACGAGCATATGCAGCAAGAGAACCCGTTTCAATAAATTCAGAGAACATTCCTTGTGGCAAAACAGAACGAGCCACTTCAGGAGCTACTCCGCGTTCCAACAGAGTTTGATAGGTATGCAACGATGTATCTGCATGATCTTTCATTAACAAATAGACTTCTTCAGCATCTGATACAGCAGTAGCTTTGGATCCTTGTTTTACTTTGGGATCGCGTTCTCTAATATTCATAGCATCTGGTACCCAACATTCAGGAAGAGAATCCACATAACGGCGACTGACTTCATTGCGTGCTAGACCGACAGTATGACGAAACCATTCGCGACAGACAAAGATGGGCATTTTAAGACGAAAACGAGCCTGAGGATGAAAAAAAGGACTGTTGTGATTATGTTTTGCCAGATATTTGATCAATTTCTTATCGGCTTCAGTTAACTCCACAGAGGTTTTATCAAAAGATACACGTGCGGCATTGACAACAGTTAGATCATCACCGAATGATTCCATGAGTTCAACAAAGCCAATGCCATCGGGCATAAAGATTTTTTTGGACATGACTACTATAAAAAATAGGGATTCTTTATATAGGCTTTTTTCTAAAAAAAGTCTATGGAGTAAATTCAAGTGTCCCTACACATTCAACTTCAGGAAGATTCCAGACTACTGTATTCAATTGATCGCGTTGAAGGAGTTCAGGATAGAAATGTTTATAAGAATCGTTCAATTTAAAATGATACCATGCATCTGTAAAGATTTTATGGGGCATGACATAAATTCCACAGACTTCACTATCTATAATTTTGGGACAGAGTACTTCACCAATACAAAGAACAGGTTTATTAAGATAAGTTCCAATATATTGAATCATGGCCGAATTATAGACTGCTACGTATTCTGTAGGAGTTTTTACTAGAATGCGAGTAAAGTCTGTACCGCTGAAGTACATTGGTACTAACACGACAAACGGCTTTATGCTTTTGTCGTGTTAGTAGTACATTGGTACTAATAAAAAAAGCTTTACGCTTTTTTTCTTTTTCTTTTTATGAGGATTGTATTTTCTAATTTTTGTTATGAACTGTTGGATATTCTTGTTGATTATTATAATCTGATACGATATGGATGTATTTAAGCAACATCTTCAAGTAGATTTCTTTATTGATGAATTCAATTTTAATCTATGATCATTTCAAATGGGCATCTTTGCCCACGTGCGTTGTCCTGTAGGGCGAATATTTTCAGAAAGTCCAACTTCTTCAATTCTTATCCAAACAAACTCAGGAATAGTTGCATGAAAACGCAGAGCACCATTATTACAACTATGTTCTTGATGTGCTGTTCCATGTTCAAACCCATCACTCTCAACAACTCCCCTCATGACAATTTTCCCTTTTAATACAAATGAGACTATATCACCCTTTTTAGGGCAAGAAATCATACGATAATTTCCCTTCGATTGTGCTAGACGTCTCACTTCTGGGCGACTGACAAAGTCCTCTTCAAACTGTTTCTGTTTCCAAAGACGAGAATTTAGTATTACACGCCATAATTGAACAAGCTCAGCTTTTTGGTCAAGCTCAGCTTTTTGGTCAAGCTCAGCTTTTTGGT
>Ga0187844_10000666_pt1 | contig 26839 bp, 20 predicted proteins | sample SpaLakP09_SKY_50_FD_134517 | JGI IMG/M metagenome (GOLD analysis project Ga0187844, IMG submission 134517) | Oligotrophic lake water microbial communities from Sparkling Lake, Wisconsin, USA - SP09_SKY_50 | ecosystem: Environmental > Aquatic > Freshwater > Lake | place: USA: Sparkling Lake... | reverse complement strand
GTTTATGTATATCGCCACGGAATACCGGGGCCAGAAACAGTGGTTAACCCGGGGACGTAAACAGAAACACTCAAGGCCGTGAGCGGCTCCCGCTCACGCGGGCCGCGACGACAACGGTGTCAGGGTTTGACGCGGGACACGCGCTGCACGGCGGGTGTGCGGCGCAGCACGCGCAGCACATCGGCCAGGTGCAGGCGGTCACGCACGGCCAGAAGCAGGTTCATTTCGACCTCTTCCAGCGCCGGCGCTTCTTCGCCCATGGCGATGTGGGTGATGTCGGCCTCGGCCTGGGCCACGGACTGGGCCACCTGGGCCAGCACGCCCTTGCCGTTGCTCAGCAGCAGCGTGACGCCGACCTCGAAGCTGCGTGTGAGCTCCTCGGCCCACTCGACGCGGATCCAGTGTTCGCTGTCGCGCTGGAACAGGCGCTTGCCGACGGCGCACTCGCAGGTATGCACGACCAGGCCTTCGCCGCGGCCCAGGTAGCCGCGCACCTCGTCACCGGGGATGGGCCGGCAACAGGTGGCAAGCTGCACGGAGGCACCCTCGCCGCCGTCAATGGTGACGCTGCCGCGGTCTACCGGTGTCTCGGTGAATCGGCCCAGCGTCAGCGCCAGCGCATCGGGCCGCTGGCCCTGCTCGGCCATCAGGCGGGCCATCTTCTTGGCGATGATGGCGGCGATCTTGCGGCCGGCGCCGACGTCGACGAGGAGCTGTTCCGTGCCGGAACTGCCGGCCCACGCGGCCAGTTCATGCCAGATCTTGGCGGCGGGGTCGTCCGCCTCCAGGCTGGGCAGGCCCAGGCCCTCGACCCGCATGGCCTGCGACAGCATCTTCTCGCCCAGCTCGCGCGACTCCTCCTGCTCCAGGTCCTTCAGGTAGTGGCGGATCTTGGAGCGCGCGCGGCCGGTGCGCACGAAGCTCAGCCAGGCCGGGTTGGGGCTGGCGCCGGGGGCGGTGATGACCTCGACGATGTCGCCGCTCTTCAGCTCGGCCCGCAGCGGCACGGCCTCGCCGTTGACCTGGGCGGCCACACAGTGGTCACCGACGTCGGAGTGGATGGCGTAGGCAAAGTCCACCGGCGTCGCGCCCTTGGGCAGGGCCATGATCTTGGACTTGGGCGTGAAGACGTAGATCGCGTCGGGGAAGAGGTCGATCTTGACGTGCTCCAGGAACTCGTTGGCGTCGCGCGTCTCGTCCTGGATGTCGATCAGGCTCTGCAGCCAGCGCGCATTGGCCTGCTGGGCCGCCAGCGCCGAGCCCTGCTTGCCGCGGCTCTTGTAGATCCAGTGCGCCGCCACGCCTTGCTCGGCAATCTGGTGCATGCCCTCGGTGCGCACCTGGAACTCCAGCGGCGTGGACAGCGGCCCCATCAGCGTCGTGTGCAGCGACTGGTAGCCGTTGTCCTTGGGGTTGGCGATGTAGTCCTTGAAGCGCCCGGCCTGCGGCTTGTAGAGGGCATGCAGCACGCCTAACGCCGTGTAGCACTGCAGCGGCTCCTCCGTGAGGACGCGAAACCCGAAGATGTCGCTGACCTGGGCGAAGCTCATCAGCCCCTTCTCGCGCATCTTCTTGTAGATGGAATAGACGGTCTTCTCGCGCCCTTGCACCTCCACGCGCAGGCTGGCCTTGGCAAACGCCGCACGGATGTCGCCCTCGATGCGCGACACCAGGTCGCGCCGGTTGCCGCGTGCCTTGGCGACGGCCTTGCTCAGCGCCGAGTAGCGCCAGGGGTGGAAGTACTGGAAGGACAGGTCCTGCAGCTCGCGGAAGGTCTGGTTCAGGCCCAGGCGGTGGGCGATGGGCGCGTAGATGTCGAAGGTCTCACGCGCGATACGGCGGGCCTTGTGGGGCGCCATCGCGCCCATGGTGCGCATGTTGTGCAGGCGGTCGGCCAGCTTGATGAGGATGACGCGCAGGTCCCGCGCCATCGCCAGCAGCATCTTGCGGAAGGACTCGGCCTGCGACTCCTCCTTGGTGGAGAACTGCAGCTTGTCCAGCTTGGTCAGGCCGTCGACCAGATCGGCCGTGGTCGCGTCGAACTTCTCGATCAACTCGGCCTTGGAGACGCCGCAGTCCTCGACGACGTCGTGCATCAGCGCCGCCATCAGCGCCTGGGCGTCCAGCCGCCATTCGGCGCAGATGCCGGCCACGGCGATGGGGTGGGTGATGTAGGGCTCGCCCGTGGCGCGCTTCTGGCCCAGGTGGGCCTCGTCGGCGAAGCGGTAGGCCTCGCGCACGCGCTTCACCTCGGCCTTGCTGAGGTAGCCGAGCTTGGGGAGGAGGGCGTCGAAGGAGGCAGCCTCGGCCGCAGTCGGCGGCGCCGGCTGGCGAAGGCCAGGCAGCGTGAACCAGGCAGTCAGGGAGCGTTGGGCCATATGCCGAATTTATCCGATGGCCCAAAAGCAACGGGCGTCCAAGGACGCCCGTTTCATGTTCAGCGGAGGCTGAATTAGACCGGCACCTTGCGCAGCATCTCAATGCCGACTTCGCCAGCGGCGATTTCGCGCAGCGCCGTCACGCCGGGCTTGTTCTTGCTCTCGATGCGGGGGCTGTGGCCCTGGCTCAGCATGCGGGCGCGGTAGGTGGCGGCCAGCACCAGCTGGAAGCGGTTCGGGATCTTGGTCAGGCAGTCTTCGACGGTGATGCGGGCCATGGTGTTCCTTGGAGAAAAGCGGATCAGGGCAGATCGAGCGCCTGAAAGACGGCCGAGCGGTTGCGCCGCTGAGCCGCGTATTTTAACCGCTGCGCGTGGACGATGGCCTTGAGGTCGAAAACGGCCGTGTCGAACACCGCATTGACGACGACGAAATCGAAGTTCTGGGCCTGGGCCACCTCGATGCGCGCGGTGTTCATGCGCTTGGCAATCACCTCGGGCTCGGTGTCACCGCGGCGGTTCAGCCGCAGGCGCAGTTCGTCCCAGCTGGGCGGCAGGATGAAGATCAGCACGGCATAGGGGAAGAGCTGCTTGATCTGCAGCGCGCCCTGGAAGTCGATCTCCAGCACCACGTCCTCGCCATGCTGCAGCCGCGCCTCGATGCCGGCGCGCGAGGTGCCGTAGAGGTTGCCGTGCACCTCGGCCCATTCGAAGAAATCGCCGCGCGCTGCCATGGCGCGGAACTCGTCCGGCGTGATGAACCAGTATTCGCGCCCGTGCTGTTCCTGGCCACGCGGGGCGCGGGAGGTGTGGGAGATGGAGACGGCCAGGCGTGCATCCAGCTCCAGCAGCGCCTTCACGAGGCTGGACTTGCCCGCCCCGCTGGGCGCGGCGACGACGAAGAGATTGCCGGGGTATTCCATGTCGCGGGTGCTGTTCGATGTTCTGGGCCGATGCGGGCCCGAACTTTAGCGTGCAGCCTCTGTCGGGCTCTCAGTGGTCGGCTTGGAAGGCGAACTCGCCCAGGTCCTCAAAGCTCAGCGTGCCACGTGCCTCGCCCTGCAGCGGGTGCAGCCCGCCCCAGGCGCCCGTCGTCACCACGGTGCCCGCCGGCAGCGTGTTGCCATGCCGCGTGGCGTGCTTGAGCCAGGCGGGCAGCACGCCGGCCGGGTCGGCCAGCGAATGTCCGCCGCGCCGCACGATCTCCGGCTGGCCGGGCAGGGCCAGGCGCCATTCGAGCCGGCCCCAGTCCAGCGCGCGATACGGCTGCCAGGCGCCCAGCAGCAGGCCGGCGTTGGACTGGTGGTCGGCCATGCGCAGCAGCGCGGGCGCGTCCAGGCCCTCGGCCCAGCGCGACGCGACCAGCTCGATGGCGATGCACATGGCCTCGGGCGAGCCGTCTGCACCGACGCGCAGCGCCACCTCGGCCTCCACGCCCAGCAGCGCGGTGCCGGCGACCGGGTTCACCGGCGAATGGCTGAACGGCCCCTGGGCGCTGGCGCCGCCAGACTTCCAGCGGTCGAGCGGCCAGCCCAGGGCGGCCGCCACGCCCTCCTGCACGGCATAGGCATCGGCCTCGTCGTGCACGGCGTTGGGCCAGTCGGCGGCGCGCAGTCGGGTGCCGTCCCGGTGGCAGGCCGCAAGGGCCTGGATCAGAGCTTTGGTCATGCGCGTGAGTGGGTGGCCGGGGGACCGGACCGTAAGATGAAAGTAGTCGGGCCGTGGGCCCGCGGTCAACGGTAACTCTGCGGCGCAGGGTGCGACGCAACAGCATTTTCTGGGAACAGCATGGCACTGAAGTTGGGCTTGGTAGGTATCGGCAAGATTGCCCGCGATCAACACATTCCGGCGCTGGCCGCCGACCCGCGTTTCGAGCTGGTGGCCACGGCCAGCCGCAACGCCAGCGTGGACGGCGTGGCCAGCTTCACCAGCGTCGAGGCCATGCTGGCCGCCGTGCCCGAACTGGACGCCATTTCCATCTGCACGCCACCGAACGCGCATTTCGAAGCGGCCCTGGCCGCGCTGCGCGCCGGCAAGCACGTCATGCTGGAAAAGCCACCCGCCGCCACGACACGGCAGATCACTCTTCTGCAGGCCGAGGCGGCGCGGCACGGTCGCACCCTGTTCCAAACCTGGCATTCGCGCTTCGCAGCGGGTGTGGATGCGGCGCGCGACTGGCTCAAGGGCCGCACGCTGACCGGCGGCACCATCACCTGGAAGGAAGACGTGCACCACTGGCACCCCGGCCAGCAGTGGATCTTCGACGCCGGCGGCCTGGGCGTGTTCGACCCTGGCATCAACGCGCTGTCGGTGCTGACCGAGGTGCTGGCCGAGGAAGCCGTCGTGCGTCAGGCCGTGCTGGAGTTCCCGGAGAACCAGCAGGCCCCCATCGCCGCGCAGCTGGACCTGCGCACGGAGTCCGGCGTCGCCATCCAGGCGGCGTTCGACTTCCGCCAGAAGGGCGAGCAGACCTGGGACGTTGAGCTCTTCACCACGTCGGGCCACCTGCGCCTGTCGCACGGCGGTGGCACTCTGCTGATCGACGGCCAGCCGGTGGCGGCCGACGCGGCGTTGGCGGGCGAGTACCCGCGGCTGTATGCGCGCTTCGCCGAGCTGTGTGCGGCCGGGCAGTCCGAGGTCGACTGGCGGCCGTTCCAGCTGGTGGCCGATGCCTTCCTGATCGGCGAGCGGCGCGTCGTGGCGGCGCATCAGGTTTGACGGAGCGGGCACGCCGGCCGCCTTGGGCGGCAGGCCTTGCGTTGCTGGCTGCCCCCTGAATTCGCCCGGGATGGTGACGCGGGTTCTTCGCCGCTGTTAAATTGTTTTTCGATGTGGCGTGCCTGAGAACGCAACGCGATCAAGGTTGCCGGCGCGGTCCAAGTTCGAGTCATTTCAATGCGGGTGCGTCCAGGTGTCCATGTCCAAGAAGCGGGCGGCTGAATTCATCGGCACGGTCTGGCCGGTGCCCCGTGTTTGCGGCGACCGGGCACTTGCGCGGCTGCGGCTGTTCCGGGGCGTCCCGTTCGCGGGCGCGATGGCTGCAGGGTTCCTCTACCGCTGGCTTGGCAGCGAAGCGTGAGCGAAGGTCTCGTTGCGGGAGTCGTTGCGGTGCCGCCACCGCCACCGTGGGCGTTGCGCTTTCGATCCGAGGATCTCGATGAGGTGAGGGCGTTTGCGAGTGGCGTCGACATTCCGCATGTTCGCGTTGTCAAGCAGCCCGGTTCGCTCGCCTTCGACTTCTACAGCGTTCGTGGTTCCGACGTGGCAGTGGCCTCCAAGATCTCTTCGGCGCAGACCGTGCGTGGCAAGGTCAGGCAGCCGGTGCTGCACCTGATCCAACCCTCGGGCAGCGTCTACCGCGTCGGCCGCCGGGTGCTGGGGCAGACCAGCGAAACGTCGGCCATCATGGTGGCACCTGACTGGGAGTTCACGCGCACCAGCCCGCCCGGCATGCTGGTGGGGATCAGGGTCAACCAGAGCGCGCTGCGCACCGAACTGGAATCGCGGCGGACGCAGGACAGCAGCAAGTGGGCACTGCGCATGGCGTCGCTGGCGTTGTCCCCGGCCGAAAAGGCAAAGCTTCTGGTCGCAGCGTCCGGATTCATCCACGCAACCCGGCCAGGTGGCAGGTCTTGCGCCCTCGCACATGCCGAGGCTGACGTTCTCGAACTGGTGGCGGGCCTCATGCTGCGCGAGTCCGCAGTGCAACCTGCGGGCAGCCTGAGTCTCGCGCGCCTGGCCGACCTGGAGCACTGGATCGACGCGCACCACGGAACGCCCATCACCCTGGGGCGGCTCTGTCAGGTGGCGGGTGTTGGCGAGCGGTGCCTGCAGAAGGCCTTCGAGCATCGGCGTGGCATGTCGCCCATGAGGTTCGTGGCTGAGCGGCGGATCCTGGCGGCCTATCAGGGCCTCGCCCGCGCCGGGGAGCAGACCAGCGTGACGGGCATTGCGCTGGCCCTGGGCTTTCAGCACCTGGGGCGATTCGCCCAGATGTACCGGCAACTCATCGGCGAGGCGCCCTCGCAGACGCTCGCGACCCGCAGGGCCGCGACCGCCGCAGCGGGGCATGCCACTGAACGTTGTTAGGGGCCCGGCGGACCCGGTAAGCGTGTCCCCTACTCCGGCTTCGTGCGTACCGATTCCAGCCTCGCAAGGCGCTGCTCATACGCTTTTTGGATAGCGAGCGCCACAGCCCTCTGGTTTACTCATCAGGCACCGAAGCCATGGCCGGCCCGCGTTTGGGCCGACATCGGCATCCGGCAGCCAGACGAAACCGGGCGCTGGGCTGGGCGACAGGTCTTGCCCATGCACCTGCTGCGAGTTGGCGCGACCGGGTCCACCCGTTCGGGCCATCGCCCGCGAACCTTTGGAGCCTGCACATGACTCGTTCAATGTTCCACGGCGTGCTTGCTGCGACGGCGCTGCTGTTGTCCATGGCGGCCGGGGCGGCTGCAGACGCCGCCGCCACGCGCCAGAGCACGGTCCAGTTTGCGAAGGGCAAGTCCGATGCCCAACTGCGCGGCGCCGTCAAGGGTGACAGCGATGTCGAATACGTCCTTGGCGCGCGAGCCGGGCAGACACTGACGGTGGCGTTGAAGGCCAAGAATGGCTCGCTGAACTTCAACATCAAGCCCAAGGGCGCCCAAGAGGCCATGTTCATGGGCAGCACCCAGGGGGCGTCGGCCAAGGTCATGCTGCCCGCAGATGGCAGCTACGTCATCCAGCTCTACTTGATGCGCAACGCGGCTCGGCGCAACGAGAGCGCGGCCTACACGCTGGACTTGGCCGTCACCGGGCAGGCGCTGCCCGCTCTGGCTGGCACGGCTGACGCGTTGGTCCCCGGGACGCGCTTTCATGCCTCGGCCGCCGTGGCCTGCCAGACGCTGGGCGCCGAGGCGGGAGCCAGTTGCCAGGCCGGCGTCACCCGCCGCGGCCGCGACGGCACCGCCACGGTCGAGTTGCGCGGTGCCAATGGCCTGATTCGCAACGTGTTGCTCGTGAAGGGGCAGGCCGTCGCGTCCGACTCGGCGCAGCCCATGACGCAGAGCCGCCAGGGCGACGTGACCACGGTGCGCTTCGGCGGCGACGAGCGCTACGACCTGCCCGATGCGCTTCTGAACGGCGGCTGACCTCCGCGCGGACGACTGACCTGGGAGACAAAAGATGACCCGAAGCCTGAGAGTTTTCACTGCGGCCATTGCCATGGCCTTCACGCCGCTGGCCGCCCCGGCCCAGCCGGCCGCGCCCGCGCAGCCCGCCGACCCCGCTGCCGTGCTGCAGGGCGCCGAGCGCATCGGCGCCGGCCGCGTCACGGCCTACCGCAAGGGCGCGAGCACGCTGGTCGTGCTGCCGGCCGGTTCCATCGGCAGGCCCTTGCTCTGGTACACCGAGGTGGTTGGCGCTCCGGCCGGCGTGGTTGCCGACCAGGGGCTGGAGGTCAACAACCTGCTGGCCCGCTTCGAGCGTGTGGGCAATGTCGTTCATGTCCGCGACCTGAGCACGGTGCAGAAGCGCCGCGCCGGTGCCGCGCCCGGCGAGACCGCGCCAGTGACCGGATCGCTGCCCGGCATGGCGCCGAACGACCCGAAGTTCCGCCCCATCGACGTGGCGCTCAGCACGTCCGAGACCGGCGCCATCATGGCGAGCTTCCCCATCGTGGGGTCACTGCCGGACGGTGGCCTGGTGGTCGACGTGACGGCCACCTTCTCCAACGACATCCCGTCCGTCACAGGCCGGCTGATCGTCTCCAAGACGGGCGTGGCGCCCGCCGCAGTGGACCCGAGCAAGTCCTACATCGATCGCGTGCGCGTACGCGGCGACGCGCTGAACGTGCGGAGTCATATCACTTACCTGGCGGTCCTGCCCACGGTGCAGGCGGTGGGGCCGCAGCCGGTGTCGGTGGTGCTGGGTCATTCCATCGTCTTCCTGCCCGAGCGGCCCATGGCCGCGCGGCCGGCTGACCCGCGCGTGGGCTACTTCCCGATCGAGTACACCGCCTTCGAGCCCGCCCGTGGCACGGCGCAGGAAAAGCAGGTGCTGATCTCGCGCTTCCGGCTGGAGAAGGCCAACCCGGCCGCCGCCGTCAGCGACCCCGTCAAGCCCATCACCTTCTACCTGGGCCGCGGCATCCCTGACCGCTGGAAGCCCCACATCACGTCGGGCGTGCTCCAGTGGCTGCCGGCCTTCGAGGCGGCAGGCTTCAGCAATGCCATCCGGGTGCTGGACGCACCGACGCCCGAGCAGGACCCGGACTGGTCGTCCGAGGACGTGACCATCAACGTCATCCGCTGGCTGCCGGAGGAGCGCGTCAACGCGATGGGCCCGCGCGTCACCGACCCGCGCTCGGGCGAGGCGCTGTCGGCGCATGTGCAGGTCTGGCCCTCGGTGATCGACTACTTCGGCCAGTACTACTGGGCGCTGTTCGGCGGCTCCGGCGTGGACCCTGCCGCGCCACGGCTGCCACTCTCGACCGAGAAGGCGGGTGCGATCCTGGCCTACGCGGTGGCGCACGAGGTCGGCCACACGCTGGGGCTGATGCACAACCAGTTGGCGTCCACGGCCTACTCGGTCACGCAGATGCGCCAGGCGGAGTTCGCCAACCGCCACGGCCCCAACAGCTCGATCATGGCCTACGGCCGCTTCAACCAAGCCGCGCAGCCGGGAGACGGCATCACGCAGCTCTGGGGCAAGGTCGGCGCCTACGACGTGGCGGCCATCAAGTATGGCTACGGCGTCTTCGGCACCGATCCGGCCAGCGAAAAGCGCGAGCTGGCGGCTTTTGCCCAGACCTTCTCCAGCGACCGTCAGCTCTACTGGGGCAGCCACGAGATGGGCGACCTGTTCAACCGGTTCGGCCGCGACCCGCGGGTGCAGACCGAGAACACCGGCGCCGAGCGCGTGCAGGCCACGAAGCTGGGCGTGGCCAACCTGCTGCGCTCGCTGGGCCGGCTGGACGCCGGCACGGCCGGCGACCCCAAGCTGTTTGCGTCCACCTACAGCGTGGTGTTGGGCCGCCACGTGGCGCTGCTGCAATCCGTCAACAGCCTGGTGGCCGGCGTCATGTCGCCGATGAACGCGGCGGAGGGGCCGCGCCCGCGCATCGTGCCGGCGGCCGAGCAGCGCGAGGCGGTGCGCTACGTGGCAGGCGAGGGCGCTGCATCGCTGGAGGGATATGCCGAGCCTGCGCTGGTGGAGCGCGTCATGCCCTTTGGCGGTTACCGCGCCATCGACCGCATCCAGGCGAGCTTGGTCAGCGACCTGCTGACCGGGCCGACCGTCGCCTTGCTCGAAAGCCAGCAGCGCGCCGACCCGGGCGCCTACTCCCCGATGGACTTCGGCCGTGACCTGACCTCGGCGGTGTGGGGCGACCTGAAGAGCGCTTCCCCGACGCGGCGCGCCCTGCAGCGGGGCTACCTGAACGCTGCGAAAACGTTGCTGCAGGGGTGGGACAAGGGTGGCGCGGAAGAAGAGGCCCTGGCCAAGGCGGTGATCGGCGCGATCCCGATGTCCGGCGCGGCGGCGCGTGCCTTCGTGGAGACCGGCGACGACACGGTGTTCGTGCCCTGGCTGCGTAGCAGCCTGCCCGCGCTGAAGACCCGCCTGGAGGTCGCCTCGCGCAGCGCCGCCAGCGAGACCGACCGCCTGCACTTCGCCGAGATGGCCGTGCAGGTGGCGCGGCTGCAGAAGATCGGCATGCCCTGACGCGCTGAACGCAGCGAGAGCAGTCACCCACGGACGCAGGAACGACAGGGCCATGCAGAAGGTGCTTCACAGGATCTTGATCGCCGCAGCCGCTGCGGTCGCCGTCAGCATCGCAAGCGCGGCAGACGCGCCGAACACCGCGCGCCTGCGGGCCCTCGACTGGACGCCCTTCGAGGCGAGCATCCAGCGCCTGCCGTCGGATAGGCAGGCGGCCATCCACAGGCTGATGGCCAACGCCACCGTCGTCCAGGTGCAGGCGGCGATGAAGAGCGGGGCGATCACGGCGGAGGACCTCACGCTGTACTTCCTGTCGCGCATCCGGCAGCACGATGAGCAGCTGCGCACCTATGTCGAGCTCAACCCCCAGGCGCTGGACGAAGCGCGGGCGTCGGACGCGCGGCGCAAGGCCGGCACGCTGCTGGGCGCCTTCGACGGCATCCCCGTGAGCCTGAAGGACAACATCGAGACCGCGCCGCCCATGCACACCACGGCGGGCGCCGAGATCCTGCTCGACAACATCGCGCAGCGCGATGCGCCGCTGGTGGCGCAACTGCGGGCCCGAGGCGCCGTCATCCTGGGCAAGGCCAACCTGTCCGAGTTCGCCGGCGTCGTCAGCTTCGGCAGGCTGAATGGCGGCTTCACCGCCGTGGGCGGGCAGACGGTGAACCCGCACGGGAACTACCCCACCAGCGGTTCCAGTTCCGGCTCTGCAGCCGGCGTGGCTGCGCTGCTCGCGATGGTCAGCGTCGGCTCGGAGACCTCGGGCTCGCTGATCGGCCCGTCCGCCTTCAACGGCGTGGTGGGCATGAAGCCCAGCCGCGCCCTGGTGAACGGCGCCGGCGTCGTGCCGCTGGTGCTGCCCAACGACTCGGCCGGGCCGGTCGGCCGCAGCGTTACCGATGTGGCGGCCCTGCTGGATGCCATCGACACCGCGTCCATCGACTACGTGGCCAAGCTGCGCACGGACGCCCTGGACGGCGTGACGGTCGGCGTGCTGGCCAACGACATCGTGGCGGATGCGGACAACACGCCCTTGCTGCAGGCCGCCAGCGGCAGCCTGGCGGCCTTGGGCGCGCGGCTGCGGCCGGCCAGCGTGGTGGGTACGCCGGCCTGGGGCGGCTACGAGAACTTCCTCGCCTACCTGTCGGCCGGCATTCGCCACGACATGATGTCCTACGTGGCGGCGCGTTCACGCACGGTGAAGACGCTGGAAGACCTGCTCGCCTACAACGCCGCCGACGCTCAGCGCCGCATCCTCACCGGCCAGCAGCTGCTGCAGCTGCTGGCGCCCATGTCCACCGGTGTGTCGGCGGCCGACTATGCGGCCCGCGCGGCCCGCATGCGCCGCGCCGCCACCAAGATGCTCGGCGCCACCTTCCGCAAGGCCGGCGCCGAGGTGCTGGTCAGCTTCGAGACCACGCACTCGCAGATCTACGCCACGGCCGGCTACCCGGCGATCACGGTGCCGCTGGGCCTGCGCAGCAAGGGGCATGTGCTCTCGCAGTCGGCCGTCTCGTCGGTCGGCATGCCTGCCGGCATCACCTTCATCGGCAAGCCGGGCCAGGACGCCAGGTTGCTCGCCTATGCCTATGCCTTCGAGCAGGCCACCAACCTGCGAGTGGCGCCGCCGTCTCGCTGATGTTTGCTCCAACCCACGCCGTCATCATGAAGCTTCTCAAATGGATTGCGGCCGCGCTGCTCACCGCCATGGCGCTGTCGACGCCGGCCGTCGCGCAGCAGGGCCTGCCGGGCAAGTACAGCACCAAGGTCGGCCTGATGCCGGTGGGCGAGAAACCGGAGGCGCCGACGGCGGAACTCTTCTACACGGCCTACACGCTCGACAACGCCGACCCGCGGCAGCGGCCCATCACCTTCTGCTTCAACGGCGGGCCAGGTGCCGCGAGCGTCTACCTGCACATGGCGGCCATCGGTCCCATGACCATCGAGATGCGCCGCGATGGATCGCTGCCGCCCGTGCCCGCCAGGCTGGCGCCCAACCCGCACACCTGGCTCCACTTCACCGACCTCGTCTTCATCGACCCGGTCCAGACCGGCTACAGCCGCGCGCTGCCTGGCGCAAAGGACGCCAAGGGCAGCCTGGGCGACCCGACCCCGTACTTCGAGGCCGAGGCCGACCTGCACAGCATCGCGCAGTTCATCCGCCGCTACCTGCACGAGAACAACCGCTGGCTGTCGCCCAAGGCGATTGCCGGTGAAAGCTACGGCGGCCTGCGCGTGGCGGCACTGTCGCGCCTGCTGATGGAGGCCTACGACATCAATCTGAACCGCGCCGTCTTGATCTCGCCGCTGCTCAAGACCAGCCTGCCGCAGGACGACGCGCGCTACGGCCTGGAGGGCATGATGACCATGCTGCCCAGCCAGGCGGCGATTGCCGCAGCGCATGGACGCAGCACCCTGCCGGCCGACCCGGCCAAGTTGCCGCAGGCGCTGGCGGGTGTCGAGCAGTTCGCACTGTCCGAGTTCGTCAGCGGCCTGGCGCGGCTGGGCCGGGCGCCGCAGGCCGAGACGGATGCCTTCTTCGCCCGCCTGGCCGGCCTGATCGGGCTGGACCCCAAGCTGGTGGCGCAGCAGCGTGGGCGTGTCGGCGCGGAAGTCTTCGTCAAGAACCTGCTGCGCGAACGCCAGCAGATCCTCGACCGCTACGACGGCCGCCAGGCCAGCGACGACCCGCTGCCGGAACGCGCCGAACTTGCATCGCTGGACAAGACGCTGACCGTGCTCAACGGCGTGTTGTCGGGGCCGTACTTCGACTATCTTGGCAGGACCTTGGGCTACCGCAGCGACCGGCGATACATCATGCTCAACCTGCCTGCCAACGCCCAATGGAACCGCAGCAGCCCGTTGGGTTCGCCCGATGACCTGGCCTATGCCCTGACGCTGAATACCGACTTGAAGGCGCTGGTGGTGCACGGCTACCACGACCTGTCGACGCCGTATTTCAGGAGCCGCTACCTGCTTGAGCAAAGCGTCTATGGCCGAAACGCCCGCCAGCGCTTGTTCTTCGGCACCTATCCGGGCGGCCACATGTTTTATCTGAAAGCTGACAGCCGGGCCGAGCTGTTCAAGGATGTGGCGGCGTTCTACCAATAGGCAAACCAAGGCCGGGGCCGGCCCGAAGCGCCCCTGCCGATTCGCGAAGACAAACGCCCGACGGGCAGATTTGTTCACCAACCAAAAGGAGCTGCACATGCAAACGAGGAAATGGTCAGTGGGAATCCGGGTCTGGTTGATGACCCTGACGGTCTGGCTGCTGGGTGCCGCTGCGCCCGCGCAGGCTGCAGGCTGGCGCCAGTGCGCCACCGAAGGGCGGGTCTGCCAGATGGACGGCCGAGGCGTGGTGCGGTACGGGGTGGATGGGCAATGGTCTACCCGGGTGATGAGCGGCGCGGTCCATTGCAGCAATGACCTCTTTGGCGACCCTGCGCCCACGCAAACCAAGCGCTGCGAGGTGCGGGATGGCGGGTCTGGCGGCAGCAGCGGCCCAGGCTGGACCTTCTGCGCGGCCGAGGGCGAGACCTGCCATCTGCGCGGCAGCGCGGAAGTGCGCTTCGGCGCCGACCGGCACTACACCACCCGCCGTGCCTACGGCAGCGTCCGCTGCGATGTCGATTCCTTCGGCGACCCCAACTATGGGCAGACCAAGCACTGTGAAGTCCGCAGTGACGCAGCCGTCGGCAGTGGCGGCGGCTTCGATGAATGGGCCGGCTCCGGCAGCGCGAGCGACAACGGTCGCTGGCGCTACTGCGCTGGCGAAGGCCAGACCTGCAGCGTGCAGGGCCGCGGCGAGGTGCGGTTTGGCGATGGGCGCCGCTTCACCACACGCACGGTGCGCGGCGACACCCTGTGCAGCACCTCCGTGTTTGGCGACCCGGCCTATCGCGTCACCAAGCACTGCGAGGTGAGGGCCAGCAACTTCGGCGGCTTTGGCGACAGCGGGCCGCAGGACGGCGGCTGGACGCGCTGTGCCGACGAGGGCGAACGCTGCGAGGTCAGCGGCGGGCGCATCCAGGTGCGGTTTGGCACGCGCGGACGCTATGTCTACCGTGACGCCTACGGCGCGCTGAACTGCAACCTGGACACCTTCGGCCGTGACCCCTACCCGGGCGAACGCAAGCAATGTGAAACCAGGCGCTGAGCCTCAAGGCCGTCTTGGCGGCGTGCACTGACCGCCCTGATGCACGGGCGTGTCGGGCCGGCGGTTTTGAGTCCCAGGGCGGGGCGACAAAGAACCTCTCTTGAACTTGACCTCGTGAGGGACGAAGGTCGCGGTGCCCGCCCTGGGCGGCGACCGCGCCGAAGCGGGTGCTGGGATTGCCCCCCTGTGTCTGGCATCGAACAGACGGGTTCGGGCCACGCGCTGCACAGTGACGGTCCATGCCCGACCCCCACACCCAGACGGCGCCGACCATCTCGCCACCGCAGGGTCCGGCCATCTTCACCGCCAAGGGCCTGGCCAAGACTTACCAGATGGGCGAGGTCAAGGTCATCGCGCTCATCGATGTCGACCTGACCATCTACAAGGGCGAGTTCATCGTCCTGCTGGGCCCGTCGGGCAGTGGCAAGTCGACGCTGCTCAACATCCTGGGCGGGCTGGACAGCCCCACCAGCGGCAGCGCGCAGTTTGACGACCACGAACTGACGGCCGCCAGCGACGCTGAACTGACTGCGTACCGCCGCGAGCACGTGGGCTTTGTCTTCCAGTTCTACAACCTGATCCCCAGCCTCACGGTGCGCGAGAACGTGGAGCTGGTGACCGACATCGCCACCAACCCGATGCCGGCGCTGGAGGCACTGACGCTGGTGGGCTTGGCGGACCGCGTCGATCACTTCCCGTCCCAGCTCTCGGGCGGCGAGCAGCAGCGGGTGGCGATTGCGCGTGCCATCGTCAAGCGCCCGGACGTGCTGCTCTGCGACGAGCCCACCGGCGCGCTGGACTACGTGACCGGCAAGCTGGTGCTCGAAGTCATTGCCGACATCAACCGTGACCTGGGCACGACGGCCATCGTCATCACTCACAACGCGGCGATTGCCGGCATGGCGGATCGGGTGCTGTACCTGGGCGAGGGGCGGGTGCAGCGCATCGAGGTCAACGCCCACAAGCTGAAACCCTCCGAGCTGACCTGGTAGCCGAGGCCGGGCACCCCATGAAGACCCTGGACAAGAAGCTGCTGCGCGACCTGGCGCTGATGTGGAGCCAGGCGCTCACCATCGCCCTGGTCGTGGCCAGCGGCGTGGCTGGCTTCATCACCAGCTTCAGCGCCTACGACGCCTTGTCGTGGTCGCGCGATCTGTACTACGCCGATGCGCGCTTTGCCGACGTGTTCGCCAGCCTCAAGCGCGCACCGCTGTCGCTGGAGCCGCAGTTGCGGGCCATGGCCGGCGCGGCGCATGTGGAGACCTCTCAGGCGCAAGTCGTGCCGGTCAGCATCGCCAACGTGGCGGACCCCATCGTCGGTCTGCTGCTGGGCCTGGACCCGCTCGTGCCACAGCGGCTGAACACGGTCAGCCTGCGCAGAGGTCGCCTGCCGGGTGAACGTCAAAACGAGGCGATGGAGGCGCTGGTGTCCGAGGGCTTTGCGCTGGCGCGCGGGCTGGAACCCGGCGACCGGGTCACGGCGCTCATCAACGGCCGGCGGCAGGACTTGCTGATCGTGGGTCTGGCGCTGTCGCCGGAGTACGTGTTTGCCGGCCTGGGCGGCTCGCCGGATCGCAGCGGCTTCGGCGTGTTCTGGGTCGACAAGCGCGCGCTGGCCGCTGCCTACAGCATGGAGGGCGCCTTCAATCAGGTAGCGGTGCGCCTCGCCCCCGGCGCCAGCGAGGGCGCGGTGATCGACCAGCTCGACCGGCTGCTGGCGCGCTATGGCGGCAACAACGCGCATGGGCGCGACCTGCAGATGTCCCACCGCACGCTCAGCTCCGAAATCTCCCAGCAGCGGGTGATGGGCACGGTGTTGCCCAGCATCTTCCTGGCCGTGGCGGCCTTTCTGCTCAACGTGGTGCTGGGGCGGCAGATCGCCACGCAGCGCGAGCAGGTGGCCGCGCTCAAGGCGCTGGGCTACGACAACGCGGCCATCGGCCTGCACTACCTCAAGCTGGTGCTGCTCATCGTGGCGGTGGGGGTCGGTCTGGGCCTGGCCCTGGGCGCGGTGATGGGCCAGGCGTTCGTAGGGGTCTATGCGGACAGCTTCCGCTTCCCGGACATGCGCTTTCGCCTGCGGCCCGACCTGGTGCTGGTGGCGGTGGGCGTGGCGCTCGTTGCGGCCGTGCTGGCCACGGTGAACGCGATTCGCGCGACCGTCATGCTGGCCCCGGCCGAGGCCATGCGTGCGCCGTCGCCCGGCATCTACAAGCCCATGCTGATCGAGCGCTGGGGGCTGCAGAAGTTCGCCTCGCCGGCCTGGCGCATGGTGCTGCGCACGATGACGCGCCGCCCGCTGCGCACCAGCCTGACGGTGTTTGGCGTGGCCATGTCCATGGCCATCGTGGTGACCGGCTCCTTCATGCGCGACTCCGTGGCGGTGCTGATGGAGACGCAGTTCCGCCAGGTGATCCGTGGCGATGTGATGGGGGTGTTGCTGGAGGCCACGCCTGCGTCGGTGTTGTTCGCCCTGGGCAAGCTGCCCCATGTGACGGCCGTGGAGGAGCTGCGCGCCGTGCCGGCACGGCTCGTGAACGCCCAGCACAGCTGGCGCGGCCAGTTGGTGGGCAAGCCGGAGCACCCGGAACTGAGCCGCATCGTGGACATGGACTACCGCGCCCATGCCGCCCCGCTCAGCGGCCTGCTGCTGACCGACCGCCTGGCCACCAAGCTGCACGTGCAGGTTGGCGACATGGTGCGCGTTGAGTTGCAGCAGGGCCGCCGCGAGGTGCTGGAACTGCCCGTCACCGGCCTCGTGCACGAGATGCTGGGCCTGAACGCCTACCTGGAGCGCCGCGCCCTGAACGCGCTGCTGCACGAGGGCGACATGGTGGACAGCTTTGCGCTGGCCGTGGAGCGCGGCTTCGAGCCCGTGCTGCTGCAGCGGCTGCAGGGCTTGCCGCGCGTCAGCCTGGTCATCAGCAAATCGGCCATGGCCAGGAATATCGAGGACGCGACCGTGGGCAACCTGCTGATGTTCAGCGCCGTTTTGACCGCGTTCGCCGTCGTCATCGCGGTGGGCGTGGTCTACAACCATGCCCGCATCGCCCTGGCCGAGCGGGCCTGGGAGCTGGCCAGCCTGCGGGTGCTGGGCTTCACCCGCTCCGAGGTGTCGGCCATCCTGCTGGGCGAGCTGGCCATCGAGATCGTGCTGGCCATGCCGCTGGGCATGCTGCTGGGCTATGGGCTCTCCAAGGGCATCGTCAGCGCCATCCAGTCGGACGAATTCTTCTTTCCCTTCGTGATCTCGCCCGCCACCTACGCCTTCTCTGCCATCTGCGTGGTGGTCGCCGGCATCGTCAGCGCCTTCATCGTGCGGCGGCGCGTGGACGGGCTCGATCTGGTCGGCGTGCTGAAGACCCGCGAATGAACCGCCCCGCGCCTTGACCTGAACACCCTGGAATCACCATGACCACCGAACCCACCCCGGCCGCAGCCCCTGGTCCGCCCGTGCCGCCGCCGACACCGCCGCCAGCACCGCCACCTGCGGCAGCCCCTGAAGGTGCGCCCGCCAAGCCAGCCGCGCCAGCACCCGCAGCCAAGTCCCATCTCAAGCGCAACCTGGTCCTGGGCGGCGTCGGGCTGGCGGTGCTGGCGCTGCTGGTGTGGGCCTTCTATCCCCGGGCCATGACCGTCGAAGTGGCACTGGTGGCGCAGGGCAGGTTCGAGCGCGCCGTGCAGGAGTACGGCAAGACGCGCGTGCGCGACCGCTACACCGTCTCGGCGCCTGTGGCGGGTCGTGTGGGCCGCGTGCTGCTCAAGCAAGGCGACAGCGTGGCGCTGGGTGACACCGTGGCGCTGTTGTGGCCCATGGCGCCTGGCCTTCTGGATGAGCGCACCCGCGCTGAGCAGGCGGCCGGCAGTGCAGCGGCTGCCTCTGGCTTGGCGCGCGCCCAGGCCAATGTGGGTCGCGCGCAGGCGGCGCTCGCGCAGGCCGAAGCCGAACTCCGGCGCAGCGAGGCGCTCGCCCGGCAAGGCTTTGTCTCACCGAATCAGAACGAGGCGCTGCGCCTGAGCTCACTTCTGCGGGCGCAGGAACTGGAAAGCGCGCGGCAGGAGGAGAACGCCGCCCGCCACGAGCTGGAGCAGTCCCAGGCCGCGCGCCGCCAGTTTGCGCAGGCGCCTCTGGGTGGTGGGCAACCCAGCTTTGCCGTCAAGGCGCCCGTGAAGGGCAAGGTACTGAAGGTGCTGCAGCAGAGTGAAGGCAGCGTCATGGCGGGCACCGGCCTGGTCGAGCTGGGCGACCCCGCCAAACTGGAAGTGGTGGTGGACATCCTCACCGAAGACGCCACCGAGGTGCGCCCCGGCGCGGCCGTGCAGTTGCTGAACTGGGGCGGCGCCCAGGCCCTGCCGGCCCAGGTGCGCTGGGTGGAGCCCGCCGCGTTCACCAAGGTCTCGGCCCTGGGGGTGGAGGAGCAGCGCGTCAATGTCGTCATCGACATCACCGCGCCCGCAGCGCAGTGGCAGGCTTTGGGCGACGGCTACAAGGTCGATGTGCGCGTGCTGGTGCAGGTGGTGGAGCAAGCGGTCATGGTGCCGGTCAGCGCCTTGTTTCCCATCGGGTCGCGCTCGGGCATCTTCGTGGTGGAGGGCGGCCATGCCCAACTGAAGGAGGTCAGCGTCGAAGCCCGCAACGGCGTGAGCGCCTGGGTGAAGACAGGCCTGGCCGTCGGCGCCCAGGTCATCGTTTATCCGGACAGCAAGCTCAAGGACAAGGTCGCGGTGAAGCTGCGCTGAACGCTGTCCATCGGGTCAATGAGTCAGCGCGCGCACCAGGCGCTTGGCCGGGCGCATCGCGTCGGCGGGATCGCCGGCGTGGAGTTCGGCGGCCCGGCGCCAGGCGGCGCCAGCGATGGTGGCAAGCGCTGCCAGCGCCTGGGCGTCGACGCCGTCGGTCATGCGGCCATGGGCGACGGCGTTGCGCAGCGCGCGGCCCTCGCGTTCGAACCACGCCGCGCTGGCATGCGCCTGGCCCAGCAGCCGCGTGACCAGCGCCTCCAGAGGTTGTGCGTCGCCCGGCGGGCGGAAGCGGCCCAGCAGGGACTCGATGGCCGCGATGTGCAGGCCGGCGCAGGCGTGGCTGGTGCTGAAGCGCCGGTCGAAGCCGCGGCAGTACAGCGTCAGCGCCCGCTCCAGATCGGGGTGGCCGCCGGCTTGGCGATAGTCGTCCACCGTGCGCCATGCCTCGGCCAGCGGCTCGGCCATGTCGGCCTGCAGCTCGGTGGCCTCGCCTTCTTGCCGCGCGATGAGCTGCCACACCGACTGCCGCAGCACCGAGGGCTGACGAAAGCGCAGCGAACCGCGCAGCGCCACCGGGCCGGCCAGTGCCGGGTCGCAGAAGTCGTGCAGGCCGGCCAGGCGCAGGGCCGCCACGGCCAGGTCCCGCTCCCGCTGCAGCAGCGCCAACGCGCGCGACGGGTCGTCCTCGCTGGCCGGCAGCCCGACGCACAGGGTGGCGATCTCGTCGGCCTGCGTGCGCAGCACGGCGGCAAAGTCGCGCGCGATGTCGCGCTCCTCCAGCGTCAGCAATTCGTTGCCGGACAGGGACACCAACATGCAACGGCGTGGCACGCCCAACGCCAGCGGCTGGCGGATCAGCAGCCCGGGCAGCGGCGCCCACATCAGCCAGATATCGTCGGGCGCGGCCAGCCCACTGCCGACCATCGTGACCCTGCTGGTGCGCGGCCGAAGCAGCACCGGCGCGCTCGGGGCCGCTGGGCGCGGCAAGGCCCCGCCCAGCGGCTGCAGATCCAGGTCTGCCAGCAAGTCGCCTACCGGCTTGGCGGCGGCGCCGGCGTGGCGGTCCAGCGCGACGATGGCGGCGGCCAGCCACGCGGGACCGTCGGCCGTGCCGGCCGGCGCCTCGCCGTGCACTGCAGCGCTGCGCGCCTTGTAGAGCGCCCGCGCACTGTCGCGGCTGTGTCGGCACTCGGCCTCGTCCTGCCCGAGCAGGTGGGACAGCCGGCGCTCCAGCGCGGCGGACAGGCCGCTGCGCACCTCGGGCAGCAGCAGCGTTTCCAGCGCCATCGTCGCCAGTGCCGTGCGTTCGGGCGCACCCAGCAGCGGCGAGGCGCACTCGGCCAGCGCGTCCAGCGCAGGGCCAAGCATGGCGTCGATGGTCGAGCCCTCCGACAGACGCGCCGTCCAGGCCGCAGCGGCCTGCAGCTCGGCCGCACTGAACAGCCGGGTGGGGAAGCCGTCGTTGATCAGGTAATCGATGTCCGCGTCGCCCTGCACTCTGGCGACGCGCGCGGGCTGCTCGCCAGTGGCGAAGCCGAAGCCCTCGTCCGCGATGGCCATCGTCACTGAGCAGCGCGGTGGTGGCAGCACGGCATCGGGCGCCTGCAGCAGCAGCGCCTGCCAGGCGGGTTGCACGGCCAGGGCGTAGAAGCTGTCGAGGATGTCCAGCCCTGACTTCGCCAGCATTGGCCAGGCGTGTTTGCGCAGCTTCAGCTCCAGGCGGGTCTGCGTCGGCCCCGGTGGCAGCGGCACGACCTGGCGCGGCCTGGCGCTGACCACCATGCGCAGAAAGACCGGCGCCATCGCTTCGTAGGCGGGCCGGTGGTCCGAGAAGGCGTGGGCGGTCAGGTCATCGAAGGCCTCGAAGGGCATGCGCCACAGGTCGCAGCCGGCAAACGGCAGGCTTTCTTCTGCGATGCGCACCAGCGGCAGATGCGCGACGAGGACGACCTCGTCACCCGGCAATACCCCCATGGCGACCTCCTTCAGCGGTAGCGGGCGCGGCCATTCTGCGGTCGCGGCGCTCGCCTACCATGGCACGTCGTCCACCGTTTGGAGGAGAAGCATGGATCTCGGGACCGTCGTCGCCGCCGTCAGTTCATCTCTGGGGCTGTCGCTTGCCGGGGCCTACTGGCTGGCGCGCACGCTGGTCCAGCACCGACTGACCGACGCGCTGGAGCAGCGCAAGTCCGAGCTGTCGCGCCAGCTCGAGTCGCACAAGCTGGGCCTGAGCCAGGACCTGGAGCGCACCAAGGGCCAGATCCAGCTGGAGCTGGGGCAGGACAAGGCCTTGTTCGAGGCGGCGATCAAGCGCGAGGTCGACACCCAGCTCGGGCAGATGGCCGCGCAACGCCAGTACGAGTACGAGGCCAGGCGCCGGCTCTACACGGCCATCGGGCCGCTGCGCTTCCAGCTGCTGCTGGCCTGCCGCGACGTGGCCGGTCGCATCGAGTCCTTCCTGGGGCGCGAGCACTACCACCTCGACATCGCGAACTACTACGGCCGCAGCACGCTCTACCGCCTGCTGCGGCCGCTGTCCATTGCCGAGCTGGTCGAGCGGCAGATCGGCGTGGCGGACTTCGCCGTCGATCCGTCCGCTGTGGTGTGCCTGCGCTTTCGGCGCACCATCACGCGCATCTTCAGCGGCGACGAGCTGGTGCAGGGCCGGCCGGGCGTGGATTGGAGCCGCCAGGCCGAACACGTGTTTGCCGACTCGCTGGCGGCCTGCGCCCAGGCGCTCATCCACCGCGAGGCGAGTGGCGCCGAGCGCATCCTGCGCTTCGACGAGTTCAATGCGCGCCTGGACAAGGACGGCATGGCGGCGGTCGCGCCCTTCGACAGCCTGCTGGACGGTCTGCAGGTCGGCGCCAAGCCCATCCTCTGGCTGCGCCTGGTGGCCTATGGCCATGCCTGCAATGCGCTGATCGACCGGCTGGGCCCGGGCCTGGACTTTGAGTCGCGGCCCTACCCGACGGCGGCCCTGCTGGCCGCGACGGGCGATGCCCACACCAACGCCCATCTGGCCGAAGTGCTGGGCAGCGTGAGTGCGGTCGAACTGGTCGCGCTTTAGGGGCCGAACCGGAAGCTGGACGCCGTCACGCCGCCGAGGAACGCGGTCTCGTGATAGTTGCAGCTGCCGGCCTCGCCCTCGGCGGCGCCTGCGGCCACCATCAGAGGCAGCAGATGCTCCTCGCGTGGGTGTGCCAGCCGTGCCGCCGGTGCGTCGGCCCAGGCCTGCAACTGCGTGTCGCGGCCTTCGGGTGACGGCAGCACCCTCTGTAGCCAAGCATCGAAGGCCGCAGACGGCTCGCGGCCCTGCGCGCCGTACAGGCGCAGGTTGTGGAAGCTGAAGCCGCTGCCCAGGATCAGCACGCCTTCGTCACGCAGCGGCGCGAGCGCCCGGCCCAGCGCCAGATGCTCGGCCGGGCTCAGGCCTTGCCTCAGCGACAGCTGCACCACCGGCACGTCGGCGTCGGGATACATCGGCACCAGCGTGCAGAACGCGCCGTGGTCAAAGCCGCGTGTGGCGTTGCGTGCTGCGGGCAGGCCGGCCGCCTCGATCAGCGCGACGACGCGCTCGGCCAGCACCGGGTCGCCCGGCGCCGGGTAGACCACCTCGTAGGTGTGCGCCGGGAAGCCGCCGTAGTCGTACAGCATGTCGGGTGCTGCCGAGGTCATCACCGTGAAGGCGGCTTCCTCCCAGTGGGCCGAAATCATCAGGATGGCCTTCGGCTTCTCCGGCAGCGTGGCCGGCAGCGCCTGCAGAGACGCCTCCAGCTTGGCATGTGCCCGGCGGTAGTCGCCGTCCATGAACGGCCAGGGGCCGCCGCCGTGGGAGAGGAAGAAGGTGGGTTGTCTCATGGTGGCTGCAGCTTAGGCCGGCGCCGCCACGCCGAAGTTCAACCGGGCTGCCGTCAGCGCTCAAAGCGGCTGAACTGATAATCCGCGCCCCATGTCCCAACCGACTCTGCCGCCCAACTCCCTGCCCGAGAGCGACGACGCCCTGCGCGTGGAGGACTACTTCCGCGACGGCGCCGCGCCGGCCGATGCGCTGCTGTGGTGGCAACTGGAGCGCCAGGATGCACTGCAGGCGGCGCTGCGGGCGCTGTTCCAGGGCTCGGCGGCACTGACGCGGCTGCGGCTGTGGGTGTTCTTCGAGCTGATGGCGCTGCGAGAGTCGCGCCTGACGCGCGAGGCGCTGAACCAGGCTTTCCATGTGCTGCGCGACGAGGTGCTGGACGGCGTGCTGAAACGCTTCCGCGAGGCCGACCTGCTGGCCTGGGACGCCACCGCCCAGACCTACGCCGTCACGCCGCTGGCCCAGCAGGTCGTGGGCCTGCTGCAGCCGCTGACGCAGGAGCAGTCGCCCGACGGCGACCTGGCCTCGCTGCTGGCCGGTGTGGCCGGTGCCCACCAGCTGGGCACCTTGCAGCCGGCGCAGCTGCAGCATTTGCTGGCGCAGCTGTCACGCCTGTACGACGAGTTTGCCGACGCCATCGCCAGCGGCAGCGAGTTCGCGCTGCGCCGGGCCCGCACCCGCTTCGAGAAGGCGCTGACGCTGGTGGACCGCGCCGGCGAAGCGCTGGGCGCCATCATTGCCCAGGCCGAAGCCGCCGGCGACGCCCGCCTGGAGCGCCTGGCCCGCGAGCTGGGCCTGGCCCAGGCGCGGCTGCTGGCGATGGCCAGCCAGTTCAACCGGGCGCTGCAGCAGGCCGACCGCCAGCGCGTGACGCTGGGCTCCACCGGCATCACGACGACCGACGTGCGCCGCTGGCTGCAGAGCCAGGGTGACCTGGGCGCGCTGCTGGCCGGCGGCTGGGAGCGGCCGGTGCAGCCGGTGCTGGTCTCCCAGCACGATCTTGTCGACACCGCCGAGGCCGAGTTCGAGCGTGACCGGCCCAAGCCCGCCGAAATCGCCGCACTGCCGCAAGGCCAGGCGGCGCCGACCGGCGAGCTGGCCGTCATGCAGCTGCCGCCCGACATGGACCAGATGCAGGCGCTGCTGACCACCTGGGCTGCGGCCGGTGCCACCGAGCGCGACCTGGCGCCTGCCGTGCTCGGTGGCAGCTACGCCCGCGCCGCCTACCGCGCCCAGTTGCTGCCGCTGCTGGGCGACGCGCAAGCCCGCCATCTGAAGGGCGCCACCGGCGACATGGCCCGCCAGCCGTGGAGCGTGCGCTGGTCTGCCGAACAAGGCCCCGTGGACGACGAGTTCGTCAAATGGATGAGCCGCGGCGTACTCACACCTGAATCCACCGACACATGAGCCAACCTCTCGACGACGCCGCCCAACTGGCGGCGCAACTGCTGGCCCGGCGCTGGCTGCCGCGCAGCCACCCGCTGGTGCGCCGCGCGCTGATCGACACCGAGCTCTGGACGCTGCTGGGCCAGCGCCTGGGCGCCGTCGGGCTCAAGGTGGTGGACAACGTGCACGCCGACCACATCGCCGTCGCGCTGGTGCGCCCGGCCGAGAGCGCCGTGTTTGGCGAAATGGGCCTGGCCGCCAACAACAACCTCGACCTGCCGCGCGACGGCGTGGCGCTGCTGGTGGTGCTGTGGAGCTTGATCGTGCTGCCCAAGCGGCAACGGCAAGTGGCCCGCAGCGATGCCATCCATGCCGGCCAGGGCGAGTTTTTTGCCACCGACAAGCCGCTGCCGCAGGCCGCCAGCGTCGCGCCGCTGATCAGCTACCGCAGCCTGCTGGCCGACTTCGGCGACCAGCTCGGCAAGAAGCTGCGGCTGGACACCAACCTCAAGCTGCTGGAGCGCCACGGCTTCGTCACCCGCCGTGGCGAGGACATCGCCGAAGGCCCGCTGCTGGACCTGCTGATCGACTACGACCTGCTGGCGCCGCGCATCCTCGACGGCGCCTTGGGCGACGTGCTGGCGCGCGCCGGCCACCCGGTGTCGCGCCCTGAAGAAGCAGAACAACAACACCTCGACGACTGATGTTCCACCTGCAATCGCTTGAACTGCTGCACTGGGACTACTGCCAGCGCGTCACGCTGCCGCTGGACGGCGCCATCATCACCATCGCCGGCCCCAACGGCTCGGGCAAGACCACGCTGCTGGACGCGATGCGCACGCTGCTGGGCCTGGACTGCTCGGGCGGCCGCACCTACAAGACCTACGCCCGCCACGCCAACGCCGAGACGGCCTGGCTGCGCGCGCTGGTGGACAACCGGCCGCGCAGCCGCCAGAACAGCAGCCGGCCGTTTGCGTCATCGCTGCTGTACGCCGACCAGGTCACGCTGGCCTGCCGCATCGAGCGCCATGGCGGCGACTGGGTGCGCCGCTACGTCATCCTCGACGGCGTGCACGAGATCGAACAGTTAGCGGAGCGCGGCGACCGCGACTGGCTGGGCATCGAGGCGTGGAAGAAGCGGCTGGAGGCGGCTGGCTTGACCCGCGCCATCGGCCGCGTGCTGGCGCTGGAGCAGGGCCAGACGGACCGGCTGTGCGAGCTGTCGCCCAAGGAGCTGCTGCGCCTCGTCTTCGAGGTGTTCGGCGACCAGGAGGTGCTGGACCGCTACGAGCAGGCGCGCAGCCACCAGCAGCAACTGGGCAAGGAAGTGGAGCAAGCCGGCGCCGAGCTGGCGCACACGCAGGCGCAGCTCTCTGACCTGGCCAACCGCGTCAACAGCCATCGCCAGTACCAGCTCAAGATCCAGGAGCGCGAGCGCCTGGCCACCGAGGTGCTGCCCGTGCTGCGCTGGAGCGAGGCCCGCGAGCGCATCACCCGCGACGCGCGCGAACTGCACCGCCAGCGCCTGTTTGCGTCGGGCGACGTGAAGGCGCTGAGCGAGAAGCGCGCGGCGCTGCATGGCCTGTTCACCGCGCAGGAAGCCGCCAAGGAGCGCATCAAGGCGCTGGACGGCGAACGCCGCGAGGCGCGTGCCGCGTTTGACGCCGCCCGCGAGGCCGAGCGGCCGGCTGAGGCGCTGGTCAAGCGTGAAGACGAATTGAAGGCGCTGGCCGACGTGGAAGCCGACGCCGCCGCGCTGACCGCGCGCATGCAGGAGCTGGCCGGCGAGCGCGAACGCCTGCGTGCCGACTACACCCGCGCCAGCGACAAGGCCGCGCGGGCGCAGAACGCGCTGGGCGAGCTGAGCGGCAAGCGCCTGCCCCCGCCGCCGCCCGAGGTCGCGCCCATGAAGCGCGCGCTGGACGACGCCGGCATCGCCCACCACCTCGTGGCCGACAGCATCGACATCGCCGACGAGACCTGGCGCGCCGCCGCCGAAGGCCTGCTGCGCCCGTCGCGCTGGGTCGTCGTGCTGAAGCACCGCAGCGACGAAGGCCGCGCCTTCGACATCGCCGCCAAGCAGCGCTACCGACACTACGTCGTGGCCGACACCCAGGCCGCCGGCCAGGCGCCCGCCGGCTCGCTGCTGGCCGCACTGAACGTCAGCGCGCCGCTGCCGACCTGGCTGGTGCGTCAGCTGGGGGGCATCCGCTGCGTCACATCGACGGAAGAGGGCGCCAAGGCTGGTGGCGAATGGATCACGACAGACGCCTATTACCGCGACGGTCGCGGCGGTCGCAGCGTCTTCGTAGAGCCGCGTGACCATCAGTTCGGTGCCTCGGCGGTCGATTCACGTCGCGGCGCGTTGGAAGCTGAGCTGTCGCGCTGGGACGGCGAGCTGAGCCGCATCGCCAAGGCGCAGGCCGAGGTCGAACGCCAGTTCAAGGATGTGCAGCGTGCCGCCGTGGGCCACAAGGCGGCGCAGGAGTTGTCCGAGCGGTCCGACGAGTTCGCCGAAGCCCGCGCCCGCCTGCCGGTGCTGCGTCAGGCGCGCGCCGAAGCGTCCACGCGCATGAGCACGCTGGACAGCGAACACGACCGCGTGCTGCGCGAC
>Ga0187844_10000662_pt1 | contig 26895 bp, 19 predicted proteins | sample SpaLakP09_SKY_50_FD_134517 | JGI IMG/M metagenome (GOLD analysis project Ga0187844, IMG submission 134517) | Oligotrophic lake water microbial communities from Sparkling Lake, Wisconsin, USA - SP09_SKY_50 | ecosystem: Environmental > Aquatic > Freshwater > Lake | place: USA: Sparkling Lake... | reverse complement strand
GCTCGACTGCCGAAGCGACCAACTTCACCAATTCGCTGTATGCCATCATCACCAAGTTCGGCTTCGACGGGATCGACCTCGACCTCGAAAACGGCGTGGCGCAAGGCGCGGCCATCCAGACCTACCTGCCGATCGCCGTCAAAAACCTCAAGGCCAAGGTCGGCGCCAGCTTCTACCTGTCGATGGCGCCGGAATGGGTGTACGTGGAGGGCGGCTTCACCAGCTACGGGTCGATCTGGGGCGCCTATATCCCGATCATCAATGCGCTGCGCAACGACCTCACCATCCTGCACCCGCAGTACTACAACAATGGCAACATCTACACACCATACTCCAGCGGCGCGCTCACGGCCGGTTCCACCGACCAGCTGGTGGCCACCGCCAGGATGCTGATCGAAGGCTTTACCTACGGCGGCAACAACTTCGCCGGCCTGCGTCCGGACCAGGTGGGCTTCGGGGTGCCGTCCGGGCCAAGTTCGGCCGGTTCGGGCTTCACCACCACGGCCAACGTCAACAACGCGCTGAACTGCCTCACGAAGCTGCTCAACTGCGGCACCATCCGGCCGCTGCAGGCATATCCCGACTTCCGCGGCGTGATGACCTGGTCCATCAACTGGGACAAGAAGGATGGCTACAACTTCTCGGTGCCCGTGAAGGCGCATTTGCGTACGCTGCCGTAAGCCGGCGAACCCCACGAAACCCGGCAAAATGCCGGGTTTTTTCGTTGGCGACTATACTGTCGGCACAAATGCACATTAGGCTCTATTGAAAACCCCCAAAAGAATCGCCCCGCTGGTTGAAGAAGGCCTGATCGACGAAGTCATGCGCCAGCTCATGAGCGGCAAGGAAGCGACCGTGTACGTGGTGCGCTGTGGCGACGATATCCGCTGCGCCAAGGTGTACAAGGAAGCCGACAAACGCAGCTTCCACCAGGCCGTGGCCTACCAGGAAGGCCGGCGCGTCAAGAACAGCCGCCAGGCGCGCGCGATGGAAAAAGGCACGCGCTACGGCCGCAAAATGGCCGAAGAAGTGTGGCAGAACGCCGAAGTCGAAGCCCTGTACCGCCTGGCCGCGGCCGGCGTGCGCGTGCCGACACCCTACGTCTGCTTCGAAGGCGTGCTGCTGATGGAACTGGTCACCGGCGCCGACGGCAATGCCGCGCCGCGCCTGAACGACGTCGAACTGACGCGCGACACCGCGCTGGCGTTTCACAAGTCGCTGCTGCGCGAAGTGGTGCTGATGCTGTGCGCCGGCGTCATCCATGGCGACCTGTCCGAATACAATATCCTGGTCGATGCCGAAGGCCCGGTCATCATCGACCTGCCGCAGGCGATCGATGCCGCCGGCAGCAGCGTGGCGGCCGACATGCTCGACCGCGACGTCACCAACCTGGCCAATTTCTTTGCCGCCGTGGTCCCGGAGCTGGCGGCCACCCAGTACGGCAAGGAAATCTGGATGCTGTACCAGGCTGGCTTGCTCACGCCCGATACGCCCTTGACGGGCATCGTCGCCGCGCCCGAGGAGCCGGCCGACGTGGGCGCCGTGCTGCGCGAAATCGCGCTGGCCCGCGACGAAGAGGCCGAGCGCACGACCTACCAGATGAGCGTCGATGCCTGATGCTTGCCAAGCGCGGCCGGATTGGTTATCGTCCCTAGGTTAGCAAAGTTGCCGTAATACAGCTGCTGCGGCATGCTCATCCTGGACAAAGGAAGCCCCACGTGCGTGAATCCCCGTTGCCGCGTTTGCTTCTTGTTTGCGCCTTGCTCGCCCTGCTGTATTTTTGTGCTGCGCGCCTGGGCTTGCTGCTCGCCTTCGAATCGACCAATGTGTCCCCGGTCTGGATTCCTTCCGGAATTGCTTTGGCAGCCTTGCTCTTGCTGGGCAAGCGTGTCTGGCCAGGCGTGATCATCGGCGCCATGGCCGCCAATGCCGTGGTGTTCCAGGAAAATGGCGCCTTGCAGGGCATCGCCGCGCTGGGGGTCGCGCTGGCCATTGCGTCCGGCAACACGCTCGAAGGCCTGGCCACGGTATTCTTGCTCGGCAAGCTGATGCGCGATCCGCGCGCCCTGCGCACGCCGGGCCAGGTCTATATCTTTGTCGGCGGATGCGCCTTCGGCGCGGCGCTGGGCGCCGTGTCCGGCACCACCATCCTCCTGTCGTCGGGCCTGATTCCCGCCGCCGCCGTTCCCATGATCGCCGCAACTTGGTGGGTTGGCGACCTTGCCGGCATGCTGATCGTCACGCCACTCATGCTCGCCTGGCGCGGCGCCGGCCGTCCCGCGCTGTCCGCGATCCGGGCCGGCCTGGCGCCCATGCTGGTCCTGCTCGTCGTGCTGGGCACGCTATTCAGCCTGCCGCCATCGACGGGCTCGCGCATGCTGGTGTTTATCCTGTTGCCATGCATAGGCTGGGCCGCCTACCGCTACCGCCAGCGCGGCGCCGCGCTGGCGCTGCTGGTCATCAGCGCCGTCGCGGTGGCCGCCACGACCCAGCACCAGGGTCCGTTTACCGGCGGCTCGCGCACCGATGCGCTATTTGCGCTGGAAGTGTTCATCGGCCTGTCGAGTGTGGTCGGCATGGTGCTGGCCGCCGATGCCGACGAATACGCGCGCCGCGGCGTCCATATGACGTCCATGCGTGGCGCGTGGCCGCACTGGATCGGCTTGTTCGGCGGCCTCATGCTGTCCGTCAGCGCCTGGCAATTCGTCACCAGCGATACGGAACAGCGCTCGCGCGACGTGTTTGCCGAGGAAGTGCGGGAATTGCGGCGGCGCGTCGCCGAGCGCATCGAAGCCTATGCCCAGATTCTGGAAGGGGGACGCGCCGTGATCTCCACGGCCGGAAAGGTGCGCCGGTCCGACTGGCATCATTACGTCACCAACCTCCAGGTCGAACGCAAGTATCCCGGTTTTCAAGTGATCGGCGTGGCCCGCTACACGGCGGACAAGCAAGCCCTCGAGCGGGAAGTGCATGCCGAAGGCTATCCCGGGTTTGGCGTATGGCCCCCGGGCGAGCGCGCCAATTACGCCCCCATTGTCTTTCCCGAACCCTTCAGCGGCAGGAATATGCGCGCCTTTGGCTACGACTTGATGTCCGAGCCCTTGCGGCGCGCGGCCCTGCAGCGGGCCATGGAATCGGGCAAGCTGGCGGTGACGGCCAAGGTGCGCCTGGTCCAGGAGCAGGGCGCCCAGGCCCAGGCCGGGGTCCTGATGTTTGTGCCGGTCTACGAGCGCGGTGCGCCGCAGGCGTCCTGGCAGGAGCGCAGCGAGGCGCTGGAATACTTTGTCTACAGCGCCTTCCGGATGGATGACCTGATGGCCGACATCCTGGCCGGCACCAACCAGTCGGTGGCGCTGGAGGTATTCGACGGCTATAGCACGGCCAGCGAAGCGCGCATGTATGCCAGTCCGGGCTTGCTGCGCCTGCCCGGGCACGAGCCAGAGTTCAGCAGTACCTCCAGCCTGGCCGTCGGCGACGGACTCTGGCTGCTGCGAGTCACCTCGCTGCCCGTCTTCGAGTCGGCCATCGACAGCGCCAAGGGCTTGATCGTCCTGTTCGCCGGCACCGTGATTTCGCTGCTGCTGTTCAGCATGATGCGGGCCATGAGCGTCACGCGCGAGGATGCGCTGGCGCTGGCGTCGAACATGACGGGCGCCTTGCGCGAGTCGGAGCATCGCTTCGCCGTGCTGGTCGATTCGGCCAGCGAATTTTCCATCATCGCCACGGACTTGCAGGGCATCATCACGGTATTTAGCGTCGGCGCCGAGCGCATGCTGGGCTACGCGGCCGCCGAACTGGTGGGCATCGCCACCCCGGCCATCCTGCATGACCAGGCCGAAGTCGAGCGCAGGAGCGCCCAGCTGTCGGCCGAACTGGGCCGGCCGGTGCATGGCTTCGAGGTGTTCGTGGCCAGGGCCGCCATGCGCCAGGCAGAAACGGTCGAGTGGACTTATGTGCGCAAGGATGGCTCGCGCCTGCCCGTGCAACTGACCGTCACGGCCATCCTCGACGCCAGCGACGCGGTGGTCGGCTTTCTCGGCATCGCGCGCGACGTCACCGAGCAGAAGCTGGCCGAACAGAACCTGCGCTGGGCCATGAGCCAGGCCGACGCGGGCAGCCGCGCCAAGAGCGAATTCGTGGCCAACATGAGCCACGAGTTGCGCACCCCGCTCAATGCGGTGCTCGGCATGGCGCAATTGCTCTCGCGCAGCGCGCTCAACGAAGAGCAGCACAAGGATCTCGATGCCATCCGCAGTTCGGGCGCGTCCCTGCTGGCGATCCTGAACGACATCCTCGATTTCTCCAAGATCGAGGCCGGGAAGATGGAGCTGGCCTGCCTGCCGTTCCGCATGGAAGAACTGCTGGCATCGCTGGCCACGATGATGAGCCTGAACGCGCGCGAGCATGCGCTGACCCTGACCATCGCCCTCGATCCGGCCGTGCCGGCCACGCTGCTGGGCGACGCCTTGCGGCTCCAGCAAATCCTGGTCAACCTGGCCGGCAATGCCATCAAGTTCACGCGCCGCGGCCACGTCGCGGTACGCATCGATGCGCTGGCGCTGCAGGGCGACGCGGTACGCCTGCGCATCGAGGTCGACGACAGCGGCATCGGCATGACGCCGGCCCAGGTCGATGCCCTGTTTTCACCGTTCACCCAGGCCGATTCGTCGACCACCCGGCGCTTCGGCGGCACCGGCCTGGGCCTGACCATCACGCGCCGCCTGGTGCAGCTGATGGATGGCACGATTACGGTGCGCAGCAGCGAGGGCGTGGGCAGCAATTTCAGTGTCGAGCTGGGCCTGGCCCGCGATCCGACCGCGGGCGCGGCGGCGCCGGATGGCTTGCTCCAGGACTTGCCGGTGCTGGTCGCCGACGCCGTCCCGGCCAGCGCGCTGGTGCTCGAACAAACCCTGGCCAGCCTGGGCTGCAGGGCGTTGCGCGCGGCAGCGCCATGGCCGGCCGTGCCGGACACGCCGGTGCGGGTCGTCATGCTCGACCTGGCCTTGTGCGGCGCCGAACCGGCCGCCGCGATCGCCCGCCTGCGCGCCACCAGCAGCGCCGCGATCGTGCTGATGCTCAGTTTCTACGAACGGTCCAAAGCGCAATTCGATCCGGCCGCTCTGGGCGCCGACGATGTGCTCGACAAGCCCGTCACGGCCGCCCCCTTGCGCCATTGCCTGCACAACCTGCTGTTGCGCGGCGACCGTCCCGTGCCTGCCGCCGGCGCCGTGGCGGGGCCGGAACTGAGTTGCCGCGTGCTGCTGGTCGAAGACAACTTCCTGAACCAGGAGGTGGCGCGCCGCCTGCTCGTTGCCAGTGGGGCCCGCATCGATATCGCCGGCGACGGCAGGGTGGCCTTGTCCATGCTGGGCGCACGGCCGGACGCCTACGACCTGATCCTGATGGATATCCAGATGCCGGTCATGGACGGCTTCGAGGCCATCGCCCATATCCGCGACCAGCTCGGCATGGACATCCCGGTCATCGCCATGACCGCCGGCGTGATGGAACACGAACGCGAGCGCTGCATCGCCGCCGGCATGAACGGCTTCATCGCCAAGCCGCTGGCCCTGGCCGACATGCTGGCCGAGATCCGGCGCGTGCTGGGACAGGAGGGCGGCACGCCGGCGGCGCCGCAGGCGGGCGCTGCCGACGGCGTGTTCGGCCTGAACCGCCTGCTCGACAATGCCACCGACCAGGACGGCATGCGCCATATCATGGCCGGCCTGATCGGCGGCTTCGTCGAACAAGCCACAACACCGCTCGACGACTTGCCGGCGGCCTGGCGCGAAGGGCGCGCCGAGGAGGCGGGGCGGGTCCTGCATGGCTTGCGCGGCTCGATCGGCTCGCTGGGCGCGCAGCGCTTCGCCGATGCCTGCATGGCGCTCGAACATGCCTTGCACGAGGGCGCCGATGCGCAGGCGCTCGATGCCTTGCTGCTGCCGGTGCGCAGCGAGATGGAAGCGACCCTGGCGGCGGCGGCGGCCTGGCTGGCGCAAACGGCCGGGACCGCGCCGCGCGGCGCCGCGCCGCTGTTGGCGTCCGAGCTGGCGCTGCTGCGCAGGCTGCTGGCCGAACGCAACCTGGCCGCTTGCGCGCGCTTCGATGCGCTGGCCGCGGCCATGCGGCAATGCTGGGGCGACGCGGTGCAGGCGGAACTGCAGGCGGCGATGGACAAGCTCGATTTCGCGCGTGCCATCGCCTTGCTCGACAGTGCGGCGGCGGGCGCGCCGATTCAGGTATAGTGGGCTCACATTGGCTATCGACAACAATGACCATGGATAAACGCTACAAGGTCTTCATCATCGACGACAACGAGATGACGCGCGCCGTGCTGCGCATGATCATCCAGGGTGTGCGCTTCGACGTGGTCGGCGACGCCGCCGGCGCCAGCGCCGGCCTGGAGCGGGCGCTGCGCCTGCGCCCCGACATCATCTGCCTCGATGTGCAGATGCCCGAACGCGATGGCCTGGAAATCCTGGAAACCCTGGTGGCGCAGCTGCCGGACGCCGTGGTCCTGATGGTGACCGCGCGCAACGATGCGCCCACCGTCAAGATGGCGCTCGAACGCGGGGCGCGCGGCTTCATCGTCAAGCCCTTCAACAGCGGGACCGTGCTCGACACCATGGACGCGGCCTGCGTCCTGATCGAACGGCGCCGGCAGGAGGCGCGCTGATGCCCAACTCCGGCCTGCCGGCCCATGGCGAGGCGGATGGCGCGAGCGCATCGACCATCCTGATCATCGACGACAACCCGACCACCATCCGCATGCTGTGCGCCATCGTGCAGGCCGAGGGGGACGTGCTGTTCGCCACCGATGGCCCGTCCGGGCTGGCGCTGGCGCGCGAGCGGCGCCCGGCGCTGATCCTGCTCGACGTCGAGATGGCGGGCATGGATGGCTACGAGGTCTGCCGCCAGCTCAAGGCGGAACCGTTTTCCTCCGATTGCGCCATCATTTTCGTCACCGCCCGGCTCGGCATGGAAAGCGAAGTGCGGGCGCTGGACGCGGGCGCCGTCGACTTCATCACCAAGCCGCTCAATCCGCCCGTGGTGCTGGCGCGCGTGCGCACCCACCTGCGCCTGCAGCGGCATGGCCAGGCGATGGCCAAACTGGCCCGGCGCGACAGCCTGACGGGCCTGGTCAACCGGCGCCATTTCGTGGAACTGGCCGAGGTCGAGCTGTTGCGCCACAGGCGCCAGCAAATGTCGCTGGGCATCGCCTTCATCGATATCGATTTTTTCAAGCTGTACAACGATGGCTACGGCCACCAGGCCGGCGACGCTTGCCTGGTGACGGTGGCGCACTGCCTGCAGACGGCGGCGCGCCGTCCCGGCGAATGCGTGGCCCGATTTGGCGGGGAGGAATTTGTCGTCTTGCTGCCGTATGCCGGCCAGGCGGAAGCGCTGGCTTTCGGAGAATGGTGTTGCGCCGAAGTGGCGGCCCTGTGCCTGCCGCATGCCTGGCAGCCGGGCGCCGGGCATGTGTCGGTCAGCATCGGGGTGACCGCCGCCATTCCCGGCGAGGGCATGGAACTCGATGCCATGCTGGCCGCGGCCGACGCCGCCCTGTACGAGGCCAAGCGCGGCGGGCGCAGGCGCGCCGTGTGGGGCGCGCCCGGGTAAGACTTAACCGTCGCTGCGCAGTGCCGCGATCGGATCGAGCGCGGCGGCCTGTTTGGCCGGGAATACGCCAAAGGCCAGGCCCACGCCCACGCACAGTGTCACGGCCACGGTCAGCATCAGGGGCGACCATGCCACCGACCAGCCGGCCAGCGCCGCAATGCTGTAGGCGGCCACGGCCCCCAGCACCACGCCCAGCAGGGCGCCGCTGATGGCGATGACCAGCGCCTCGGCCAGAAATTGCATGACCACGTCGCGCCGGGTGGCGCCGAGCGCGCGCTTCAGGCCGATCTCGCGGCGCCGTTCCAGCACATTGGCCAGCATGATGTTCATGATGCCGATGCCGCCCACCAGCAGCGACACGGCCGCGATCGAGCTCATGACGACGGTAAAGATGCGCTGGGTCTGCTGGTGCTGGCGGTACAGGCCCATCGGCACAATCAGGGTGCTGTCTTCCTCGCCGCCGTGGCGCTGTTCGATCAGGGTTTGCAGCACGCGCGCGGCCACGTCCGGCGGATTCTTGCCGTCCAGGCGCAGGCTGATGCCGTCGACTTCATCTTCGATCAGGGTGAAGCGGAAGCGGGCGCGGCCGGTTTCCCAGGGCACGAACAGGCGTTCGTCGTCCAGGCCCAGCTTGACGCCTTCGAATTCCGACTTGCCCGCCGCGCGGTCGGCCAGCACGCCGATCACTTCCAGCCACTGGTGGTTGAGCTTGATGCGCGCACCGACCGCGTCGGCGTCGCCGAACAGGGTCTTGGCCAGGCGCGCGCCCAGCACGGCGACCGGGGCCAGGGTGCCGCCATCCTCGGCGGCAAACCAGCGGCCGTGCGCCACTTTCACGCCGCTGTGCTCAGCATAGCCGGGCGAGACGGCGAACGCGGTCGCGGTGGCCACGGTGGCGCCGCGCGCCAGCTGGTCGACCTTGATTTCCTTCTTGAAGGACACCGATTCGGCGCCCGGCACCACCGACAGGGCGGCCGCGCCATCGGCGGCGGACAGTCCCAGCGAACGGCTGCGGATTTCCTTCAGGCGGTCCGGGGTCAGGCTTTTCGCTTCCAGCAGCACATTGTTCAGGCCCAGTTCGGACACCAGGCGCAAGGCTTCGCGCTTGCTGCCTTCGCCGACGGCCAGCATGGCCACGATCGCGCCCACGCCAAAGACCATGCCGAGCAGGGTCAGTCCGGTGCGCAGCTTGCGGCGCTGCAGTTCCACGACGGCTTCAATGATGAGGGCGAGGTTCATGTGGGCTTCTTGTCCTGCTTGTTGTTGAGATTGTCGTCCTTGACGACCGGCAGCAGCAAGATGCGCTCGCCGGCGGCCAGGCCCGATTTGATTTCGCTGCGCACGGCGCCGCGCTGGCCCAGTTCCACCACTTTCTTCACGCCCGGCGCCCGGTCGCCGACGAACACGGCGTAGGCCGTGCCTTCCTGCACCAGCGCCATATTGGGCACGGTCAGCACGGCAGGGCGCTCGACCAGGCGCACGGTAGCGCGCACCGACTGGCCCGGCGTGAGCGCCAGTTTCTTGGCGATGGCCGGATCGATCACGGCCTCGAAATCGCTGTACTTCACAGGCGATTCGCGCGACTTGGTGGTGGCGCTGTTGCCGACCTTGCTCACTTTCAGCTCGAACTCCGAGCCGGTCCCGGCCAGGCGCGCCTTGAGCGGCTGGCCGATCTTCAGGCCGAATGCCTGGCCTTCGGGCACGCTGAATTTCGCCACCAGCTTGCCGGAGTCGGGCAGGGTGCCGAATTCCTGGGTCGACCACAGGCTGGCGCCGATCTGCGGCTTGTTGCCATCCCAGCTGGCCTTGAGCAGGAACACGCCGTCGTGCGGCGCCAGCAATTCCAGCGCGGCCAGGCTCTTGCGGCGCTGGTCGGCATTGACGCTGACGCTATCCTTTTGCGCGATGATGACGGCGCGCTCGGCCGCGGTGCGGGTACCGACCTGGCCCGCCTTCCAGCCCAGGTAGGAACGCTTGTTCTTCAGGAAGCCGGTATCCTGCAGGGCATCGAGGATCTGGTTGCGCGTGAGCACGCCGGATTCGGCCTTGATGTCGGCGTAGCGTTCGCTCAGCAGCAGGTCGCCGCTGACCTTGGCGCTGTCGGCCGACAGTTCGGCTTTCTTGACGGCGGCGCTGTCGACCAGGGATTGTTCGCCCAGGACCTTGCGCAGCAGTTCGGTTTCGGCCTGCGACAGTTCCATGCGCGCGCGCGGGGCATCGAAACGGGCGACCACGTCGCCTTTTTTGACCATGCTGCCGTCTTCGACCATGGCCAGCAGTTCGCGGTTGTCCCAGCCGGTGCCGGGGACCAGCAGCTGGGTATTGGCGGCGGCCTTGATTTCGCCCTGGACATCGAGCGTTTCCAGCCACGCGCGCGGGGCCAGCGTTTCCGATGGCACGCGGTCGGCGTGGTCGTCGCTGCAGGCGGCCAGGCCAAGGGCGATGGCCGCGCAGAGTAGTTTCCTGATCATGCTTTTCCTTTCGGCGGCAGCAGGGTGACCTGCACGGCGGTGCCCGGTTTGATTCCTTTCGGGACGCTGTCGAATTCCAGTTCCAGGTCGCGCACGATCACCGGCTGGCTGCGCGACTTGCCGTGGTAGGTGCGGCCCAGGCTGCTTACCTTGGCGGTCAGGGCGATATTCGATCCCGGCACGGTCACGCGCGCGGCCTGGCCCAGCCGGACTGCTTCGGACTGTACCTCGGGCACCTTGGCGTTCACGATCAGCTGGTTCTGGTCGGCAAGGGTGGCGACCGAGAGGCCCATCCAGACCTGGCTGCCGACGGCGAATTTTTCTCCATTGAATTGCGGGCGATACACGATCATGCCGTCGCGTGGGGCCTTGACCGTCATCCTGGCCTGGCCTTCCGTCAGCAAGGAGATCGCGCTCTGGTGCTGGGCGACTTCGCTGCTCAGGGCTGCGACTTCCGCCTTGCGCGCGCGCACCTTCGCGTCGCGCTCGCGCACGGCCAGCAGCGCCATGTCTTCGGCCAGCACGCGTTCGATGACGAGCTTGTCGTAATCGATGCGGCGGATCAGCTCCTTCGGCTGCATGGCCTTGCGCTGGGCGCGCTCCTGGTTCGACTGGGCTTCGGCGACGGCCAGCTCGGCGCTGCGTTCGCCTTCGGCATGGTCGAGTTTGATCTTGGCCAGGGCGCTCAGTTTTTCCTTCAAGCCACTGCTGCGCATTTCCATCTGGGTCCGGATTTCGTTCGCCTCGAAGGTGGCCAGGGTGTCGCCGGCCTTGACCGGCGTGCCTTCCGGCGCCAGCTGGGCCAGCGAGAATTGCCAGATGTCGGGAATGCTGGGCGGCGACACCGGGAAAGCCGTGCGCGATGCCACTTCGCCATCGATCTTCAGGTCCGCCGGCGCGGCAGCGGCCGTGGCCGAGACCTTTTCCTTGGGCGCATCGAGCGGCTCGATCAGCACGCTCATGCCCGCCACCAGCGGCAGCTTGTGCGTGTCGGGCAACTCGATATCCACGCGGAAGTAGCGCGCATTGCCCCAGCTCACGCGCGCTTCGGGCGCGCTGGCGATCTGGATCACCTTCGCTTGCCGCGTGGCGCCAGGCAAGGCGTCGAAGCCGAGCCGGACGCCCTGGCCCTTGCTGATGAAGGGACGGTCCGCTTCCAGCGCGAAGGCGCGCACTTTCATCTTGCCGGCGCCCATGACCTGGCCGACCGTGTTGCCCGGGAATGCGCTCGAGCCTTCGTCGTAGCGTTCGCCGCCGCGCCATTCGCTGTAGCCATGCAGGACCACGCCGTCGCGCGCGGCGCGCACCTGGACCTGTTCCTGGCGCGCCACATTGAAGGCGATGTTCACTTGCAGCTTTTGCGTTTCCAGCTCGCTGTCGCTGCGGCGGCGCTTGACGGCGTCGAAGGCGCTGGCGCTGGCTTTTTTCTTGACGTCGAGGTCGCGGTCGGCGCGTTCCAGTTCGGCCTGGTAACGGTCGTAGTCCAGTCCCGAAATCTGCGACTTCGGCAATACCGCATCGACTTTGGCCTTGGCCAGCGCGGCTTTCGCCGTCACCAGCGCGCGTTCGGCGGTGACCGCCGCGACTTCGAGGTCGGCAATTTCCTTGTCGGCGCGGGCCAGCGCCTGGTCGGCTTCAATCTTCATGGTGCGCACGCTGGCCGCTTCCTGGCTGTCGATGCGCAGCACCACGTCACCGGCCTTGACGACGGTGCCTTCCGGAACGAAATTGCGCAGGACCACGGGCGACGAGTTCGATGGCGGCACCAGGATCGCCTGCGAATCCTGGGCGTCAACGGTGCCGGTGATCAGCAGCGGGCGCTTGACGGCGCCTGCCGGCTGGGCTGCCGTAGCGCTTGACGTTTTCGCCACGGCAGGTTCGCCGCCATACACCATGAACAGGGCCGCGGCCACCGGGGCCAGCACCAGGGCGCCGAGCATCAGGGGCTTTTTCATGCGTGCTCCCCGGCGATGCGGCCGTCGTGCAGGTGGATCGTGCGGCCGGCGCGGGCGGCAATATCGGGATCGTGGGTGACCATGACCAGGGTCTGGCCGGCGGCGTTGAGCTCGGTCAGCAGGGCCATCACGTCCAGCGCGCTTTTCGAATCGAGGTTGCCGGTCGGTTCGTCCGCCAGCAGCAGGGCCGGCTGGTTGAGCAGGGCGCGCGCGATGGCGGCACGCTGCAGCTGGCCGCCCGACAGTTCGCCCGGGCGGTGGTCGATGCGTGCGCCCAGGCCGATCCGTTCGAGCAGGGCGCGCGCGCGTTGCGGCGCCTCAAGGTCGATGCCTTGCGCATAGCGTTGCGGCAGCAGCACGTTTTCCAGCACGGTCAGGCGCGGCAGCAGGTGGAAGGATTGGAAGACAAAGCCGATGCGGCGGTTGCGCAGGGCCGAGGCGGCATCGTCGTCGAGTTCGCCCACTTCGTCGGTGCCGAGACGGTAGCGTCCGGCGTCGGGCTTGTCGAGCGCGCCGAGCACATTGAGCAGGGTGGACTTGCCGGAACCCGAAGGACCCATGATGGCCACGAATTCGCCGGGCCGGATTGCAAGGTCGATGCCGTCGAGGGCGCGAATTTCCGCTCCACCCTGGCGATACGTCTTCCGGATACCACTCAGTTCAATCATTTCCGCTCCGTACTTCAGTGAAGCACGGATGTTACGAGGAAATTATTATTCTGGCAATGATAAATACATGTCTACACCAGCGTAGCTTGCGTATCCTTGGATTTGGCGCGCGGCGGCATCGGATCGGCGATGGCGACCAGCTGTTCGGCCGGGTAGGGTTGGTAGGTGGACGGGTCGTTGACCAGGGCGCCTGCCAGCCATCCCTGGTACTGGGGCGGCTCGAGCAGGACCAGCATGCGTTTTTCGTCGCCCGGCTTGTGGAAACGACTCATCAGCCGGTGGCCGTCGGCATTGATGGTCAGCATGGAAAACGAGAGCAGGGGCAGGCCGTCGGGGCCATCGGACTTCCATTCCCAGATGCCGGCCACGCTGAGCGGGCGCGCATCGGCATGCGAAATACGCCAGCGCACGGCTTTGCCGGATTCGTAATTGGGTTCGAAGATGTTCTCCGCCGGCACGATGCAGAATTGATTGCGCTTCCAGGCATTGCGGAACGAGGGCTTGGTGGCCACCGTTTCGGTACGGGCATTGTAGGTCTGGCGGCTCAGCTTGGTGTCGGCCCAGTGCGGCACCATGCCGAACATGGCGGCGATGCATTCGATGTCGCCCGCCGTCTCGCGCGATTCGCGCAGCATGGGCGCCAGGTAGCCTGGGAAGGATTCAGGCGGATAATCGAAGATCGCGCGTTCGAGCCCATAGTGATGGCTGAACGCTTCGCGTTTGCTGGGAGTGTAGTTGGCGCACATGGCGGCAATCTTACCTTTTTTTCGATCGGTTCGGCCAAGCGGGAGGACGATGTCATGCCGAAACTTGCCTGGGTGCTGGCGCCGCTGGCGCTGTATGCCCTGATCATTGCCTTGCTGGCATGGCGCGGCCGTGCGCCCGGACGGCTGGCGCTCAATGTGCACACCAGCTTGCTTCTGCTGGCCTACCTGCTGACCACGGCCGGGCTGGGGATCTTCTGGGTCGCCAACCAGCAGTTGCCGGTGTTCGACTGGCACTACCTGTTCGGCTACGCCACGGTCTTGCTGGTGGCGCTGCACCTGACCTTCAACCTGCCGGTCGTGCTGCGCTGGTTCGGACGGGCGCAGCCGCGCGGGTCGGGCAGCCCGGCGCTGCTGGGCAAGGCGCTGGCCGTCGCGGCGGCCGTCGGGCTGGCCTATTTTGTCGGCAGCCGACAGGGCGGGGACGTGGCGCTGCCGCCGTCCGGCGCCGGCAATCCGGTGCTCGCCTACCACGAGTACTCGTCGGAATCGCGTAGCAGCGTGTTCCGGCGCGCGCCCGGCGTCGACTGGGGCGATCCGCCGCCCCCGTTCAAGCAGTATCCGGGCGCGCCCACCATCGCGCTCGACAAGGGCGCGCCCGCGCAGCAGGCACTGGCCGACATGCTGCGCGGGCCGGCCGCGCCGTCGGGACAGTTTCGCTTGGCGGACCTGGGACGGGTGCTGTTTCTTGCCGCCGGCGTCACCGAGCGGCGCGGCGGCCGCGCCCTGCGCGCGGCGCCATCGTCTGGCGCACTGTTTCCCAGCGAGCTGTACGTCATCGCCCACCGCATCGACGGCCTGGCGCCGGGCGTCTATCACTATGATCCGGACCGGCACCTGCTGCACGCGCTGGGGCCGGCCCCGCAAGCCGGGGATGCCGACGCGCAGGTGGTGCTGAGCGCCGTCTTTCGCCGTACCGGCTACAAGTATCACAACCGCGCCTACCGCTACGCGCTGGCCGACGCCGGCCACCTATTGGAAAACCTGCGCCTGGGCGCGCATGGCGCGGGCATGCATGCGCAGCTCTTGCCGCAGTTCGACGACGCCCAGGCCGCCCGGACGGTCGGCATCGACGGCGTGGAAGAGAGCGTGCTGGCGATCATGGCGCTGCGCCGGACCCGCGTGGCGGCGCAGGCGGGCGAGGTTTTCGTCGCCGCACCCGCAGCGGCGTCGCCGATCGGTGTCACCGGCGCCATCCATGGCGCGACCTCGCTGCAACAAGTCGCTACCGACACGGCGGGGCCGCGCATCGTCCTGCCGGCGCCGGCCCCGGCCGCGCGCGACCTGTATGCCACCATCGTGCAGCGCCGCAGCCAGCGCCGCTTCAGCGATGCGCCCTTGCCGCTGAGCGGCCTGTCGTCGCTGCTGGCCGGGATGGCGCAGGCGCCGCAAGTGTCCGGCGCGGTGTCGGCAACGGTCGTGGTCCATCGCGTATCCGGGCTGGCGCCAGGGGTCTACCGCTACCTGCCGGGACATGCTTTGCGGCTGGTGCGCGCGGGCCAGTTCGCGGACCAGGCGCGTTCGGCGGCGCTATCGCAGGATGTGATCGGCGACGCGGCCGCGGTGCTGGTGCTGTCGGCGGCGCGCGACCAGGTGCTGGCGCCCGGACCGCGCGGCTACCGGCACGCGCTGGTCGAGGCGGGCATGATGGGGGAACGCTGGCTGCTGGGCGCGGTCGCGCGCAGGCTGGCGGCCTGTCCGGTCGGCGCGTTTTACGACGATGAAGCGGCCGCGCTGATCGGCCTGGACGGCAAGCGCCACTGGGTGCTGCACTTTGCAGCGCTGGGCCTGCCCGCCACCGATTAAATGCGCTTCAGGCGGCCCAGCACATTGCCCGCGAGATGGCCGGCCGTGGCCAGCGGATGGCCGATGCCGTAACCCTGCCTGCCCATGTTCTGCGGCATGAAAAAGCGCGAGAAGCGCTGCAGCGCATCGGGACTGGCGGTGCGGAAGCGGCCGTTGACGTGGGTGGTATTGAAGCCGTATTCGTTACTGAACAGGAAGACCACGCTGGGCGAGGTCATGGAAATGTCGAACGATGCGCCCGTGTCGAGCACGGTGTAGCCGCTGACATAGGAAAAGCGCGCGGTCAGGTGGATGTCGGCGATGTACATCACGAGCGGCTTGATCAAGCCCAGTTTTTCCAGCGCATAGGACAGGCCGGGCAGGTTGCCGCGCACCGACTTGAGGTGTTTCGCGAACGCCACTTCCACGTCGCCGGCGCTGACCGACGGTTCGGCCAGCAGCACCTCGCGCGGGGCCTCGCCCAGTTTTTTCCAGTGCAGGGCGGCCGCGTAGCTCATCCCGGCCAGGCTGATCGGCGTGTCCAGGTCGAGATCGAAGGCGTCGCCCGGCTTCATGAAGCGCAGCGATTCGGTCACCGGCGACAGCGTCGACCACTGGCGGATCGTGTAGGCCGAGTTCTGGTGGTCGTTCATGTAATTGTTTTCATCGCTGGCGAAGGTGACGAAGGACGCGAACGGGATCGTCAGCACCGGCTTGAGGATTTCCATCTGCAGGGCGATGCGGTGGCGCTTTTCCGCTGCCGCGCGGCGCCGCAGTTCCGGCTCGAAGGGATTGCCGACCCAGTTGGCGTAGCCGAACTGGGTGAACAGCACGTCGATCTGCGGCGCCAGCCTGGCCACGCTGGCGCGCACGGCGCGGCATGCGTCGGGGCTGGTGAGCGCGCAATCGTTGATGTTGAGGATGGCGCGTTCGCCGGAATTGATCAGGCAGTAGGAATCGCCGTCGGCATACGGAAATACGCTGATGCGCAGCGTGTCGTCGATGCGGACCGTTTCGCCGGGCAGGCATTCGATGACCTCGAAACCGCTGCGGCGCAGGAAGGTGACGACCCGCTTGTCCTTGGTGTGCTGGAACAGGATGGTGACCTTGCCGGCGAAGTCCTGCTTGAGCTTCTTGATGAAGCCGATGGAAAAGTGGTCGGGATGCTCGTGCGAATACCAGATATAGGTGTTCAGCTGGCGCGCCGCCAGTTCGCGCACCAGGCCGCTGTTCGAGGTGTTGTTGTCGAGCAGGCTCCAGCCATTGTTGAATACCGCGCCTTCCACCCAGGGATCGACCAGCAGCAGCGTTGTATCGTTGGCAATGTAAAAGCAGGCGTGGTTGACGAAGTTGAGCTGGTTCATGGGCGAGGTCCGATGTTTGTCAGATGGCGATGAAGCGGCCGCGATGAAAACCGAGCGTGCGGTGCGGATGGGAATGGCAGCGCTCGACCTCGCCCACGAAAATGACGTGGTCGCCTTCGCTGTAGCGGCTGCGGTGGCGGCATTCGAACCAGGCCACCGTGCCGGCCAGCACCGGCACGCCCTGGGCGGACAGGGTGAACGGCAGCGCGTCGAAGCGGTCGCCCGTGTGGCTGGCGAAGCGCTGCGCCAGTTCGATCTGGTCGCCGGCCAGGACGTTGATGACGTAGCGTGGGGCGGCGCTGAAGGCGCCCATGGAGCTCGAGGCATGCGCCAGGCTCCACAGCACCAGGGGCGGCTCGAGCGAGACGGAATTGAAGGAATTGATGGTGACGCCGAGGAAGGCGCCATCGGGCAGGGCGGCCGTGATGACCGTGACGCCGGTGGCGAACTGCGACAGGGCCTGGCGGAACTGTTTGGAGTCAAACTCGGGGGGCGACATGGGGACCTGCGCGTGTGGGTGGCGTTCAAGCCATACTAAAGAGCACGCGCAAGTCGGTTTTGATTCTGGACAACCAGTGCGGGTGTGACCGACGGCGTTCCCGTGCGGGCGTCCACGCACGCGTGCGATGCCGTGGCACGTACGATCTGCACCTGCTCAGGCTTGATTTGACACGCGACGTCCAATGACAGGCATCCGCCCCTGAGCGGACGGACGGGCTTGCACAACGGACGACCGATCTGCGGCGTTTGCGGGTACTGATTAACGGCTGCTTACTGGGAGTCCACCTCGGTCCTATCAGCAGGCGACCGTAGAACTCATGCTTGCCGATAGTTGACAGGCGCGGCCAGCACCGGCTCGATCGCTGATCGGACTGGATTGCATGCAAGTGGAATGGCGTTGAGATAGGCCGCCAAAGAAACGTTGCCCTTGGTGTCGCCACGTATGGCGTTCGCCAGTAAAGCATCATTTCCGTGCAACGCAATAATCTGCGCATCCGGGTGAATCCAGGCGCCCACTACATTGGGCACAAACACGTCCGGGTGCGAGAGCACGCAGATGCGCGAGTGGATGCACTTCTGCGCCTCGAAATGGATCGTGGCTTCCTTGCCGGTGACGACTTCTGTAGTCATGAATTTCTCCTGACAAAAAGTGACTATTTCTTGCTGAGGTCGCGGTATGCGGCGGGTACGTTCAAGCCCGGGTGAACCCAGCCAAACAAGGCGTAGCCACCAAACTCAGGCATGGTGGTTTGCTGAACGGTTTGCTCCAGGGTCAAACCCTTGTCCACAGCCGCCTGCACGTTCGTTTTTACGCTGGTCAAGTAGTCAATATGCCACTTCATGTCGTCACGCGTCATGGCGACACCATGGCCGGGGATGATGCGGCCGTCAGCGGGCAGGAATGCGTATACACGCTTGAGGGTGTCTAGCGTGGCGACCAAATGACCGTCCAGCAGCCAAGGCAAGGCGGGCTTGGCCGCGATCACCGGGTTACCCGCCCACATCACCTTCGATTGCGGCTCCCACACCCACAGGTCACCGCCGGTTTGTGCGAAGCCAAAGTCGATCACATCGACCACCTTGCCGCCCAAGTCCAGAGACACCGTGGCCATGGGAGCCACCAAAATATCACCGGTGCGCGCCTTGATTTCCTCAATGCCCCGGCCCGTGCCAAAGTTCTTGATCATGAAGGCTTTGTCATCACCCAAGTGTTTGTCGACGTAGGTGCGCGTGTTGGCGTGCTGAACAATGCGGGTGGAGGCGGGCAAAAACATGTTGCCGAATGAGTGGTCGCCGTGCGCGCTGGTGTTGACCGCATAAATCAGCGGCTTGCCGCCGAGCTTGCGGCTTAGGTCTTGCACCTGTTGGTTCATGCGTTTGTTGAGCATGGTTTCAACCAACAACGCGCCCTTGCTGCCCACAATCAGCCCGCCGCTGGTGGCTGCTGCGCCCCCCTTGGCGTTGAGTTCGCGGGCATCGCTGGCGTAGTAGGCGAAAACACCGTCGGCCAACTTCTCGCTTTGCATCTGGACCTTGTTGCCGTCCCAAATCGGCTCGGCGGCCGTAGCGCTGTCATAGCTGGCCGAACCCAAACCAGCCGACAGCAGCAGCGTGGTGATGGCTTTGTGAATGCGTATGGCTTTCATGGCGTGTTTCCTTAAAAGAGTTGTAAAACTGAAGATTAACCTCTACATTCATACAAGAAAATTCAAAATTAATACAAACTTGATTTGCATAAATGCACAGATATGAAAGACCTCAATGACCTGATTTACGTTGCCGCTGTCACCCAAACCGGCTCACTGGCGGCGGCGGCGCGCAAGCTCCATGTCAACCACGCTACGGTTTTCAGGCGCATTGCCCAAATCGAAAAGGATTTGGGCGTGCGCTTGTTCGAGCGCGGCTCTGGCCGCTACGTCGCAACGCCGGCTGGTGAAGAGCTGGCGGCGGCTGGGGCGGCTATCGAGCGAACGGCAGAGCACTCTCTGCTCAAAGTGGCCGGGCGCGATTTGCGGCCCAGCGGTGTGGTGCGCATCACCACCACCGACAGCATTGCCACGGGCTTGCTGAACCCGGTGCTGGCCTTGTGCCGCATCCGCTACCCGCAGATTGCGCTGCACATCGTCATCGACAACGCCATGCTCGACCTCGCCAAACGCGACGCCGACATTGCCGTGCGCCCCACACGGCTACCGCCCGACTATTTGGTCGGCAAGCGCATCGCGCCGCTCGCGTTTGCGTTGTATGGGGCGGTGCATTACCTGAATAACACCACCGCGTGCGCCTTGTCTGAACACCAATGGATTGCCCTGGGTGATTCGCAAGAACGCCACCGTTCACTGCTATGGCTGCAGAAAATTATTCCACTGAACCAAGTAGGCTACCGCATTGACGGTTTCTCCAACATCGCTCGCGCGTGCGCCGAAGGATTGGGTTTGGCCGTGTTGCCTTGTTTTCTCGGCGACAGCCTGGCCCCTTTGCGCCGCATACAAGATCCACTCCCGGATTTGGCATCTGAACTCTGGGTTCTGACCCATCCTGATCTACGCAACACAACCCGCATCCAGACCGTGTTTCAATTTTTGCACCATGAGCTGGGCAAATGGTCACTGGCTTTGCAGGGTATCAAGCCCTAGCGCTGCGGTGATGTGTTGCCAGCAAAGCTGCCGTCCGTCCCTTGTAGCCAACGACCGGTCTGGAGCCGGAAAATCGGATATCTCTGCACCCGCTTTTGGACGAACCCGGTCAGCCAGGAAACGATCTGGACTAGATTTGAAATCAAAGCTCAACCCACTCGCCGACATGCGACGGCAGCACCGGCCTGTATTTACTGACACCGCCAAGTACGGCAATTTCCCAAATAGCTTCGCCGTCAGCACTGATGACAAAGCATGGCAAGCCAAGCACCCGTAAGGCCAGGTAATCAGCGGCCTCCAGCTTGGCAGGCATGTCGCGATGATGGACGTGCGCTACCGCGCTTGCGTCCGCTGGCGGTTAGAAAGATGCGCCGTGATCGATACCGACGGCCATCGCCGTGACGACAACAGTGCCGGCTGAATCTAGGCCCAAGGCAATGAATTTAACAGCGTTCTTTAGGCGAGTCGGGGCCAGCGCCGTAAATTTGGCAGTGCCATGAATAAAATCGATTTCAGCGCTAGTGCTGACGCCAATGTCCTTTTGCGGTTCCGCGGCGCAAGCCAACTGAACGCAAAGCAACGATAGTGTTACGACCATGGCTTTTGAAATTTGCATGGTTAACGTGAACCTTCCTGGCATGGGTGGCTTTTGGTGGTTAGCAATCCGGACCATTCGGGCAGGCTGGGATCATGCTTTTGGCGCGGGCAAGACGGCTTTCACATTTTGGCGAGCGAGGGCTTGCGGGTTTTTTGCAAGCGGGCGGCCACCGTTTCGGCCTGGCGCAGGGCGCGGATCAGGTTGCGGCCGGCGAGCTTGCGCAAGTCATCGTCCTTCCAGCCGCGCCTGATCAGTTCGGCGAACAGGGCGGGGTAAGTGGCGGTGTCTTCCAGCCCGGTAGGCATGCTGGCGCCGCCGTAATCGGCGGCGATGCCCACATGGTCGTGGCCGGCAACTTTGGCGACATGGTCGATATGGTCGGCCACCTGCCTGAGCGTCGCTTTCGGCTCGGGGCCGTGCAGTTTTTCGAAGGCCGGCCGGGCGGCATCGAGGCTGGTGCCGGCCGCCTTGGCCGCGGCCATCAAGGCCTTGCCATACACGGCAGCTTCGGGCGAGACGAACCAGGGTACATAGGTGACCATGACCACGCCGCCATTCCTGGCCATGCGGGCCAGCACCGCGTCGGGCACGTTGCGCGGATGGTCGACCAGGGCCCTGGCCGAGGAATGCGAAAAGATGACCGGCGCTTCGGACACGTCGAGCGCGTCGCGCATCACGGCGTCGCTGACGTGGCTCAGGTCGACCAGCATGCCGAGCCGGTTCATTTCGCGCACGACTTCCTTGCCGAAGCCAGTCAGGCCGCCATTGGTGGAGGCATCCATGGCGGCGTCGGCCCAGGGCAGGGTGACGTTGTGGGTGAGCGTCATGTAGCGCACGCCCAGCAGGTAGTGGGCGCGCAGCATGCCCAGGCTGTTCTCGATGGCATGGCCGCCTTCGACGCCGATCAACGAAGCAAGCTTGCCGGCCCTGAAGGCGCGTTCGATATCGGCCGCCGTGTAGGCGGGGGCCAGCACCTTGGGGTATTTGGCGATCATGCGGCGCGTCAGTTCGATCTGTTCGATGCCCATCCTGCCCCAGCCGGTGCTCAGCTCGCCTGGTACGTAGGCGGCCCAGAACTGCACCGACAAATGGCCTTTGCGCATGCGCGCGAAGTCGGTTTCGTGGGGCATGCTGCGGTTCAGGTCGTAGGCGTCGATATCGTAGGGCGCCTTCTCGTTTTCCGCGATCAGGATGGGCAAATCGTTGTGGCCGTCGACCAGGGGCGTGGATTTGAGCAAGACGTGCGCATGGCGCAAGGCGGCGTCGTCCTGCGCCTGCGCGGAAGACAAGGCGAGCAGGCACGCGGCCAGGCCGGCCAGTCGGGAGAAACGGCGCATGGGGGCTCCGAAAGTTGTAAGAATGCCAGCCTAGCACGGCGGGGCGAACTGAGCCATGTCCTTTTACCCGTGTACAAAACCCTCGCTGGCAGGGCTTTTCGCTTAGAATTCATTGCGATCCGCCATTTATAGTTGAGATTTTATGCGTCACGAGACCGCTGCATGAATGTTGCCAATGACCGGGCAGGGCGCCGCCTCGGTGCCGGCCTGCTGGTGTCGCTCGTGCTGCATGGGCTGGTGCTGTTGCTGCAGTTCGGCGTGCCGGGAATCGGCTTGCCGGGCGCCGAGCCACCGCTGACGGTCCGCCTGGCCGCTGTTGTCGCGCCGCCAACACCCGTAGCCGTACCCGCACCGCCGCTGCCCGATCCGGTGGCCCGGCCCGTTCCGGTCACGCCGGCGCGCCCGGTCACGGGCATGCGCGTGGTCGACGCCGTCCCCCCGCCGCCCGTGACGGCTAGGCCCGCGGTCAAGAAGGACAAGCCGCGCCGTGCTCGCCGCATCAGTCCGCCTTTGCCATCGCGCGAAACGATCGATGTGGCGCGCGTGATCACGCAGGACGCCACCCGCAACGACTTCACCGTGCCGCTGGCACGGCCGGAAGAGGCCGAGGTCAAGACCGCCGATATCAAGGAAGCCCAGCACGGCGACGACAAGGCGAGCGACACCAGCAATGCGGCAGCCGAAGCGGAAGCGGCGCGCGCGGGCCTGGCGAAAGCGGAAGAAGAGGAAGAAGCGCGCCGCCTGGCCAGGGAACTGGAGCAGAAGAAGAAAGACGAGGAGATCCGGATCGCGGCAGCCGCGGCACAGGTCTTGCAAGCTGCCGAGAAGCAGAAAGAGCAGGAGATGCAGGCTGAACAGGTCAAACTGGCGCAGCAGAAGGTCGAGCAGCAGAAGGTCGAGCAGCAGAAGGCCGAGCAGCAGAAGGCCGAGCAGCAGAAGGCCGAGCAGCAGAAGGTCGAGCAGCAGAAGGCCGAGCAGCAGAAGGCCGAGCAGCAGAAGGCCGAGCAGCAGAAGGCCGAGCAGCTGCGTGTCGCCGAACAGCAGAAGGCCGAGCAGGTGAAGGCCGAACAGCTGAAAGTCGAGCAGCAGCGTGTCGCCGAGCAACAGAAGGCAGAGCAGCTGAAAATCGAACAGCAGCGTATCGCCGCGCAGCAGAAGGCGGAGCAGCTGAAAGTCGAGCAGCAGCGCATCGCCGAGCAGCAGCGGATCGCGGAACAACAGCGGATCGCGGAACAACAGCGGGTCGCGGAGCAACAGAGGGTGGCCGAGCAGCAACGGGCTGCCGAACAACAGGCCGCGCAGCAGCGCGAACTGGCCAATGCCACATCGGCAGGCCGCCCCGCCGGCACCGGAACGGGCGGCGGCAGCGGTGGCGCCCGGATCCCGAAGAACATGCTGGGCAACGACCTTGGCAGCAAGGCGCGCGACATGATCAAGGGCATCGACGTCCTGAGCGGCGCCCCGCCCGCACCGCGCATGCGCGACGAGCGCCGCGTGGCCGTCGGCGCCGGCGAGCGCGACCTGTCGCTGAAAATGTACGTGGAAAGCTGGCGCCAGAAGATCGAACGCAACGGCAGCGTCAATTATCCCCGCTCCTGGGCCGACCTGGTCCGCATCGATCCGCTGGTCAGCGTGGCCGTGCGCAGCGATGGCACGGTGGAAGAAGTCACCCTCATCCGTTCCAGCGGCCGTGCCGACATGGACGATGCGGTGCGCAAGATCGTGCGCATCAATGCCCGCTATTCGGCTTTCCCGCCGCGCATCGCCGAGAAATACGACGTCATCGAGATCCGCCGCGTGTGGAGTTTCGGCGATGTCCTCAAGCTGATGGAAGAAGTCCGCTAGTCAATTGTCTATACCCTGTTTTGCTGTCGAGCCCGCCATGATGGGGGTTTGATATTCAGCAAGGCCGAGCCAGGGCCACTCCCTTACTCTGGATCAGACAGTGTTTAGATTGGCAACCATCATGAAACCATTTTCTACAGTCCGGGGGGCGCGGGTCGCAGGCCTCCTCCTGATGCTGAGCCTGGCGGCCTGCGCCTCCCGCATTGCGCCCGGCAAGGCCGGACTGCAGCATGAAGGTGTGGGACCGGTGACCCAGCTCATCACGGAACAGCTGATCGATGCCGAGCGCAAGCAGCGAGAATTGCGCACCAATAAGAATATCGCGCACCTGGTGGTGCCCGATCCGCCGCCTTACAAGATCGACCGTGGCGACATCCTGTCGATCGTGGTGTGGGACCATCCGGAACTGGCGGGGCAGGGCGTGGCGGCATCGGCCACGCTGGCCGATACCACCACCGCGGTGGCGCCGCCGGCCGGTTTCGTGGTCGACCATGAAGGCCGCGTGCAATTTCCCTTCGCCGGCGTGCTGAACCTGGCCGGCCTGACCGAAGACGAGGCGCGCAACCTGCTCACCAAGCGCCTGTCGCGCTACATCGCCGAGCCGAACGTGACGCTGCGCGTGCAAGCCTACCGCAGCAAGCGCGTCTATATCGATGGCGAGGTCAAGTCGCCCGGCCTGCAAGCGATCAATGACATTCCCATGACGCTGATGGAAGCGCTCAACCGCGCCGGCGGCCTGCTGCCGACGGCCGACCAGAGCCGCATCGTGCTCGAACGGGGCGACGCGCGCTACAACATCGACATGCGCGCGCTGGTGGCCAAGGGCATCAACCCGGGCAATGTGATGCTGGCCCATGGCGACGTGGTGCGCGTGCATTCTCGCGACGAGAGCAAGGTCTTCGTGTCCGGCGAAGTGGTGGCGCCCAAGGCGCTGACCATGCACAACGGCTCCCTGACCCTGAACGAGGCGCTGGGCGAGTCGGGCGGCATCAGTCCCCTGACCGGCGATGCGCGCCAGGTCTATGTGGTGCGCAAGACACTGGACGGCACCCGCGTCTACCAGCTCGACGCGCGCAAGACGGGGGCGCTGGCCATGGCCGAATCGTTCGAGCTGCAGCCCAAGGACCTGGTCTACGTGGCAGCCTCGCCGCTGGCCAACTGGCACCGCAACCTGAGCATGATCTTCCCTGGCGCGCTGACCAATATGGTTGGCGTGACTCGGCCCTGAACTGCACCGAAGGGTATCTCTATGAACCATGGCGCCCCCCACCCCTTGTCGACCCACCAGGCCAACCTGCCCATCCTGAGCATGCCGATGCCGCCGCGGCCACCCGAGCATGAGCAGGATGCGCATGAAGTCGACCTCAAGGGCTATTTCAACATTCTGTACGACAACCGCTGGCTGATCGGCGCCATCACCACCCTGGTCACGGCGATGGCCATCATCTATGCCCTGATCGCCAGCCCGGTGTACGAAGCGAATCTGATGATCCACGTCGAGGAGGAAAGCCCCAACGCGTCCAAGAACATCCTGTCCGAAGTGTCGTCGCTGTTCGAGACCAAGAAGGCGGCCATTGCTGAAATGGAATTGCTGCGCTCGCGCATGGTGATTTCGCACGCGGTCGACAACCTGCAACTATATATAGACGTGCGGCCCAAGTATTTTCCGGTGGTCGGCTTCTGGTTTGCCAACCGCAATGCGACCGAGTTGTCGGTACCCGGCATTTTCGGGCGCGGCGGCTATGTGTGGGGGCCGGAGCGGGCCGACGTGTCGGTCTTCGAAATCCCCGAAGCCTGGCAGAACCGCGAGTTCACGATCACGGCGCGCGGCGATGGACGCTACCACCTGAGCGGGCCCGGCCTGTCGCATGCATTCGAGGGCCTGGCCGGCACCACGCTCAAGGCGGCTGTGGCCGGCGGCAATATCGAGCTGCGTGTCGACCGCCTGGAAGCGAAGGCCGGCGCCGAATTCCAGCTGGTACGCGCGTCGCGCCTGCGCACCATCGAGCGGATCCAGACTTCGATGGTCATTACCGAGCAGGGCAAGCAGTCGGGCATCATCGAAGTGCGGCTGCAGGGCGAGGATGCGCAGCGCATCAACAGCTTGCTGGCCGAGATCGGGCGCGAATACATGCGCCAGAACCTGGCCCGCAAGACCGAGGAAGCCGAAAAATCGCTGGCCTTCCTGAACCAGCAGTTGCCGGCTCTGAAACGCCAGCTGGAGCAGTCCGAGGAAAAATACAATAATTTCCGGAACAGCCATGGCACCATCGACATGCGCGAGGAAGCCCGCATGAGCCTGCAACAGGCCGCGGCCGCGCGCACGCGCCGCATCGACCTGATCCAGCGCAAGACCGAACTGATGACGCGCTTCACCGAAGACCACCCCATCGTGGTGGGCGTGAACAAGCAGCGCAAGGAAGTCGAGGCCGAGATCAGCGACGTGGCGCGCCGCATCCGCACCTTGCCGGTGCTGGAGCAGGATGAAGCGCGCCTGATGCGGGACATCAAGGTGAACACTGACTTGTATACAGCGCTGTCGAACACGGCCCAGCAGCTGCGCCTGATTTCGGTGGGCCGGGTCAGCAATGTGCGCCTGATCGATGCGCCCATGCCGCCCGAGCGCGCCCTGAAGCCGAACCGGCCGCTGATTGTCATCCTGGCCATGATCACGGGCTTGTTCATCGGCACCCTGGTGGCCTTCGCGCGCAAGGCGCTGTCGGGCGGGATCGACGATCCGCAAAAGATCGAACGCATGCTGGGCGCGCGCGTGGTGTATGCCAGCATTCCGCACAGCAGCAACCAGGACCGGCTGGCGCGCAAGGCGCGCAACCTGCCGGGCCACCTGCCGCTGCTGGCGCAGGCCGAGCCCGAGGATATCGCCATCGAGAGCTTGCGCAGCTTCCGCGCCACGCTGATGTTCGCCATGCCGCATATGAAGAACAATATCGTCATGTTCGCGGGACCGGGGCGCGACCTGGGCAAGTCCTTCCTGTCCGCCAATTTTGCCGCCGTGATGGCGGCATCGGGCAAGCGCGTGCTGCTGATCGATGCCGATTTGCGCAACGGCCATTTGCACCGCTACTTCGGCGTGAGCCGGGAGCAGGGCTTGACCAAGGCGATCTCGGGTTCCATGCCGCTCGAGCACATCATCCACCACCGCGTGCTGGAGAACCTGGACTTCATTCCGACCGGGGCCTTGCCGCCGAACCGCTCGGAATTCCTGCAGCACCTGAACTTCGCCAACCTGCTCGATACCGTGAGCGCCGAATACGATGTGGTGATCATCGATCCGCCACCGATCCTGGCCGTGTCGGACGTGCTGATCATTGGCGCCCACGTGGGCGC
>Ga0187844_10000661_pt1 | contig 26934 bp, 23 predicted proteins | sample SpaLakP09_SKY_50_FD_134517 | JGI IMG/M metagenome (GOLD analysis project Ga0187844, IMG submission 134517) | Oligotrophic lake water microbial communities from Sparkling Lake, Wisconsin, USA - SP09_SKY_50 | ecosystem: Environmental > Aquatic > Freshwater > Lake | place: USA: Sparkling Lake... | reverse complement strand
GCTCCAGACGTGCGGATGTCCATCTTGGCCATGGGGTCACCCATGAGACCGCATACGTTGACGCAGACTGATCAGAACACTTCAAAATCCCCCTTGCAGACGGGGCGGGCCATACGTTTTTTGCGCGTGATGCCGTGTCGGGCGAAGAAGCGGTGCAGCGTCGAGATCGCCACCGTCACGCCGGCCTGGCTCAGCTCACGACGCAGTTCGTCCAGCGTGATGTCGCGCCGCGCTTCGTGCAGCGCCAGCACCGTCTCCCGATGCGCCTCGATCCGCCGCGACCGCGTGTCCCCGCGCTGCGGTTTAGCGGCACAGCTACCGGTGCTGCGGCGCTGATCGTGCCAGCGGATCACCGTCGCGGCCGCCACACCAAATCGCGTCGCCGCAGCCCGGCAACTCATCCCCTCGTCAACCGCGGCCAGCGCTCGCGACCGCAGATCCATCGACAACGGCTTGCCCATTCATGCCGGCCTCTGTAGAAGCGTCACGGCGAAGTCTATCGAACGTTTCGGTCAAGCAGGCTGCTGCAGAGCAGCTGCCGTTCGCCGACGGCGAGTTCGACATGCTGATCTGCCGCCTCAGTGCCCATCACTGGAGCGATCTTGGCGCAGGGTTGCGGGAAGCGCGGCGCATCCTGCGACCCGGCGGGCTAGCCGTCATGGTCGATGTGGTGGCACCCGGCGATCCTGCTTCGGACACCCATCTGCAGGCGATCGAGCTTCTTCGGGATCCCAGCCATGTGCGTGACTACCGCGTCGATGAATGGTCCGATGCCCTGCAGAAGGCGGGGTTCCAGATCCGAGGCCTGGCAATACACGATCTTCCGAGGGAGTTTTGTTCCTGGGTTGAAAGGATGCGGACGCCCAAATCCCATGTCGACGCGATCCTATCTCTTCAGGACATGGCGTCCGTGAGTGTCCGTAGTGCCCTGAGCATCGCGAAAGATGGAAGCTTTACGATCCGCGTTGCCATGTTCGAACTTGAGGTCCCGCCCGTGCCGTGACGCACTGTCAGGCATAAGCCCTGGCGAAGAAGGCAAGCGTGATCCCCGAGGCGAGGATCAGGGTGGCAAACCTTACCTGCTGGGCGGGCAATCGTCGGCCGAGTTGCGCGCCGAGATACCCGCCGACGATTGCAGAGGGGGCAAGCAGCAGGATCGCGTCCCATCTCACTGCGCCCATGAGCGCGAAGATCACGATGGCCGCAGTGTTGGCTGCCGTGACGAGCAACGTGCGGGGGGCCTGCAGGTCCTTCAGGTCCGCTTTCGTGACCACGCTCCAGAAGGCCATCATCATGATGCCGACGGCACCGCCGAAATAGCCTCCATAGATCCCCAGCAATACCTGCCCGGCGAGGATCGCGGGGGCCCCCGCCTCGGCCTCGCCATGGAAGCGCGTCGATAGCGCTTTGCCGAAGCAAAGCGCGAGTGTCGCGGCAAGCAGCAGCCAGGGAAGGACGAGATCGAACAGTTCAGATGGCGTGGCCAGCAGAATCACGCTTCCGGCAAGCCCGCCCATAAGGGACGTAACCGCCATCATCGTGGGCGATGCTCCGGCAACTCGCCTCAGATCCTTGCGATATACCCAGGCGCTTGCCGCACCCCCCGGGTAGAGCGCGACACTGCTCGATGCGTTGGCCACGACTGACGGAACACCAGTGGCTAGTAGGGCCGGCAGCGTCACGAACGAGCCGCCGCCGGCCAGCGCGTTCATCGCGCCTGCCAACAGCCCAGCTCCGGCCAGGAGCATGAAGTCATCCATGCCCAGCTTGTCGCCGGCGGATGGGCAGCCACACAATCTGGAACTTGCGAAGCCGAGCCTTCGGGACTGGCTAAGGCAGGGATGCTTCGAGGGCTCGGGGTCGCAAGCCGCCGGTCGGGCGCCTAGCGTTGGAAGGGCCCTGATGCGTCAGCTGCACCAGGAACGTAGCTGAGGACACCGGCGGGTGCCTGATGCCTGCTCGCCGATTCTTGGATGCTTGGGTCAGCCCGCGAGCGAATGAGTCGCCTGCTGGCGGAGGCTCGCATGACCCCGACGAAGCTGCTGATCGGACAGATCCTCGTCGTGCTCGCGATCATACTCGCGGGCATCTGGGCGGCGACGCAATGGGCAGCAGCAAGCCTGGCGTAAGCGCCACTATTACCTGCAGTCCGCACGCGGCAACCGGTTGTTCGAGCTCGGGCTCGGCCCTGCCGCGCTGGCGCTGTGCGGCGCATCCGATCCAGCCGCACAGGCGCGGATCGACGCTATCGTTGCCGAGCATGGCTGCGACCGTCTCGCCGAGGCCTTCCTGCGCGACGCCGGGCTCGACTGGGCGGCGGAGCTGATGGCAGCGCCCCCGCCCGGCTGACATCCGCCCTAGCGATGCCGAGCCGGCTTGGGCATCCTACTGCTCGCCCTCTGGACCGACGAGCACCTCATCGAGCCTGGCAAGCTGGTCCTCGAACTTCTCCCCCTGCTCCGCCCGGAGGCGTCCAAGGTTCTGCAGCTTCCACTGCACCGCTGGAAGCCGGGACGGGTCGATCGGCAAGCCAAGCTGCGACCAGTCGGGCTCGCCCGCGAAGAAGGATCGCAGGAAGGCAGCAGGGGCACCTTCGCGGGCGCGCTCTTGGATGTCGGCGACCAGTCTCTTTCGCACGTCGAGCAGCGCTGCGAGCGGCACCGGTTCCACGGTCATGCCGCTGAACTCGCCGAAATAGATGCTTTCGAGGTCGAGCAGGTGGGGGTCGAGCAGTTCGTGCGCCGGGCGGTTGTGGCTGACGAGATAGACGAGGAACGCCTTGAAGAGATCGTCGGTGATGCCCTCGTTCTCGTAGAGGTAGAGGATGTCGAAAAGGTCGCGCGGGTGCTGGCGGTCGAGCGCGGCGGCGATCTTTCCCGCGTAGAGATCGGGGAGTGCTACGACCTGCATCTCCGCATAGCCGAGCCGACGCAATCCCTGGTTCACGACGTTCTCCGACATCATGTTGCGCGGTCGGATACTGCACGTAAACATGTGCGGCCAGTGCCCCGTAAGCGCATGCAACTCCTCGAGCATGCTGATCACCTGGCGGGATAGCGGCACACGGTGCGGCCGACGCATCTTCATCCGTTCCGCCGGGATCGACCAGACCCTGTCGTCCAGATCGATATCGCACCACAGGGCTTGCCTGAGTTCGCCCGGGCGCAGGAGCACATGCGGCGAGAGACGCATCGCCATGCGCCTGACCGGCAAGCGGTCAGGACCGTCTATGGCGCGCAGCAGAGCACCGACTTCGGAAGGCTTTGTTATTGCGGCGAAGTGCCTGGGCTTCGGCGTCGCGATCGCGCCTCGCAGATCGGCTGCGACGTCCTTTTCGCATCGCACGGTCGCGACGCCATAGCGGAATACCCTGCTGAGCACGCTGCGCATGCGCCGGGCGCTCTCATACGCACCCGTCGCCTCGATCTTGCGCAGGACGGTCAGCGCCTCGTGTGGCGTGATCTGGGCGATCGGGAGGTCGCCGATCACCGGATAGGCCTTGTCGAGCAGCCACCGGATCTTGTCGATGGTAACCGGCGCCAATCCATCGCGCTCGCACTTCACCAGCCATTCCTTCGCAACCAACTCGAACGTGGTGGCCGCGGCATGCCTGGCGGCGATCCGTGCCCGCTTCTTCTCGATGGCAGGGTCCATTCCGGCGGCAATCTGCTCGCGCGCCTCGTCCCGCTTCGCCCGGGCGGCGGCGAGGCCGACGGCAGGCCATTTCCCCAGGTGAAGCGTCTTCTGCTTGCCCAAGAAACGGTAGTTCATGCGCCACAATTTGGAGCCGTTGGGCTTGACCGCGAGATACAGGCCGAGGGTATCGTGAAGCTTGTAGAGCTTTTCTGAGGGCTTCGCGGACGTGATCTTGATGTGAGTCAGCATTGGAATCATCCCAGCAAGCCGGGTCGATCCGAGGCCATCAAAGGCACCCCAATCGCGGGGGGGCTGTTGGTGGTCCTAGCCGGACGTCACCGGAAAATTAGCCGGCGATCATCCGTCGATTTATGCTGTCAAACCAGACGCTTGCTGGACGTTGCTGGACGCACTTAGCGCCAGAAAGTGGTGCCAGAAGAGGACTCGCGATCTTGTTATAAAGTTTTAAGAATTAAGGATAATTAGGTCTGCGTACCGACAAAGGCCCCCAAAAAGGCCCCCGGCTGTCTCCTTTGACGCATAAAGTCCGTGGTTGCTGATAAAAATCAAGGTAGCGTTGGCAAAGCGGGACTTTCGACGCTGTGAGCCCGCAAAATTCGCTACGCCGTTTAGCCGGTCCCACCGCAGGTGTGACACAATCCGTACAGACACCTATCCGGAGGGGTATGCAGCTGCGCATGCGTTTGCACATGATGCGGCACGATGCGGCACGATGCGGCAGGTTGCTGACTGCACCCCATGAACGGCTCCACTCCGTTGTAAAAGCGGAGCCGCTAACCTCGTTACCCCTCCATTTGGGGGACAACGTTCCAGTCGGTCTCACCGCCCTTCCGCTCCCACAGCTCGTCGCCGTCATTGACGAAATCGCTGTTATCGGGGTCCATGTGCGTGTGCTCGATGACGGTGTGGCCGGTGTCGAGCGGCAGGCCCGCCTTGTGCTGATCCCAGATCTGCTGGGGCGTCTTCTTCGTGGTCATTTTTTTTCCTCCTTGCCGGCGTGGATCGCCGTGGAGGCAATCACATATCAGCATGGATCGTCGGGAAGGTATATTCTTCTTCGACATTCAGGCCGCGTCCAGCAAGAATACTAGTTCGGCCGCACAGTAGTCGACACGCGGCAACACCTCCAAGCCGGTCGCATCGCTGGCGGCGCGGAGGTCGGTTTCGCGCTCGACGCAGTGGCGGAGGGAGTCGTCCCCTTTTGCTAGATCAACATCAAAGCCAAGCCGTACAGCACCCAGCCGGGATAGCCGCCACGTCAATCATGCCAGCGCGAGCACGTTGGTTGCGATGTCGAACCATGTGGGCCAGCCGCCAGCGGTCACCGGTCGGTAATCCGTCGAGCTGACGTGTATGGCCGGCATCTCGTCAGGCAACGGCTTCCCAAGCTATGTCACCGATCGGCTTCAGCCTCGCCATGAACGGCACGATGTCGTGTGAAGTGCGCACCGCGGCCAGGACGCTGGCGAGCTCCACCTTGACCGCATTTTCCGTCACAGTCCGGCGTCCCTCTGCCGCTTGCGCAGCAATTCAATGAGATTTCCGACGCTCATAAGCCACCTCTGCTGCGCGGCCGTGTAAGTGTGGTGCAGGCCGCTCGGCACAATAAGCTGTAGCCGGCGCTGCTGCATCTCGTCTGTCTGGTTCGCGCTGATGGAGGGCTCGAGCGTCAGCAGGTGTTTGTCCGGGATCTTGTCAGCTTCGGCGAGAACCTGCCGCCACCGGTCCTTGCACGTCGACTTCACGCCCAGCATCGTCAGCAGCTCGGGTGGGAAGTTTTCGTCTTGATATGCCTTGGTGCCCGGGAAGAGGAAGTCCGGCTTCGCCTTGCCCTCCGTCACCGGCGTCCGATCTCCGACGATGCCTAGGGTGGCGAACATGTGCTCGAGGTGGTTCTCCAGCGCGCTACCGGCGCGCGACTTGCGGCGGTTCTGGACCGACAGGCTGAACTGGAGGAAGTCGTCGATTTCGCCGAACCCGGCTTGCAGGCGGTCGCCGATAAGATGCCGCTCTAGCGTCCTGAACAGGATCTCCTCCCGCTCCATCATGGCCATGATCGCGGCGTCGGGACCGGCGACCAGATCGCAGTGATCAACCGTGTCGCGTGCGTAGGCCGAGAAGATGCGCGTCGGCGGGAATTTGCCGCCAAACCGTGCCAGCATGTCGTCCAAGTAGTTCGGCGCCTCCTCCTCGATAACCACGCCGAGCTGCTCGAGGATGTAGCGCGATGCGAACTCAAGTTGCGTCTGGTCGGCCTCAATCTCACCCTGCACCGAATATCCGGGATGCGTCAGGTCGCCGCCGCCGAATAGCCAGATGAGCTGCCGTTCAATCGTCGACCCCCCTTCGGCGATGATCGCCATCAGCGTCTCGTCGGGACGCACGCCGATGATCAGCAGGTCGCCCTCGGCCGCGTTGTCGGTGACGATGTTGTCGGGAAAGTATAGGCGGTATTCAGCGCTGCGATGCGGCTGGTTGCGCCGAGTGTCATACCAGCTCAGCCAGCGGTGCTCCTGCATCGGCTCGGGATCGTCATCGTTGAGGTAGATGAAGGTCGTCGGGATCTCGAGCCGGTCATCGTCGCCGAGGATTGCCCGGAGCTTGCCGACGCCGCCAAACTCGTGTTGATTTGATCGATGCGCTTCGGCGTCGACCGCCGACAGCGGCTTCCATGCGACCTGCTTAAAGTATTCCGAAAGGTGCCCGCTCTTCATCCGCGCAACTCGATCATTGCTTCGTCTCCCCGGACCCACTCGGTGAGTCGGTCAGCGACGTCGATAAGAGCGCGCTCACCCTTGCCGCGCAAGGCACATTCCCAGACGATCGCGACTCGCCAACCGGCGGCGCACAGTGCCCCCTCGTTCCTGCGATCGCGAGCCGCGTTGCCCTCTAGCTTCTCGCGCCAGAAATCTGGTCGCGTGGCGGGTATCCGGCACAAGCCGCAATCGTGCGCGTGCCAGAAGCAGCCGTGCACAAGGATTGCCGCCTTCCAGCGCGGCAGGACGATGTCCGGCCGCCCGGGCAGGCCGCGCACATCGGTGCGGTAGCGCAGCCCGCGGGCGTGCAGCGCCTTTCGTACCGCGATCTCGATCTTCGTGTCTCGCCCGCGAATGCCGGCCATCATGCGGCTGCGCGTCGCCGCGTCGACAACGTCAGCCACTGCCGGTCAGTCCTGTGGAAGCTCGAGCTGTAGCGGCTCGCCCTTCACCAGATGCATGATGCCTGGCTTCATCGCCTTCGCAACTTCGCTGATGAGCGGCACAACTACCGAGTTGCCGAACTGCTTGTAAGCCCGAGTGTCCGATACGGGGATGCGGAACGTGTCCGGGTAGCCCATCAGTCTAGCGCACTCGCGTGGTGTCAGACGTCGCGGGTTCCTCATGCCGCCGCGCGAGATCAGGATCTCCGACCCGTCCTTATAGTACCGGGCGGACAGCGTCCGGCTAGTGTCCTTCGGGCCGACGACGCTGCAGCCGAAACCGTTGCCCGCCTGCCGGTGCTTCTCTGCATAGCCTTGCAGATACTGCCACAGGCGATCTGTCAGCACGTACTTCTTCTGCACCTTGCCGTCGGCGAGGATGAACCGGCGGTCGTCGTCTTCACCCTCCTCCTCGGTCCCGTCCTCGCGATGAAGGATCGAGGCGAGCTTAGGGCCGTCCGCCACGGCCGGCATCTTCGCCAGCACCTTCTCCCAGTCGAAGCCCACGTCCTTCTGGAAGCCGACCAGCAGGATGCGCTGCCGGTGCTGCGGAACGAAGCGGCGGCCGTCCACCACCATCGGCCGGACCACATAGCCGAGCTGCCGCTCCAGCACATCCATGATTACCTTGAAGGTGTTGCCTCTGTCATGGCTGACGAGGTTCTTCACATTCTCGAGCAGGAAGGCCTTAGGCATACGCGTCGCGATGATGCGCTGGACGTCGAAGAACAGCGTGCCTTGGGTAGTGCATTCGAAGCCGTGCGGCCGACCGAGTGCGTTCTTCTTCGAGACACCGGCCAAGCTGAAGGGCTGACACGGAAAGCCGGCAAGCAAGACATCGTGGTCGGGGATGTCGTCGGCGTCAACCTTCGTGATGTCTCCGGCGATCTCGTGCTCCTCGCCGAAGTTTTCGATGTAGGTCTTCTGCGCGTATTTGTCCCACTCGCTTGTAAAGACGCAACGGCCGCCCGCCGCCTCGAAGCCGAGCCGGATCCCGCCGATACCCGCGAACAGGTCGATGAACGTGAAGTCCGCATCCTGATCGTCGCGGACAACCGCGCGGTTGGCGATCGCGCGTTCCAGAGCCGGAACAAGCTCCGGCGGCACGGCCTGCGATTTCTCCCAACGGCTGATCTGCTTGCTGGACCTGCGAATCAGATCGCCGAGCTCTTTCTGGGTATAGAGCTCACGCGCTTTCGCCAAAACCTCAAAGCCCGTCTTGGAGAGATGTTCGGTCATGCAGGCTTCGCTTTCGGATGGGGAATCTAGTCGGACTTAGTGTCCGCTCAACGTCCCAGCGTCAAGCTATTTGCGACGAGATTGCTGCGTTTTGTTCTATCTCCGTTCTGCTTCTGATCAAAGCGCCCCGCAGCAAATCAGAAGGTGTACAACATGCCATTGAACTGTGGCGCGCCATCTACGACACTCGCTCACCAAGGCACGAGTGGACCCTGCCCCCTTTGATCGGGCCGAGCGTTTCGGTCCAGTGCACTACCGCCAAGTGGTCGACGCCGCGCATCACGCGCGCGTAACGCTGGTCCAGTCCGGGGCATATGACCGGATCATATCATGCGCCGTTAGACGCGCCCGCCGGTGCCGGACCAGCCCCGGCGCTCCTGCCCTCAATAGCAGCCGCGCCAGGCAAGAGGTGCATGATCCGGTCTGTGTTCAGCAGGGGCAGTCCGACAGAGCCGAAGAGCTTGGCGAACGATGACTGCAGTGCTTCAGCAAACGGGGTGTCGAGCGCGGCGACGCGGGTCCATCTGTTGCCGATATCGTCATAGGCGATCGCCTCCGTCTGCATTAGATCGCAGTATAGATCCGGCACGTCTAGAAAACCGGGGAGGAAGCAGTACCGCTCTTCGGGAAGGCCGACATCGCGCGCCGGGATCGCACTGCGCGACCGCAATTTGGAGCCGGGATTTCCACCCCATTGCTTGTCCGCGAGCAGTGTCGTGGCCTTCACCGTTTTCAGCGTAAGCAGGAAGTCTGCTTTGGGCCTGTCCTTGTTTGGCTGCACTACAAGATGGCAATGCGGTGTGAGGACTACGCAGAACGCGTCGGTCTCGTTATTGCGCAAAATCTCGCCCAGCCGCATGTGCGAACCGATCGGCGGCATAATGTAATAGTCGCAGGGGTCGGCATTTTGCCTTTCCTGCAACTCTCCGTCTTGGTCGGTCAGTCGCGCAAGCTGGAACGCCGCGCGACGGCGTACCACCCGCTCCAGCGCGGCCTCATCGAACCCGTTCGGATCGGCCCGCAGCTGCGCCCAGTTCTTCTCAAGGAAACCCCACAGATAGGATCCGGCGTACCGATCCAGTTCCTCGTGCAATCTGCGGCTGATTCCCGGGATGCCGGTCGCGATCAGGGCGACCAGCGTTTCCTCGAGCGCGTCGGTGAAACGCGCTGAACCCTTGTCCAGCGTCGCTACGAAGGGATGGCCGCCAAATTCCTCGGGAAGCTGACCATCCGTGAACAGGATGACCGGACATGCGCGCAGTCCCCTGATCTGCGCCAGCAACGCGCGGGCCTTGACGTCAGCATCTCCGGGTTTCTTGTGCTTCGTTTCCCGGGCAACATAGATATCGGAAATTAAGATATCGTACCGATACCTCGCCAGCAGAGTGACCGCATGGTCGAAATCTGTCTCGTACTGGTAGGACAGCGGAATGTCGCCGGCAGTCTCCGGCAGAAGGGCCTTCAGCTGGCGCATTACCTCCGGATCATCGTCAACGACGAGAATATCAAGACCGCTCAACGTCCCACCCCTTTTTCGAACCGAGCCTCGAAACATGCCCCCGGCAACGGCCCGTCGTCGCGATAGATGATACGACCATAAGGCTCCGTGACAAGCCGCGCGATGTACAAACCAAGCCCGATCCCGTTGGTTTTCTGCGAGAAGTACGGCTCGAAAATCAGTTCGCGGTCGGCTTCCGATACCCCCTTCCCGTTGTCGGAAACACGGACCACAAACCCGTCCGGGATCGGCTCGACGTGGACGATGATCCTTCCGGCATCCTTGCCATCGCCGCCGTTTGCCGCCGTCCAGTAGGTGGCGTTGTCGACGAGATTGGCCACGACCTGCGACAGCACGGCTTGCGGCATCCGTACCTGCAACGGTTCATCAGGGAGCTGGAACTCGACCGAGATGCCGTGCTTTGCGAGGATTGCGTCATGGAGACCGACGGTCGAGCGGACCTCGGCAACCACATTGAACTTCGTCGCGCGTTGCCTGCGTGAGCCGGACTGGGGATCGAGCCGCTGACGCAAGGCTTGGATCTGGTCGAGCCATGTCCGCATCGCATCGAAATTCTCGCCCACCCAATCACGAAAGAAGGTCCCGTTCTTCTTCTCGAGGATCTTTTCCGTGATGGTGAGTTCGCGGGAAATCTTGCCGACGGGGGCACCAATCTCATGGATGACGATGTCTATCATGTGTCCCAGGCCGGCCGACATCAGCAGGCGTGACAGCACATCCTGCACCCGCTCGACACCCTCGTCGACCTTGCGTGCGGCGTCTTGGACTATTCGCGTGACCGGGTGATTTGCACCCAGCTGCTTGACGACCTCGGCAACCGACGACTGTAGATCGAACGTCTCGAACAGCTGGTCCTGTGATTTTGGCTCGTCGCGGCGCGGCCGGGCACGGTAGCGCTGCTCCTCGAGGAGTACCAGCACGCGTTTGAACCATTCCTCCAGTTCCGCGTGCGCGGGGTTGCGAATCATTCCCTCGCGCGTACTTCGGTCTTGAAGCTCCGGATTGAGGTCCCGCGAGATGCGGATCGCGGCGATCAGCTGGTTGTTGGCAAGATTGCGCACAGGATTCTGCCGGCTGCGCAGATCAAGGTTCAGCCAGTCGTTACCGCTCTCGCCGTAGGGGTGGACGCGGAATCCGTCACGGTAGATGCTGACGCCGCTGTAGAGGTTCAGCGTCTGGCGGATCTGCGCGACCGTCATGTTCTCGCGGACCGCGATCGGATCGAGGCCTTCGCGGTCGCGGTCCCATGCCCGCACCTCGACCTCGAATGGGCCGCAGCCGGGCCGGTCTCCCCTCGCCAAATCGCGCGTGACCGGCGTCTCGGCACCGTCAATGACGATCGTTCCCGCAAAGGTACCGTTGCTGTCAAGCGCGCCGCGCAGGAGATAGCGCGGCTTGAGTACAACCTGAGGCGGCTGAACGCGGCCCGACAATTCCGGCGCAGCAGGAATTTCCAGCAGGATATCGAAATCATCGACATCGTCAAAGGGTGAGATCAGTCGGCTCAGCCGGGCATGAAGACGCTGGTATCCGTTGCTGTCCCATGCTCCGGGCTTGAGACCCTCGATTTGCAGAGACGTCCCCTGCGAGCTATCAGGCTTCGCGACGACCTCATATTCGACCTTAATGTCCTCAAGATAGCTATCATCGTCAAAGCGACCCCACTCGAGCAGCACGCTCACCTGCCGGTCCTGATCGACGGCCTTCGTCTCCATCAGCAGTGTGCTGCCGAGACGAGCGGATGCAAACCTGCCAATGCCCTTCGCACCTTGGTACGGGCGCCCGCCCGGCGAACGATCCATGCGCTTCTTGAGGACCGTACCGGGTTCCAGCCAAGCGTTAAGAACGGTGCCCAGCGTCATGCCAATGCCGTCATCCTCGATCAAAATCGAGGTCGGGGCCGCTACATCGGCTCCGCTGAAGCGGACCTCGACGCGGGACGCATCGGCATCGAAAGCATTCTTCACTAGCTCCACCAGCGCTACAGGCTCATCGCTGATCAGCTCCTCACCGATCAGAGAGATGAGGCGTGCGCGAGGCCGGATGCTGGCAACGCCCGAATCAGCAATTGGCAGGTTCTCAGTCATTACCCCTCCACCGCCGATCTTGGCATCTGCAGTCGCGCTTTCCAAGCAGATCGGCGTCCCAAATATTCCGTCTCACAAGAGGTTGGCAGACCCTTCGAGGTCAAAATAGCTGGCCATGTCTTGGATGCGTCAAGTAGACCTTCTTGCCGAAAAGGCGTCAGCCGCCGTCTGGGGGCGCAGGCCTTACACGGCGAGGCGGCGCGATGACTCGGTTCAGGCCGAGGCCGGTCCAGGTTCGCGAAACAGCGTGACGAGCGTCCGGATGTCGTCGATATACTGATGAACGGACCGGACGAGAAATTCTGGAAACCGTTCGCCCTCAAGCCGCTGACTGAGCGGTACCGGGCGCACGAACAGCCAGTTCTCGGCTACGCCGAACCAGTTTGAGGGAACCCGGTCGAGCGATGCGGTAATGGCCCGCGCGTCAGAGCCAACCGCGATGAACGCCTGCTCATGAGGTCCAACTTTTCCGTCCAATTCCCTGAAATGATCGAACAGCGGCGGGAAATACAGCCCGTATCCGAGATAGACCTCCGTCGTGCCTTGGAAGAACGTCCAGCCCCATACACGGCTCGATACGGCATCGTTGTCACTGCCTTTACGGCGGCCGTTCAGCTCGGTCGGGAGGCGATGCACAAGCTCCGACGACACTTCTGCGAACATCGAAGCTGTATCGCGCAATCGCTCCATAGAGAGGTTCAGTGCCGAAATGTCGGTCGAACTCAGATCGGTGGCTGCCATGTTTTTATCCTCAAGAAATTTGCAGAGTTCGATCGCAACAAAACGCCATCCGGCGTCACTTTCATCATATCGGCGAATGAGCGAGCCAATCCGTCCGGCAAGCGAGCGCCAGCTGCTCTGGTGCGGCACGGAGCCAAATGTAGGTTCACCTCCGGGAGCAAAGTTTGGCGGAGCGAGGGAGCGATGTGTCAGCAACGTGATTACGCCGGGCCAGCTGTCCGGCTTGGTCGCACTTCCTGCAAGCCACTGACCGTAGGTCGCGAGCTGGTGATCATATTGCGCGTCGGTCTCGTTGAGTTCGGTCGACGGGACGAGCCTGCGCCGATGATACTGGAAGGCCGCGCCGACCTTGCTTTCCACCGCGATTACCGGCTTGCCGCCTGAAAAGATAACAAGGTCGATGGAGCGACCTTGTTCAATCGACATTTGTGAGCGCGCGTTGATAGTTTGACCCCGCGTGATCTCGCGAAAATTAGAACGAAGGAATTGCGGCAGGAACGCTTCGCAGATGAGTTCGGTCTGGATCGAATGTGGTGCGCGGGAAATCAGCTCGGAGAGAACTTCAGTCAAGAAATCCTCAGTCGGAGTCTTTGCGGCAGAAGTCCTGTATCTGAACAGCCGTGTAAAGAATGGCGTTGAGATCATTATTCAACATCCGGCTGTACGTGCCCCGTAGACCAAGGCCAACGATCACGATAATCTGAATATCTCGTCTCGCTACGAAATCGGAAGTCGCAGCGTTGTAATTGAGGTGCAGAGCATTAAAAAAATAGTCGCTGCCATGAAGTTTCGCCCTCGCCATATGGTTGGCGAATGCATTCTTTGGAGTTTGAATGATCGTTGGGGGGGGCTAATTGCCTAAGCAACTCTAGGTCATCGCCATCTAAAAGATTTTTATCGAATCATCACCCATCGGGGTCATTTTTGGTAAATGTCCTATGAAACCCGACAATGGTGCCTCGATCGATGCGAAGGCGGTCTATTGGCGTGATCATGCCGAAACGGTCGACCCGAATTCGGGTTGGTCGCCGAAGATCGTAGGGCGCACCCATAAACTCGTCGTGGATTTCGAGCGAATACGGTGGAGACGAACATTCAATTCCCCGGCTGGGTGTTTCAGCTCTCTAGCGACGTGCTATCCAATCTTCCTTGTCTCGCGGGCTAGACCGGCGCATGATCCACGGCAAGCAAAGACCGTTTGAAGACCGCAGGTTGGGGAGCAAGGTCCCCGCGTGAATCGGCGGTAGCTCACGGGTGCGGCGCTGCTCGCTTCAAGCGAGCGAAGCTGGGGCACATAGTAGCCAACCGGCGGCTGTGAACGAACTACCGCTAATCCCAACGGCGCGCTCAATAGCGGGCAGGCCGATGCCCATCACTTTAGGCTGCGGCTGGTGCGGCCGGCGCTGAGTACGCAACAGTAGGCTATCATGACAGCATACGGGGTTCGTGCATGATTGTGGCGGGGACGTCGTTGCCTGAAGCTGCGCTACTGCCTGTTTGCCAAACGATCGAGTTCCGCAGCATCTAGGTCGGCCTGAGTGGGCCGATGGTTCGATGGCTCGACGGTGCGAGCCGTAGCATCTGGGGACGTCTCGGCCTGCTGCGGCGCCGATTCTAAGCCCTCTTGATCAGTTTTGCTTTCGTCGGGGACGTTCGTGGATGTGCCATTTTCCTCCCAATCGGGTTTAGGATCGCCCTGCGACGGGTCTGAAGAAATGGGATCATTCCATCTCCCTTCGCATACACCCCATGCTAAATTGAGCAGCAAGCTCTGGGTTCCGCCCCGTTCGAAGAACGTGGGCATGGCTGGTGGGAGATGTCCAATGAATCGCACGTAATCTTTGTCTTCTCTATCCTTGACTTTCCCACATATAACCACATCTTTGGGATTTTGGGGATTCGTAGATTTAGTAAGATCGCGAAATTTAGCGTTGTTTGAGACTAGGTTTTGCAAAGACCGACGCGCATCCGGTTCAAGGGGGTCGGGGGAGCATGCAGAGAGGAGCGCCAGCGAGCATGCCAGGCATCCGTAATCGATCTTCATAAAGTTAAGTCCCTGCTAAAATTGCTTGGGTGCTGCCGGGCCCCCTAGCAGGCAATATAATGGGTCGTAAATGCCGTGGCCAGTCCAGCCTATGGACGCTTTTTTAAGGTGTGCGGCAGCGAGTTTCAGGAACATCCTCTGAGCAGGGCATCTTGGTCGGCTTGGGCTGCGCCATTCGCGTCCGGCGTCGAGAACTCGGCCTCTCGCAAGAGGGGTTGGCCCATGCCTGCGGTATCGATCGCTCGCATATGGGCAAGATTGAGCGGGGCGAGCGCAATGTCACCCTGCTCAATATTGAGCGTGTGGCTGTCGTACTGCAGATTTCGCCTTCTAAGCTGCTAGCCGCAGCTGGGTACTGATAGTATGCGCGTCTAACTCAGTACATTATACCAGTTTTGCCACAAGTTGGACAAAGATAATGTCGGGATCTGACTAGCGAAAGGCGGGCTCAATGTAGCCGGATTTAATCTTGGCTGGTATGTCGGTACGGAGACCGCTTTGTAGAAGGAAGCCCGCCAATAAAGCTGACGGTACATTGTGTCGATGGGCATATTCGAGCTCTCGTGCCATTAGCCAACGCTCTTGACGCGAAATCTGCGAGTCGTCTTCATAGACTGACATTAATAATGCGTGAAACACATGGGCAAGTGGTTCGTCTCGGCCAAGAGGCACTGGGCGGATGCTTCTTGCAAGATCTGCTACAGTCCAGCGTTGAGGCGGTACCCGTATCAATTCTCGTCCAAGAATATAAATTTCTCTTCGTAAGAAATTCTTCGCGTTCTCATTTTTTGTGGGCGCAAAACCTTCGTTAACGCCATCGAACTTAAGGCGGCGGTTGTGCTCGTCCCAAATGGCGAGTGTTGCCGCTGCTGCGGTAGCTTTTTTCATCGGCGTCACCGTCCCTACCACATACATTCGCCGATACCCCGCAGAAGTCTTGCCCATCGCTTAGCCATCCTCGCATGCGTTTCAGCCTACGTCATGCTGCGAGCACGACATCTCTGTCCACCAGATTCTAGAATGGCAGCTGCGAACAGCGAAAGGCAATGAAGAGCTGTGGCGCACAGATCGCCCGACCTTGAAGCTCACGCGGCAAGGCCGGTCGTTCATTTAACGGTGTCCCACTTACCGGGCGTCAGCCCCTTTCGACGGCATGTAATGATCCGGAAGCTTCCGCTTCCTGAACTGAGTGGTCGTGTCAAAATGAGGAAGTAAAAATGAAGCAGTTGTTGGCTACTATTCCTGAAGTTTGCAGCATTTTGTCTGTGCAACGTTCCACTATCTACAAACACATTAATTTGGGTCATCTGCGGGTTGCGAAGATTGGTCGTCGTACTCTCATCACTCTCGAGAGCGTTCAGGCTCTAGTGGATGAGGCCACGGCGCCGGAGAAGCGGTGATGGGCAGGCGTAACGTCGGACAGCTGCCCAAACCTCCTCGGCGTTTTCGTCCCAACCTCAAGGTGGGGGCGGGGTTCGAGACGAAAGCGGCGGCAAGGGCGGAAGATAACCAGCGGATTCGGAAGCTAAAAAGCTACTGTGCGAGTCTAGTTGAGAAGGGCAAGCGCGATGAGGTGGACAAGGCCATTACTGGCATCAAGTCGGCTTCCTGCTGTGCCTCAAGCTGCTATATGCGTAAACGCCGTATCCGTTTAGGCGGGCATGTTTGGCTTCAGCATGACCTGGACGGTAGGACCGGAGCAACATTCACGCTTATTCCGAAATGGGGAAAGGTAGATTGCGATAGCTTGGCCTTGGTCGATCCGGTCAAGATGCTCGAGCGGCTCAGGGCTGCTTTTAATAGAGCAGGGGCGGGTCAGGTTGGCGGTTGGTTGATCGTCGGCATCCATGGCGAGCACGATCCGACCAAAGGTGTCTACGTCATCCACTTTCATGGCTACTGTACAGGTGGGATGATTGGAGTCATTGACCGCCTGAGGGGCCAGCCTAGCTTTAAGTCGAAACATCAGAGGAAAGACGGCTCGGACGTCCAGCGAGTCCATCGCAGCAGGGCTCCACTCGACAATCTTCCGCGTCCGTTGACGTACCCATTCCAAGGGTTCTGGCCCGCTAAGGCCTCCTTCGTCGCCCAGAATGAACGATCAAAACGGCAACGCAGGAAACACAGAATTAAGGAGCCAATGCATTCCGAGGTGCTGCTGTGGTTAGCCCGGTGGCGAATCCAAGACTTGGTGCTGCTGCTCGGAATCAGGGTAACGAAGTCGGGTATGGAGCCTTGTGCAAAACGTACAGCTATTTGCGGATAGTGCCCATCGATCACGTGGAGTTACGTGAGCGTGCATGTCTCCATACGTTCGCTGCCGGACTTATACACCCCTGAGACAAGTGTAATGGTCGACAACACTGCGTGCGCATTCCGCCTGCGTAGAAGCGTGGCCTGACGCTCCTACCGTGAATGGATGATGCCATCTGCGCAAGCTCGCCACAGAATCAGGTCTATCGTCGCGGCACGGTATCCTGTTTCTGAGGCGAGCCTTTCGCACAATTCCTGCGCAGTGACGCCTTCCAGCTTGGCTAACCGGTTTAGGTGAACATCCGGCTTGGCTACGTCAACGCCGAGGTTCTTAGCCAAATGAAACTTCGTGATTGGCCCTAGCCAAGGTAGGCGGGCGCAGAATGCGATGACATCGTCTGTCGCCCGGAACTCGCGGATAAGGGATCGCCGCTTCCGCCAGATCTCATCGATGGCAGCCGATTTGCCGGGATGTCCATAAACCGTTTTTGCGGAGCGGCCGGCTCGGAGGGCCGCCATACACCGCTCGAAAATTCCCACGGCGGTACGGTTGCTCATGCCGGAGTTGCATATGACGTAGATTGCTTCGGCCGCCAGCTGTTTGCCGGTGGTAGGGGGCTCGATGTTTTCAGAGACATCGATAGCAGGGGAGTGGCCGGCCTCACGCACTGCTTGTTCGATCCTCTCAAACAGCTCCTTGGAAATTGGGTGCGTCAGCGTGATAGTGGGCGGCTTGCGCGGCATCAGTATTCGGATGCCAGCATGATCGTGAGGACCCTGATCGTGACGCTTTCATCCGCAGGGTCGGGAGAGGCCGCCGTCAAGCTGTGGTCATAATAGTCTATCTTCCACAGCACTCGATGCCCCAGCACCGTAAGTGCGCCGAAATCGTGCTCGCCGTAAGGATCATTCCCGGCCGTAAACTCGTCAAAGGACGCCACTGCGGCGACGATCAACGGTGCCATGCCGTGCAGGCCGCAAATGCCTTCGGTGATGAACAACTCCCCACCTCGCCGCTCGGTTCGCAGCCGATCGTTCAGCGCGCGGATTCTGGATGCACGCTGCGATCGTGTGTCGCAGGCAAAGCTCTCCTGTTCATGGAAATCCATGTTGAAGGTCCTCTCTGATGATGTGGAGGTTAGGTTGGCCGCCTAGATCAGGCGGATCAGCTTCCGTTGAGCGTCACGGTCGCCTTGGATGTACCGTTCGGTGGTGCTGAGTGCCCGATGCCCAGCGAGTTCCTGTACGTCGCGCAGCGATCCTCCGGTCTTGGTGATCGCGCGCGCTGACCGTGTGATGAATGTCCGGCGTCCGGAATGGGAGGAGCAGCCGATAAGGCCAAGTTCGGTGTAGGTTGCCCGGAACCAATTGACCACGCTACGGGCGGTCATATGCCCACCGCGTTCGGACCGGATAACCGGCCCTTCGTTTGGGCGCTTCTGCGAGTTATATAGAGAAGTCAGCGCCGAGCGAAGTTCGGGATGCAGAGGTATGCGCCTTCCGCTTCCGTATTTTGCAATGCCATTGCTGACATCGGCATGCATCGCGATCCGGCCGTTTGTGTTCAACACCATTGTCCAGCTCAGACCGGCGATCTCACAGGCCCTTAGCCCAGCTTTGAAGCTGAGCAGGACCATGGCTATGTTACGCTCCGGATTTCGGTATTGTGAGGCTCGATCCAGCACGCGACGCACGTCGCTTTCCCGGACGACCTTTGCAGCTTGTCGCGCCACATTTGCCCTCCCTTCTGCTCGATCGGTCTAGTCCGACCAAGCAATGCAAAGGTAGCAAAATGGCGGCAGTACGTCCAATTAGGCTGTAAAATCCGCAGTTTAGGATGCTTATGTGGTTTGCTGATTAACTGCAATCTGCCCCTGCGTGGCGCATGCCCGGTCGAGTTCGTCACTCCACCACTGTGCCATCTTCACGCGCTCATCCCAGTGTTCGCCTCTGTGGTAGGCGGCCCTGACCATACTAGAGTCTTGATGAGCTAGCGCGCGTTCGATCGCATCTGCGCTCCATTGGCCGGATTCGTTCAGCAGCGTGCTTGCCATTGAGCGGAACCCATGGGCGGTCATCTCATCGCTCGAGTAGCCAAGCCGTCGCAGCGCTGCGTTGATCGTGTTTTCCGACATAGGCCGAGTGCCGGGATATAACGAGGAGAAGACGTAAGTTTGTCGGCCGCTGAGAGCGCGGCAAGCGATTAAGATCGAACGAGCCTGCCGAGATAGCGGCACACGATGTGGGCGGCCCATCTTCATCTTTTCAGCTGGAATCGTCCAAACTGATTGTTCCAGGTCAAATTCATGCCACTCGGCCCTCCGCAACTCACCAGGCCGGACAAAAACATGCGGCGTCAACTGGAGGGCCAGCTTCGTCAGCGGCTGCCCGTCGTAATTGTTGATGGCACGCATTAACGCGCCGGCGCGAGGCCAGTCAGTAATTGCGCTGTGATGCCTTACCTTGGGCGCAACCAGCGCGCCCCGGAGCAGGGCGGTGGGATCGGACTCCGCCCTCGAGCTCGCAACAGCAAAGCGGAATATTCGACTTGCAAGTGAGCGCATGCGCCGGGCCGTTTCGTAATGCCCGGCGGCTTCCACCTTGCGCAGGGTTTTTAGAAGCTCTGCTGGCTTTATGTCGGCCACTGGTCGGCTGGCGAGGTCGCCTTCCAAGAGGCTGAACAGCCACCGAGCCTTTCCAATGGTCACAGCTGCCCGCCCGTCTCGGCTCATGTGGTCAAGATATTCCCCTGCGATAACGCCGAACGTGTTTCTTGAGCTTTCCTCTTGGGCCTCGACCTTGGCGCGCTTTGCTTCACCAGGATCAATGCCGGTCGCAAGCAGGGATCGAGCGTCATCCCGACGCTGACGCGCTTCTTTCAGCGATACCTCAGGGTAGGAGCCGAAGGAGAGCTTCTTCTCCTTACCGGCAAAACGGTATTTCAGTTTCCACAGTTTGCCCCCCGTGGGGGTCAGGAGCAGGTAAAGCCCCTTCTCGTCAGTCAGCTTCTTTGCCGCAGCACTAGGCTTTGCTGATCGTATCGCCGTGTCCGACAGGGGCATTGGGGGCCTCGCTCGACGTTTAAACCGGCAGGCCCCCAAAGGGGCCCCCGAGAGCCCCCGAATTTGGACGAACGATAGCGAACGCCCCCGGTCGGCTCGAGGCCGTTTTTCGCATTTTTCCGGGGTTTTGTCGACCGTGAACGCACTATGGCGAACAGGGGAATGGTGCCCAGAAGAGGACTCGAACCTCCACGACCTTGCGATCGCCAGCACCTGAAGCTGGTGCGTCTACCAATTCCGCCATCTGGGCACGGGGTAGGCCCGCGCCTTTAGGGGAGGGTTCGAATCCTTGTCAACGGCTTTTTTGCGGGGCAAAGGGGCGCGGCACGATTTTTCGGAAAATAGGGACGGTCATGACGAACAAGCTGGTGACGCTGATCGGCGGCGGGGGTTTTCTGGGCCGCTATGTCGCACGCGAGTTGATGCGCGACGGAACGCGGGTGCGGGTGGCGCAGCGCGATCCGCGCCAGGCCTATTTCCTGCGCACGCAAGGCGGGCTGGGCCAGACTCAGTTCGTCGCGGCCGATATCGCGCGGCCCGACACGGTCGCGCGTGCGGTCGAGGGGGCGGATGCGGTCGTCAATCTGGTCGGTGTGATGGGCGGCAATATGCAGCGCATCCATGTCGATGGCGCACGCGCCGTGGCAGAGGCCGCCCGGGCCGCCGGCGTGACAGCGCTCGCCCATGTCTCGGCGATCGGCGCCGATGCCAACGGCCAGGCCGCCTATGCGCGTTCCAAGGGCGAGGGTGAGACGGCGGTGCGCCAGGCCTTCCCGAACGCCACCATCCTGCGCCCCTCGATCGTCTTCGGGCGCGAGGACCAGTTCGTGAACCGCTTTGCCGGCATGGTGTCGGCGCCGGTCGTGCCGATCCTGCGCGCGGGCGTGAAGTTCCAGCCGGTCTTTGCCGGCGATGTCGGCGAAGCGATCGCCGCCGCGCTGCGCCATCCCGAGGCGCATGGCGGCCGCACCTATGAGCTGGGCGGCCCCGATGTGATCTCGATGGGCGAGCTGGTCCGCTGGATCGCGCAGACCCTGGGTCGCAAGCCGAATTTCATCGAGCTGCCCGACTTTGCCGGTGCGCTGCTCGCGCGGCTGCCGGGCTCGCCGATCAGCTGGGATCAGTGGCTGATGCTGCAGCAGGACAATGTCGCCGCCGCTGGCACGCCGGGCCTGGCCGAACTGGGCGTCACGCCCGAGCCGCTAGCCGCCGTTGCGCCGGAGTATCTGGTCCGTTTCCGCAAGGCGGGCCGCTTCGGACGGCGGACCGAGACGCTGGCGGCCTGAACCGTCCCGCGACAAACGTCTTTGTCGTTTCGCTGAACGCCCCGTCGCCTTATGGCGGCGGGGCTTTTTCTTGGGGACGCATGTGAACGATCTGCTGGCCGCCATCATCCTGGGCATCGTCGAGGGTGTCACCGAATTCCTGCCCGTATCCTCCACTGGGCACCTGATCCTGGCGGGCGCGCTGCTCGGCTATGACGATGCGCGCTGGCAGATGTTCAACATCGTCATCCAGCTCGGCGCGATCCTGGCGGTGGTCGTCCTGTATTGGCGGACCTTCTGGACCGTCATGGTCGGCCTCGCCAAGCGCGATCCGGGTTCGATTCGCTTCGTGCGCAACCTATTGATCGCCTTCATTCCCGCCGCCGTCATCGGCGTCCTGGCCAAGAAGCATATCGAGGCGCTGCTGCTCCAGCCCAAGGTGGTCGCCATCGCGCTGATCGTCGGCGGTATTGCGATCCTGGTCATCGAGCGGCTGGTGAAGCCCGGCACGACGCGCGGCATCGCGGCCGTTCCGGCCAAGACCGCATTGGGGGTCGGTTTCCTTCAGTGTCTGGCGATGATCCCGGGCGTCAGCCGCTCGGGCGCGACGATCCTGGGCGCGCTGACCCTGGGCGTTGAGCGGCGCACGGCGGCGGAGTTTAGCTTCTTCCTGGCGATCCCGACCATGCTGGGCGCGAGCGTGGTCGAGACGGCGGGGCATCTGGACGCAATGCGCGCCGGCAGCAGCATCGGCCCCCTGGAGATCGGGGTCGGCTTCGTCGTGTCCTTCATCGTCGCACTGCTGGTGGTGCGTTGGTTCGTCGGCATCGTCGGCAAACATGGATTTGGGCCATTCGCCTGGTATCGAATCGTCGCCGGAAGCATCGCACTGGCGCTGCTGACGCTGCATTGATGCCAAAGCGGACCTATTTACTTGCGGGTGGGTCGCAATAAGACGGTCCGTCTGCCAGAATTGACATTAAATAGGGAGTGAATGCTGTCGTATATGTCGATTCTCCCGTGACAGCGGGGCGTTCGCGCAATATCCGGCTCTTCGGAGGCGCATATGGCGAACGATTCTATGCTGAAATTCGTGACTCGCGAGCAGGCCTATCCTGCCAAGCGATCTGCATCGGACCGTACGGAGGATTTCCGCGAAATCGCCGAACGCTATGCGCCGCCGGCGGCGGAGGATCAGGCGGGGCGCTGCTCGCAATGCGGCGTGCCCTATTGCTCGGTCCATTGCCCGCTGCACAACCATATCCCCGACTGGCTGCGCCTGACCGCCGAGGGGCGTCTGCGCGAAGCCTATGAGCTGTCCAACGCCACCTCGACCATGCCCGAGATTTGCGGTCGCATCTGTCCGCAGGACCGGCTGTGCGAAGGCAATTGCGTCATCGAGTTTTCCGGCCATGGCGCGGTCACGATCGGCTCGGTCGAGAAGTTCATCACCGACACCGCCTGGGAAGAGGGCTGGGTCGAGCCGCTGGTCCCCGGACCGGAGCGCGGCCAATCGATCGCTGTGATCGGCGCGGGGCCTGCCGGCCTGACCGCCGCAGAATATCTGCGCGTGTCGGGGTATGAGGTCCATGTCTATGACCGGCATGACCGCGCGGGCGGGCTGCTGACTTATGGCATCCCCGGCTTCAAGCTGGAGAAGCCCGTCGTCATGCGCCGAGTCGAGCGACTGAAGGCGGGCGGTATCGTCTTCCACGAAGGGTTCGCGGTCGGCGAGGATGCGACGCTGGAGGAACTGCGCCGTCGTCATGACGCGGTGCTGATCGCGACCGGCGTGTACAAGGCGCGCAATGTCGATGTGGATGGCGCGGCCGCGAACGGCGTGATCGCCGCGCTCGACTATCTGACCGCGTCCAACCGCAAGAGCTTCGGCGACACGGTCGAGGCGTTCGAGAATGGCTCGCTGAACGCCGAGGGCAAGAATGTCGTCGTGATCGGCGGCGGCGACACCGCGATGGATTGTGTCCGCACCGCGATCCGCCAGGGCGCCAAGTCGGTGAAGTGCCTCTATCGCCGCGACCGCGCCAACATGCCGGGCTCGCAGCGCGAAGTCGCCAATGCCGAGGAGGAAGGCGCCGAGTTCGTCTGGCTGTCCGCGCCGCTCGGCTTCGAAGGTGGTGAGACCGTGACGGGCGTCCGCGCCGCCAAGATGCGGCTGGGTGCGCCGGACGCCAGCGGCCGCCGCGCGCCGGAGGCCGAGCCGGGTGCCGACCATCTGCTCGAAGCGGACATGGTCATCAAGGCGCTGGGCTTCGATGCCGAGGATCTGCCGAGCCTGTTCGGCACCGCCGAGCTGGGCGTCAGCCGCTGGGGCACGGTGCTGGTCGATGGCCGCACGCTGATGACCAGCCTGGACGGCGTGTTCGCCGCCGGCGACATCGTGCGCGGGGCGAGCCTTGTGGTGTGGGCGATCCGCGACGGCCGCGACGTGGCCAAGGCGATGCACCAGTGGCTGAAGACGCGGGCGAAGACGGGTGCGCGCGAGAAGGTGGCGGCGTGATGCATGTGCTTGCTTTCGCGGCGTTGCTGTTGGCAGCGCCGGTATCAGGGCAGACTGGTCCGGCTCCGGCGGCGCAGGACGATCCCGATCGGATCGCGGCGGCCGATGCGCTGATGACCAAGATGGGGCTTGAGCGGCAATATGACGCGATCATGGCCCAGATGATCCCATTGGCGACCAGCCAGCTATTCGACGGGCTGGAGCATAACAATCAGGTTCCCACCAAACTGCGTGAAGCCTTGTCCGATCCGACCCGGATGGCGGCGTTCAAGCGTGATTTCGCCGAGCGTTTTGGCAAGGCGTTTCGGGCCCGCTACCCGGAAATGCGCGCCATGACCGATCAGGAATATGCGCGCGCCTTCACCACGGCCGAACTGCGCGATCTCGCCGCCTTTTACGGTACGCCACTGGGTCAGAAGACCCTGTCGGTAATGCCGGAATTGCAACGGCGCCTGTTTCCGATGGGCGTGAAGGTCGGTCGCGAAACCGGCGAAGCGGCCATGAAGGCGACGATCGAACATCTTATCCCCGCCGACCAGCGGCCGGCAGCCTGAAGGGGTGACATCCATGACTTTTGAAACCGAAAAGCAGCGCCTCGCCGAACACGGCATGTACCGCCCCGAGTTCGAGGGCGATGCGTGCGGCGTCGGTATGGTCGCGGCCACCGATGGCCAGCCCTCGCGTCGGGTCGTCCAGTCGGCGATCGACGCGCTGAAGGCCGTGTGGCACCGCGGCGCGGTCGATGCGGACGGCAAGACCGGCGACGGTGCAGGCCTGCATGTCGATCTGCCGCACCGTTTCTTCGACGATGCGATCGCCGCGTCGGGGCACAAGGTCCTGCCCAACCGGCTGGCGGTCGGCATGATCTTCATGCCGCGCACCGATCTGGGCGCGCAGGAAACCTGCCGCACCATCGTCGAGAGCGTCATCATCGAGGCGGGCTACACCATCTATGGCTGGCGCCAGGTGCCGGTCGACGTCTCGGTCATCGGCATGAAGGCGCAGGCGACGCGCCCCGAGATCGAGCAGATCATGATCGCCGGGCCGATGCCCGACGAGGTCGATGCCGCCGAGTTCGAGAAGAACCTGTATCTGATCCGCCGTCGCATCGAAAAGCGCGTGATCGCGGCGCAGATCAGCGGTTTCTACATCTGTTCGCTGTCCTGCCGCTCGATCATCTACAAGGGGCTGTTCCTCGCCGAGAGCCTGTCGGTCTTCTATCCCGACCTGCAGGACCATCGGTTCGAGAGCCGCGTGGCGATCTTCCACCAGCGTTATTCGACCAACACCTTCCCGCAATGGTGGCTGGCGCAGCCCTTCCGCTGCCTGGCGCATAACGGTGAGATCAACACGATCCGCGGCAACAAGAACTGGATGCTCAGCCACGAGATCCGGATGGCCTCGATCGCGTTCGGCGACAATTCGGAGGATATCAAGCCGGTGATCCCGGCGGGCGCGTCCGACACCGCTGCCCTCGACGCGGTGTTCGAGGCGATCTGCCGTTCGGGCCGCGACGCGCCGACCGCCAAGCTGATGCTGGTGCCCGAGGCGTGGCAGAAGGACCTCGACACGCCCAAGGCGCATGCCGAGATGTACCAGTATCTCGCCTCCGTCATGGAGCCGTGGGACGGCCCCGCCGCGCTGGCGATGACCGATGGCCGCTGGGCGGTGGCGGGCATGGACCGCAACGCGCTGCGCCCGCTGCGCTACACGCTGACCGCCGACGGCCTGCTGATCGTGGGTTCGGAAAGCGGCATGGTCGTGGTGCCGGAAGCCACCATCACCGCCAAGGGGCGTCTGGGGCCGGGGCAGATGATCGCCGTCGATCTGGCCGAGGGCAAGCTGTACGACGACCGCGCAATCAAGGACCAGATCGCGGGCGAACAGGACTATGCCGCGATGATCGGCGAGTTCCTGACCATGGACCAGCTGCCCCAGCCGTCCGAGGGCGAAGCGCTGGTGCGGATGCCGCGGGCTGAGATGCTGCGCCGTCAGGTCGCGGCGGGCCAGACCATGGAAGATATGGAGCTGATCCTGTCGCCCATGGCCGAGGGCGGCAAGGAAGCCATCGGCTCGATGGGCGATGACACGCCGCTGGCGGTCATCTCCGACAAGCCGCGTCTCATCAGCCAGTTCTTCCGCCAAAATTTCTCGCAGGTGACGAACCCGCCGATCGACTCGCTTCGCGAACGCTATGTGATGTCGCTCAAGACCCGGTTCGGCAATCTCGCCAACATCCTCGACACCGAGGATCGGCGCGAGCGGGTGCTGGTCCTGCCGTCTCCGGTCCTGACCGGCGCCGACTGGCACCGACTGAAGGCGCATTTCGGCCGTTCGGCGGCGGAGATCGACTGCACCTTCGAGGCCGATGGCGGCCCCGACCGCCTGCGCGCCGCGATCCAGCGCATCCGCAACCAGGCCGAACAGGCGGTGCGCGAAGGGCGCTCCGAGCTGTTCCTGACCGACGAGCATGTCGGCGAGGACCGGGTCGCGATCGCGGGCGTGCTGGCGGCGGCGGCGGTGCACACGCACCTCGTCCGCCGGGGCCTGCGCTCTTACGCGTCGATCAACGTGCGGTCGGCCGAATGCCTCGACACCCATTATTACGCGGTGCTGATCGGCGTCGGCGCGACGACGGTGAACGCCTATCTCGCCGAGGCCGCGATTGTCGACCGTCACCAGCGCGGGCTGTTCGGCGACCTGTCGATCGACCAGTGCCTGGCCAACCATCGCACCGCGATCGAGGATGGCCTGCTCAAGATCATGGCGAAGATGGGGATCGCAGTGATCTCCAGCTATCGTGGCGGCTATAATTTCGAAGCGGTGGGTCTCAGCCGCGCGCTGGTCAACGACCTGTTCCCGGGCATGCCCGCCAAAATCTCGGGCGAGGGGTATAACTCGCTCCATTACTCGGCGATGGTCCGCCACGAAGCGGCCTGGGACCAGCATGTCGCGACGCTGCCGATCGGCGGCTTCTATCGCCAGCGCGACGGCGGTGAGACCCATGCCTATTCGGCGCAGCTGATGCACCTGTTGCAGACGGCGGTCGCGACCGACAGCTATTCGACGTACCTGCAATTCGCGCGCGGCGTCGGCGACCTGCCGCCGGTTTACTTGCGCGACCTGCTCCAGTTCAACTTCCCGAACGAGGGCGTGCCGGTCGATCAGGTCGAGGCGATCACCGAAATCCGCAAGCGTTTCGTGACGCCGGGCATGTCCTTGGGCGCACTCAGCCCGGAAGCGCATGAAACGCTCGCCATCGCGATGAACCGCATCGGTGCCAAGGCCGTGTCGGGCGAAGGCGGCGAGGACAGTGCGCGCTATCAACCCTATGCCAATGGCGACAACGC
>Ga0187844_10000660_pt1 | contig 26962 bp, 34 predicted proteins | sample SpaLakP09_SKY_50_FD_134517 | JGI IMG/M metagenome (GOLD analysis project Ga0187844, IMG submission 134517) | Oligotrophic lake water microbial communities from Sparkling Lake, Wisconsin, USA - SP09_SKY_50 | ecosystem: Environmental > Aquatic > Freshwater > Lake | place: USA: Sparkling Lake... | reverse complement strand
TTCGCGCAGCAGCAAGTCCACCAAAGCCTGCTCCCACAATTACAACTCTCATATATCTAATTATGGCTGATTTGTGAGGGATGGGCGACTTAAAATGGCACTTATTCTCAGGAAACTCTCAGACTAGTTTTTCCTAATTAAAAACATCTGTCGGTAAATCAAGTACCTCGTCCATCACACCACTTGGTTGTACTTTGTCATATTGAATTTCAACTTTGCTAAAAACACTTTTGCCAGATTTACCAGTGATAGGTGCAGTTAATTTAATTTCCACTGCCGAAACAACGTCGGTTCCTTCCGCACAAGTTGGTTCACAGTCATTAGTTGTGGAGGTTCCTACGCCGGTAGCATTTGTTGATGCCCAGCTAGCCCATGAGATTTCATTCAATATTTGACCCGCATCGGCACAATAAAGAACTAATTCGACCGGCTTTTGCTCAAAAGTCACGCAATTGACTACATATATGTCTGCATTTGAGGCACTTTGAGTAGTTGGGGACACTTGATTACAAGCCGAAACTGTGAGGGAAAGAGTTAATAGCAACAGGACTCTCATTAGCACAAATTGAGGCTAGCGCCTAGGAACCCGACCCCCGATGTCGGGCGTGCCGTGACCATTGCGTAAATTGGTGTCTCGCGTCTCAAGTGCAAAAGGGTTATTTGCCCCACGTATTTGATCGCTGACTTTCAGCTAGATCGAAAGAAATTTCAGTACCAAAGAGAAACTGGAGTAACTGCGTGCCTACGATTCAACAACTCGTACGCAAGGGTCGCCAAGAAAAATCGGCGAAGAGTAAAACACCAGCGCTTAAAGGTTCACCTCAGCGCCGTGGTGTTTGCACACGCGTTTATACAACAACTCCCAAAAAACCAAACTCTGCTTTAAGAAAAGTTGCACGTGTTCGTTTATCTTCCGGTATGGAAGTCACTGCATACATTCCAGGTGTTGGACATAACTTGCAAGAACATTCAATCGTTTTAGTTCGTGGCGGCCGTGTTAAAGATCTTCCAGGTGTTCGTTACAAAATTATTCGTGGTTCTCTAGATACACAAGGTGTAAAAGATCGTAAACAATCACGAAGCCGATATGGCGCAAAGAAAGAGAAAAGCTAATGCCACGTAAAGGTCCTGCGCTGAAGCGCCCATTAGTTTCAGATCCAGTTTATTCATCCCCACTAATTACTCAATTGGTAAATAAGATTTTATCTCGTGGTAAAAAATCAACGGCAGAGTCAATTGTTTATGGTGCATTAAACGGAACCAAAGATAAAAGTGGCAACGATCCAATTATTACTTTGAAAAAAGCTTTAGAAAATATTAAACCAACTGTTGAAGTTAAATCGCGTCGTGTTGGTGGTGCAACTTACCAAGTTCCAGTTGAAGTTAAACCTGCTCGCGCAACAGCATTAGCTCTGCGCTGGTTAGTAGATTTCTCACGCGAACGTAGAGAAAAGTCAATGATGGACAGATTGATGAATGAAATTTTAGATGCCTCAAATGGTTTAGGTGCATCTGTAAAGAAACGCGAAGACACCCACAAGATGGCTGAAGCAAATAAAGCATTTGCTCACTATCGCTGGTAGTTAAAGAAAAGGAAAAGAAGACAGTGGCAACAGATACGCAGCTTGATTTAGCTACGGTGCGCAATATCGGCATCATGGCTCATATTGATGCGGGCAAAACTACAACTACTGAACGAATTCTTTTCTACACAGGCGTTAATTACAAAATCGGTGAAGTTCATGATGGTGCCGCAACTATGGACTGGATGCCACAAGAACAAGAACGCGGTATCACTATTACTTCTGCAGCAACAACTTGTACTTGGAATGACCATTTAATTAACATCATTGACACACCAGGTCACGTAGATTTCACAGTTGAAGTTGAAAGATCACTTCGAGTGCTAGACGGTGCCGTTGCAGTGTTTGACGGTGTTGCTGGTGTTGAACCACAATCGGAAACCGTATGGCGCCAAGCAGATCGTTACAAAGTTCCACGTATTGCCTTTATTAATAAATTAGACAGAACCGGTGCTGTTTATACCCGCACCTATGAAATGTTGATTGAAAGATTGCACGCCCCAGTTGTGTTGTTACAACTTCCAATTGGAACCGAAGGTGAATTTGCTGGAATCGTAGATTTGATCGATATGAAAGCTTATGTTTGGGATCTTGAAGCAAATAAGGGCGACGAATTTGAACCCAAGAAGTTCCTGCAAATATGTTAGCTGAAGCAAAAGTTAAGCGTGCTGAAATGATTGAAAAACTTGCTGACATTGATGAAACAATTATGGAATTATTCATGGAAGAAAAAGAACCATCCAGAGAGCAAATAATTGCCGCAATTCGTAAAGGCACAGTTAATTTCTCAGTAGTTCCAGTAATCATGGGTTCTGCATTTAAAAACAAAGGTGTACAACAAATGTTGGATGCAGTTGTTAGATATCTACCTAGCCCATTAGAAGTTGGAGCCATCAAAGGCTTTAAGCAAGGAGATCCTTCCGTTGAAATTGATAGAGCACCTTCAGAAAATGAACCATTCTCAGCGCTAGCTTTTAAAATCATGAGTGATCCTCATCTTGGAAAATTAACTTATATTCGAATTTATTCCGGAAAATTAGAACCAGGAACATCTGTGTTGAATGCTACAAAAGATAGAAGAGAAAGAATTGGCAAGATTTATCAAATGCACGCCAACAAACGTGAAGAAAGAGATTCAGCAACTGCAGGTTTGATTGTGGCAGTTATGGGATTGAAAGACACCACTACAGGTGACACACTTTGTGATCAAGACAAACCAGTTGTTCTTGAATCAATGGACTTTCCGGATCCAGTTATTCACGTAGCAATCGAACCAAAGACCAAGAACGATCAAGACAAACTTGCCACAGCAATTCAAAGACTTGCTGAAGAAGACCCAACATTCCACGTTCGTGGAGATGAAGAAACCGGTCAAACAATTATCGGTGGAATGGGTGAACTTCACTTAGAAGTTCTGGTAGATCGCATGAAACGTGAATTTAAAGTTGAAGCAAACGTTGGTAAACCACAAGTTGCATATCGCGAAACTATTACTAAAAAAGTTGAAAAAGTTGATTACACCCACAAGAAACAATCTGGTGGTGCTGGACAATTTGCCCGCGTAATTGTTGATATCGAACCAAACACCACTGAAGGTGGCGGTTATGAATTCGTTAACAAAGTATCTGGTGGAAGAATTCCTAGAGAATACATTCCTTCAGTTGATGACGGTGCTCAAGAAGCAATGGTTAACGGTGTACTAGCCGGTTACCAAATGGTTGACATCAAAGTTACTTTGCAAGATGGCGCATACCACGATGTTGACTCTTCAGAATTAGCTTTCAAAATTGCTGGATCAATGGCATTTAAAGAAGCTGCACGAAAAGCTAATCCAGTTTTGTTAGAACCAATGATGGATGTTGAAGTTGTAACACCTGAAGATTTCATGGGTGAAGTAATTGGAGATTTGAACTCCCGTCGTGGCCAAATTCAAGCTATGGACGAAAGAGCAGGCGCACGTGTTGTTAAAGCTCTTGTGCCCTTAAGCGAAATGTTTGGTTATGTAGGTGACTTGCGTTCCAAAACACAAGGACGAGCAAGTTACTCAATGCAATTTCATTCTTACGCGCAAGTACCCGCTGCAGTTTCGCAAGAAATTGTTGCCAAGGTTCGCGGCGAGTAAGAAAGAAAGAACCGCGCAATTAGCAAACTGCTAATTGTCGGGATAGAAAAACGCAGGTCAAAGGAGAAGCAAAGTGGCAAAAGCCAAGTTCGAGCGGACAAAACCGCACGTAAATATCGGCACCATCGGCCACATCGACCACGGCAAAACCACATTGACCGCGGCGATTACCAAGGTGCTACACGACAAATATCCGGATGTAAATCCATTTACTCCGTTCGACCAAATTGACAAAGCTCCTGAAGAGCGTCTACGCGGTATCACCATTTCGATTGCACACGTCGAATACCAAACTGAAGCACGTCATTATGCACACGTTGACTGCCCGGGCCACGCTGACTACATCAAAAACATGATTACTGGTGCAGCACAGATGGACGGCGCAATTCTTGTTGTTGCAGGAACTGACGGACCGATGCCACAAACAAAAGAACACGTTTTGTTGGCACGTCAAGTTGGTGTACCTGCAGTTGTTGTTGCATTGAATAAGTGCGACACAGCAGATCCAGATTTGTTAGAACTTGTAGAAGAAGAAATTAGAGAACTTCTAACCAAGTACGAATTCCCTGGAAAAGATACTCCAATTGTTCGCATCTCAGCTTTGAAAGCTCTTGAAGGCGATGCAAAATGGGCAGAATCAATCATGGAATTAATGACAGCTGTTGACACATTTATTCCAACTCCAGTACGTGAAATCGAGAAGCCATTCTTGATGCCAGTTGAAGACGTTTTCACGATCACAGGTCGTGGAACAGTTATCACCGGTCGTATTGAAAGAGGACAAGTAAAGGTTAACGAAGAAGTTGAAATCGTGGGAATCCGCGAAACTTCACAAAAGACAATCGTTACCGGTATCGAAATGTTCCGCAAACTTCTTGACGAAGGTCAAGCTGGCGAAAACGTTGGTTTGTTACTTCGTGGAACAAAGCGTGAAGATGTTGAACGCGGTATGTGCGTTGTTAAACCAGGAACTTCAACACCACACACCAACTTCGAAGCTCAGGTTTACATCTTGAGCAAAGACGAAGGTGGACGTCACACTCCATTCTTCAATAACTACCGTCCACAGTTCTACTTCCGTACAACTGACGTGACTGGTGTTTGTGAATTACCAAACGGTGTCGAAATGGTTATGCCAGGAGACAACACTGAAATGAAGGTCGAGTTAATTCAACCGATCGCCATGGAAGACGGTCTTCGCTTCGCAATTCGCGAAGGTGGACGCACTGTTGGTGCAGGACGTGTAACAAAGATTGTTAAGTAATTAACAATCACATTTGACTTTCAAGCGGGATGGGTAAAACCTGTTCCGCTTGAAACCAAAAAAGTAAGACCAACCGAAACTAGTAAGGAAGGTAGGCGAAACCGATGGCCGGACAAAAGATCCGTATCAGGCTAAAGGCTTACGACCATGAGGTCATTGACTCTTCTGCCAAGAAGATAGTCGAAACTGTGATCAAAACTGGTGCAAAAGTTGCTGGACCGGTGCCACTTCCAACTGAGAAAAATGTTTATGTGGTTATTCGTTCACCATTTAAATATAAAGATTCACGTGAGCATTTTGAAATGCGCACACACAAAAGACTTATCGACATTTTGGATCCAACTCCAAAGACTGTTGATTCACTAATGCGTCTGGACCTTCCAGCCGGTGTAGATATTGAAATCAAGTTATAGAAGGTAGGTGACTAACAATGGACAGAAACGTTAAAGGTTTGCTTGGTGAAAAACTAGGCATGACACAAGTTTGGGATGAATCAAACAAGGTGGTACCAGTAACCGTTATTAAAGCTGGTCCAAATGTTGTCACCACTGTTAGAACCCCTGAAAAAGATGGTTACTCAGCTGTGCAATTAGCTTTTGGACAAATTGATCCTAGAAAAGTTAACAAACCTGAACAAGGTCATTTTGCTAAAGCTGGAGTTACCCCAAGACGACACCTTGTGGAATTAAGAACACTAGATGCCAACAACTACACAGTTGGACAAGAATTAAATGCTGACGTATTCACTGCAGGAGATGCAGTTGATGTCACCGGAACTTCACGCGGACATGGTTTTGCCGGTGTAATGAAAAGACACGGTTTCCATGGACTGCGCGCCTCACACGGTGTGGAAAGAAAACACAGATCTCCAGGTTCTATTGGTGCATGTGCCACCCCTGGTCGAGTTTTCAAAGGTATCAAAATGGCTGGACGCATGGGTTCAGATCGCATCACCACAATCAATATGACTGTGGCAAAAGTTGATGCCGAAAATGGTTTACTACTTATTAAAGGTGCTGTACCCGGACCAATTGGTTCATTAATTCTTGTTAGATCTGCTGCCAAAACTCAATTCAAGGCAGGTAAAAAATAATGACTTCCGTACAAATAACAACTCCTCAAGGTAGTGCTTCAGGCTCTGTTGATTTGCCTGCAGAAATTTTTGATGTTCAAGTGAATGTTCCTTTGATGCATCAAGTGGTAACTGCACAATTAGCTGCTGCTCGCCAAGGTTCACAAAAAACTAAATCACACAGCGAAGTTTCTGGTGGCGGTAAAAAACCTTACAAACAAAAAGGAACTGGTAACGCTCGTCAAGGTTCTATTCGTTCCCCACAATGGACTGGTGGTGGACACGTTCACTCCATCGTGCCTCGTGATTATTCCGAAAGAACCCCTAAGAAAATGAAAGCTGCAGCGCTTCGCTCTGCTTTAAGTGACAGAGCTCGCGAAAATCATGTTCATGTTTTGAGTGCAATTGTGGAAGGCGACAAGCCATCTACCAAACAAGGTGTACAAGCAGTTAGAAATATTGCTAAAGGCAAAAAAGTTTTGGTAATTGTTTCACTTAATGAATTAATTGGTTGGTTTTCTTTGAGAAACGTTAACGATATGCACGTGGTCTCACCTGGTCAACTAAATACTTACGACGTTTTGGTTGCTGATGATCTAGTTTTCACGAAAACTGCTTTGGATGAATTCTTGAGTGGTCCGCGCACCGGTAAATCAGCAAGTGCTGTTGGTCGCGCAACTGATGCAGAAGTTGGTGCCTAAATGGATAAAAACTTATTGAGAGATGTTTTAATTGCCCCAGTTGTTTCTGAAAAGAGTTACTCACTTTTGGATGAAAACAAATACACATTTGTGGTTAAGAAAGATGCCAACAAGACCCAAATTAGACAAGCTGTTGAAGCATTATTCAACGTAAAAGTTTTGAGTGTTAACACACTTAATAGAAAAGGTAAAACTTACCGCACTCGTTTTGGTGAAGGTTCAAGATCAGACACCAAAAGAGCAATCGTATCCCTTGCGCAAGGCGATCGAATTGACATCTTCAATGCGCCAAGTGCTTAAAGGGGAGTTGAGATAACTAATGGGTATTAGAAAATTAAAGCCAACCACACCATCAAACCGTGGTGCCTCAGTTGCTGACTTCTCCGAAACAACACGTTCCACCCCAGAAAAATCTTTAGTTAGACCAGTTCATTCCAAAGGTGGCAGAAACAACCAAGGAAGAATTACTACTCGCCATCAAGGTGGCGGACACAAACGTGCTTATCGTCTAATTGATTTCAAACGTTTAGACAAAGACGGAGTGCCAGCAACTGTTGCTCACATTGAATATGACCCAAATAGAACTGCACGTATTGCATTGCTTCACTTTGCTGATGGAGAAAAGCGCTACATTTTGGCACCAAACAAACTGAAACAAAATGATGCAGTTGAAACCGGTCCAAGTGCAGACATCAAACCAGGAAACAATTTGCCCCTAAGAAATATTCCAGTAGGAACTGTTATTCACGCCGTGGAATTAAAACCAGGTGGCGGAGCAAAAATGGCACGTTCAGCTGGAGCAAGTATTCAACTTGTTGCTAAAGAAGGTCAACTTGCACAACTAAGACTTCCATCAGGTGAAATTAGAAGCGTTGATGTGAGATGTCGTGCCACAGTTGGCGAAGTTGGTAACGCTGAACAATCAAATATCAACTGGGGTAAAGCAGGACGTATGCGTTGGAAAGGTGTTCGACCAACCGTTCGCGGTGTGGTTATGAACCCGGTCGACCATCCTCACGGTGGTGGAGAAGGAAAAACTTCCGGTGGACGCCATCCAGTTAACCCTTCCGGTAAACCAGAAGGTCGTACTCGTAGACCTAAGAAAGCTTCACAACAATTTATTGTTCGTCGTCGACCAGCAAATAAAGCTAGAGGTGGAAAATAATCGTGGGTAGAAGTTTAAAGAAGGGTCCATTTGTTGACACTCACTTGTTAAAAAAAGTGAATGATCAAAATGAAAAGAAATCTAAAAACGTTATCAAGACTTGGTCACGACGTTCCATGATCATTCCTGACATGTTAGGACACACCATCGCAGTTCATGATGGAAAAAAACATATTCCAGTTTTTGTGACAGAACAAATGGTCGGTCATAAACTTGGTGAATTTGCACCAACCAGAACTTTCCGTGGACACATTAAGGGTGACGATAAAAAAGTCACTAAGGGCGACTAAGGGATTATGACAATGGAATCAAGAGCATCAGCACGATTTGTTCGTGTGACACCAATGAAAGCAAGACGAGTAGTTGATTTAATTCGCGGACTTTCAGCGCGTGAAGCACAAGCAGTGTTGCGTTTTGCTGATCAAGCTGCATCAGAACCGATAGGCAAAGTTTTGAAATCTGCCATGGCTAATGCGCAAAATAATCAAAAGGTTGATCCCACAACTCTTTATGTAGCAGAAGCTTTTGTTGACGAAGGTCCAACTATGAAACGAATTCGTCCCCGTGCTCAAGGACGTGCGTATGCAATTCGTAAGAGAACTTCTCACATCACCTTAATTTTGGAACCAGTTGGTTCTGCTCCTAGAAGAAAACCAGGTCGCAGATCAAATAAGCCCAAGACTAAAGAAGTTGTTGTCAAAACAGTTAAAACTCAAGTTGTGGCAAAGACCACTGCTCCGGTTGCTAAAAAAGCTGCCCCAGCCAAAAAAGCTGCAGCGAAAAAAGCCACCACTAAAAAGACTGCTGCAAAGAAAACCACCAAAGGAGGCACTAAGTAATGGGACAAAAAGTTAACCCACATGGCTTCCGTTTGGGATATACCTCTGAATACACCAGTAAATGGTTTGCTGATTCAACCAAAAAAGGTGAGCGTTACCAAGATTACATTAAAGAAGATATTTTAATTCGTAAAATGTTAACTGCTGGCATGGAACGTGCTGGAATCTCACATGTTGACATTGAAAGAACCCGTGAAAGAGTTCGTATTGATATTCACACCGCCCGCCCCGGAATTGTTATTGGTCGTCGTGGTCAAGAAGCAGACCGTATTCGTATTGACTTAGAAAAATTGACTGGCAAACAAGTTCAGTTAAACATTTTAGAAGTTAAAAACCCTGAAGTTAATGCCCAATTAGTTGCCCAAGGTGTTGCCGAACAACTTGCATCACGTGTTTCTTTCCGTCGTGCGATGAGAAAAGGTATGCAATCAGCTCTTAAAGGTGGCGCTAAAGGAATTAGAGTTCAAGTTTCTGGTCGTTTAGGTGGAGCAGAAATGAGTCGTTCCGAGTTTTATCGTGAAGGACGCGTTCCCTTGCACACACTTCGTGCCAACATCGAATACGGATTCCACGAAGCGTTAACAACTTTTGGACTTATTGGTTGCAAAGTTTGGATTTTCAAAGGTGATGCTCCTGTTACCAAAGCTGAAAAAGAAGCTCGTCAACAACAGGATCGCTTACAAGCTCAAGCTGCCCAAGCAGCCAAGCAAACCAGAGCTCCTAGAAAACCTAAGAAAGAAACAGCTGAAAAAGCAGCCGCGCCAACAGAAGGAGCAGCTGAATAATCATGTTGATTCCTAAAAGAGTTGCACACAGAAAACAACACCACCCTAGAAGAACTGGTAAAGCAAAAGGTGGCACAAAAGTTGAATTTGGCGATTACGGTTTACAAGCTTTGACTTCTGCCTATGTCACCAACAGACAAATTGAAGCTGCACGTATTGCCATGACTAGACATTTGAAACGTGGTGGAAAAGTTTGGATCAATATTTATCCAGATCGCCCCATCACCAAAAAACCTGCTGAAACTCGAATGGGTTCTGGTAAAGGATCACCTGAATGGTGGGTAGCAAATATCAAGCCAGGTCGCGTGATGTTTGAAGTTACTTTTCCTGACGACAAAGTGGCACGCCAAGCTTTGGAAAGAGCGATGCACAAACTACCTATGAAATGTCGAATCGTTACACGAGATTTGGTGGAGGGATAAATGGCTAAAGCAGTTAAAACACAAGAATTTCGTGGTCAAACAAATGAAGACTTGGCAAAGAAGTTGAAAGATGCCAAAGAAGAACTGTTTAACCTACGTTTCCAATCAGCAACCGGTCAATTAGAAAACCATGGTCGTTTGCGCACAGTTAAAACCGAAATTGCTCGCATTTACACAATCTTGCGTGAACGCGAACTGGGAATTACTCCTGTTGATACAGAAGGTGCTGCATGAGTAAAACTGTAGAAAGAAACGACCGTAAAACACGTGAAGGAATTGTGGTTTCCAACAAAATGGATAAAACCATTGTTGTGAAATTAGAAGAACAGTACACACATTCTCTTTATGGAAAAGTTGTGAACCGTTCCGTGAAATTTAAAGCACATGACGAAAAGAACGAAGCAGGAATTGGGGATCGTGTTTTGTTAATGGAAACAAGACCACTTTCTGCAACTAAACGTTGGCGCATGGTCAGCATCATAGAAAAAGCTAAGTAAAGGGCAGGCGAAAAAAAATGATTCAATCAGAGTCACGACTTCGAGTCGCTGACAACACCGGAGCCAAAGAGCTTCTGTGTATTCGCGTGCTGGGCGGTTCTCATCGACGTTACGCAAGTATTGGCGATGTCATCGTTTGCTCAGTTAAAGATGCCATTCCAGGTGGTGCCGTTAAAAAAGGTGAAGTTGTTAAAGCTGTTGTGGTGCGAATTGTTAAACAAGTTCGCCGACCAGATGGTTCATACATTCGCTTTGATGAAAACGCAGCTGTAATTTTGAAAGAAGATGGCGAACCACGTGGTACCCGTATTTTTGGTCCCGTTGGTCGCGAACTTCGTGACAAAAAGTTTATGAAAATTATTTCACTAGCACCGGAGGTGTTGTAAATGGCTTCCCTGCACATCAAAAAAGGTGATTTAGTTCAAGTTATTAGTGGTAAAGATCGTGGTACAACAGGTCGAGTATTAAAAGTTGACCCAATCCAAGGTCTGGTCACTGTTGAAGGAATTAACAGAGTAAAAAAACACACTAAAGCTGCACAATCAGAACGTGGCGCTGCTGTGGGTGGAATTTTAACAATTGAAGCACCACTTGATGCCAGCAACTTAATGGTGGTTGATCCAAGTGATAACAAACCAACCAGAGTAAGACGCCGTAGAGACAAGATTGAAAAGAAGCGTGCCGATGGCACAACTTATGTTTCAACCCGACTTGTTCGCGTTTCGGCACGTACCGGAAAGGAAATCTAAATGACTACTACTCAAACAAAAACCACACCTCGTTTGAAGCAACGCTATGCAGCAGAAATTGCTCCAGCGTTACAAAAAGAATTCGGTTTCACAAATGTTAACCAAGTTCCACGTCTGACAAAAATTGTGGTCAACATGGGTGTTGGTGAGGCTGCAAAAGATTCCAAACTTATTGAAGGTGCAGTAAGAGATTTAACAATCATCACCGGTCAAAAACCGGCAGTTGCTAAAGCGACTAAGTCAATTGCTAACTTCAAACTGCGCGAACACCAACCAATCGGAGCACACGTAACCATTCGTGGTGACCGTATGTGGGAATTCTTAGATCGTCTTTTAGCTGTGGGTTTGCCACGTATCAGAGATTTTCGTGGTCTTTCCCCAAAACAATTTGATGGCAGAGGAAACTACACATTTGGTTTAACAGAACAATCTGTGTTCATTGAAATTCCTCAAGATTCAATTGATCGCCCACGCGGTATGGACATCACAGTGGTAACCACCGCAAACAACAACGAAGAAGGACGAGCTTTACTTAAATTGCTCGGCTTTCCTTTCAAGGAGGCATAACCAATGGCAAAAACTGCGATTGTGCAAAAGCAACAACGCACCCCAAAATTTAAAGTTAGGGCCTACACACGTTGTGGAGCTTGTGGAAGACAACGTGCAGTTTATAGAAAATTCAACTTGTGTCGTATTTGTTTCAGAAACAAAGCACACAAAGGTGAACTACCAGGTATTACCAAGAGCAGTTGGTAAGAAAAACAAGACGCTGAAGGTCTGATTCAACTGGAATCAGAAACCACATCGAGAAAGGCTTAAAAAGCCATGACAATGACAGATCCGATCGCTGACATGTTGGCACGTTTGCGTAACGCAAACACAGCACACCATGATTCTGTTGCGATGCCCTATTCCAAAATTAAGAAAAATATTGCTGAAATTTTGAAAGCAGAAGGCTACATTCAAAGTTGGAAAGCTGAACCTGCCAAAGTTGGACAAAGTTTAGTGTTAGATCTTAAATACGGCCCAAGTCGTGAAAGATCAATTTCTGGTTTGCGAAGAGTTTCTCGCCCAGGCTTACGCGTTTATGCCAAGAATGACACCTTGCCCAAAGTATTAGGTGGACTTGGTATTGCCATCATTTCTACATCAACTGGTTTATTAACTGACAAACAAGCATCCAAGAAAGGCGTAGGCGGAGAAGTCCTTGCCTACGTTTGGTAAACAAAATGTCTAGAGTCGGTAAAAAACTAGTAACTGTGCCAAGTGGTGTAGAAATTAACATCAGCGGCACCAAAGTAGATGTTAAAGGACCAAAAGGTCAATTGAGTATTGATTTGCCTGATGCTATTTCTATTAAGAAAAACGAAGATGGCACCTACTCACTACACAGAGCAACCGAAGAAACCAAAAACAAAGCACTTCATGGTTTATCTAGATCTTTAGTAGCCAACATGGTTAAAGGGGTAACCGACGGTTATTTCAAAACCTTAGAAATTGTGGGAACTGGTTACAAAGTGACAGCTAAAGGAAATGATTTAGAATTTGCACTTGGTTATTCACACCCAGTGATATTTCCTGCACCAGCAGGAATTACCTTCAAAGTTGAATCACCAACCAGATTTCAAATTCACGGTATTGACAAACAAGCCGTGGGAGAAACTGCCGCAAAGGTTCGAAAACTTCGTAAACAAGATCCTTACAAAGGTAAAGGTATCCGATTTGATAACGAAGTTATTAGACGTAAAGCTGGAAAGGCTGGTAAGTAACTAATGAGTAGATTCACCAGACCTGGCAAAAATTTAAGTAAAAAGTCAGCTTCGAGAAGAAGAAGACATATTCGAGTAAGAAAGAAAATTACTGGCACAACACTAAAGCCACGTCTAGTTGTGACTCGATCTTTAAGAAATGTCAGTGTCCAAGTAATTGATGACTTGAGTGGAAAAACTTTGGCATACGCATCTTCAATTGAAGAAGGTATTGCAGGAGATAAAACAGCACAAGCAAAAATTGTTGGTAAAAAAGTTGCAGAACGTGCAACTGCTGCTGGCATTAAAGATGTTGTGTTTGATCGCGCCGGACGCAAGTACCACGGACGAGTCGCTGCTTTAGCTGATGGTGCACGTGAAGGAGGTCTTACTTTCTAATGGCTGCAAAGACATCTAATCTAAACGGCACAGAAGAACGCCCAAATCGTCGCGAACGTCGCGAAAGAAATGAAGGCGGAGCTCGTGAAAAAGAAAAATCACAGTTCATTGAACGAGTGGTTTTCATTAACCGTGTAGCAAAGGTTGTGAAAGGTGGACGTCGTTTCGCATTCACAGCACTTGTAGTGGTGGGCGATGGCAATGGCATGGTTGGTATTGGTTATGGCAAAGCACGTGAAGTGCCACAAGCAATTCAAAAAGCTGTTGAAGAAGCTAAAAAATCTTTCTTTAAAGTTCCTCGAGTGCAAGGAACTATTCCTCATCCAATTACAGGTGAAGCAGCAGCAGGAATTGTGATGCTTCGTCCTGCCTCCCCAGGAACCGGTGTAATTGCTGGTGGACCTGTGCGTGCAGTTTTGGAAGCAGCCGGAATTCATGACGTATTAACAAAGTCTTTAGGTTCAGGAAATGCAATTAACGTGGTTCATGCCACAGTTGATGCGTTAAAGAAACTAGAAAGACCAGAACAAGTTGCCGCAAGACGTGGTCTACCAGTAGAACATGTTGTTCCAGCAGCAATCTTAAAAGCACAAGCTGCAGAAAAAGCTGGTGTTTAATATGTCATCATTCAAAATTAAACAAATCAAATCATCTATTGGTGGCACAAAAATCCAATTAGATACTTTGAAAACTTTAGGTTTGGGAAAAATTGGTTCTCAATCAGTTAAACCTGATCGCCCAGAGTTTCGTGGAATGCTGAGAAGCGTTGCACACTTAGTAACCGTTGAGGAGGTTAAGTAACCATGTCAATAAAGGTTCATCATCTTCGTCCAGCACCTGGTGCTAAAAAGGACAAGAATCGTAAAGGTCGCGGTGAAGCAAGTAAGGGTAAAACCGCAGGACGTGGTACCAAAGGATCTGGTGCGCGTCGTAACTATTCTGCCGCTTTTGAAGGTGGCCAGATGCCATTACATATGCGTTTACCAAAACTGCGCGGTTTCACCCCGCCAAACAAAATTACATATCAGGTAGTAAATGTTTCTGATATTTCAAGACTGTTTCCCCAAGGTGGCGAAGTTACTCCTGCATCTTTAGTTAAAGTTGGCGCAATTCGAAAAGGTCAACCAGTTAAAGTGTTAGGTTTTGGCGAAATTACTGTCAAAGTAACTGTGGTGGCTGACAAATTTAGTGAATCAGCTAGCAGCAAGATAGCCGCTGCAGGCGGATCAATTAAAGCTCTTTAGGAGTTAGTTTTGAACTTAAATTTTGCGTGGTTAACAGATGCTTTTCGCACTCCTGATTTACGACGCAAAATTTTGTTCACTCTGGGCATGATTGCTCTTTATCGTTTGGGTACCACAATTCCAACACCTGGGGTTGACTATCCCGCAATTCAACAGTGTGTGGAATTAGTGGAAGGTGACTCTCTTTATGGAGTTATTAATTTATTTTCTGGTGGAGCATTACTGCAACTAAGTGTTTTTGCCCTAGGAATTATGCCCTACATCACCGCTTCGATCATTATTCAATTATTGACTGTTGTTATTCCACGTTTAGAAATGTTAAAAAAAGAAGGCCAATCAGGTCAAGCAATAATCACTCAATACACCCGTTATGTAACTATTGGTTTAGGTCTTTTGCAAGCTACTTCGATCTTAGCTTTAGCTAGAACTCCTGGACAATTATTAAGAGGTTGTCCCAACGACATTATTCCAAATCAAACTTTACCGGTGATGATTTCAATGGTGTTAACAATGACTGCTGGTACTGCACTAGTCATGTGGTTTGGTGAATTAATTAGCCAACGCGGTGTAGGTAATGGCATGTCATTATTAATTTTCGCCTCAATTATTTCCTCTGTACCAAGCCAATTTGCCGCAATATTAACCATCAACGGTCTTTTCACATTTATTGCCACAGTGGTTGTGGGAATTGCAATTATTGCTGGGGTAGTTTTTGTGGAACAAGCGCAAAGAAGAATTCCTGTTCAGTACGCCAAACGTATGGTGGGAAGAGCGTCCTACGGAGGAACTTCTACTTATATTCCATTAAAAGTTAATATGGCTGGAGTTATTCCAGTAATTTTTGCTTCTTCTTTACTTTATATTCCTTCACTTTTGGTACAACTCTCTAATTCTCAAAGTCCTTGGGCACAATGGATTTCACGTAATTTTCAAAATGGAACCGAAGCTCCTTACATAGTTACCTATGCGTTATTGATTGTTTTCTTTGCTTATTTTTATTCTTCAATCACTTTTGATCCCCAAGAAGTTGCCGAAAATATGAAAAAATATGGTGGATTCATACCTGGAATTCGCGCTGGAAATCCCACTGCAGAATATTTGAAATATGTGTTATCAAGACTGATGGCTGCAGGATCAACCTATTTGACAATTATTGCCGTAATTCCATTCATTGCATTTGGAGCACTGGGTGTGGGAGACAGATTCGTATTCGGTGGAATCAGTTTGTTAATCATGGTCGGTGTTGGTTTGGACACTGTGAAACAAATTGAAAGTCAGTTGCAACAAAGAAGCTATGAAGGCTTCTTAAAGCAAAATCCAACAATTTAATTAAATGCGCCTATTAATCATGGGCCCACCTGGTGCGGGCAAAGGCACACAAGCAGTAAATATTTCAAAAACACTTAATATTCCTCACATCTCAACCGGAGATATTTTTCGCGAAAATATGAAAAATGAAACTGCTTTAGGACTTGAAGCAAAAGCTTTTTATGATAAAGGAATGTATGTTCCGGATGAAGTTACCAACAGAATTGTTGAAGACAGGCTCACCTGGGATGATGTAAAGAATGGTTTCTTACTAGATGGATACCCAAGAACAATCGAGCAGGTTAATTTCTTAGACCAGATTCTTGCTCAGAAATCTCAAAAAATTGAAAAAGTGTTAGAACTAACTATAGATATTCCCGTGGTGGTAGCAAGACTATTAAAGCGCGCGCAAGAACAGGGAAGAATCGATGACACCAAAGAAGTTATCACAAAAAGATTAGAAGTTTATGCTTCATCAACAGCACCTTTGTTAACAGAATATAAGAACCGCAGCATATTGATAAAAGTTGATGGCATGGGTTCAGTTAGTGAAGTTGAAGGAAAGATTAAAACAGCTCTTAGTGTTTAATTGTTCCAATTGATTGGAATATGAATTTCGTTTCTTTTTAAAAAAGATGGTTTAAAAGGTGGATCAAATCTTGCGCTTCGCCAATTATTTTCATTGCCTATTTCAATGATTGACTCTCTAACCAAGGCGCTCTTTAACAATTTCAGATTTTTCTCTAGTTTTATTTCTGCGTAATTTCCAGAAAATTTTAAGCACGCATAAAATCCTTGCGGTACTTGTTTTATTTCAACATCTGAATTCTTAGAAATCGGCAAACTTGAAATATCTGAACCATGTGGCATAACAAATGATATTTTCCACTGGCCTTTTTTGACTGGGATCTGAATAACTGGGGCAGTCATTGAAATATTGTTTTGGGAAATGTAATTAAAGAGTGGACGAAATCCGTAGCTGCCTGCCTGATTCATTGAACCATCGACAATTACTTCAGCAATTAAGCACGGTTCATAATAACGAATTTCAAAATCAATGAATTTCTTTACGACTCTGTATTTTTGTTGCTCTGTCATAATTTTGTTAAAATTTCTGGGCCATTTGCAGTGATTGCAATGGTATTTTCCCAGTGACTTGCAAAAGATCCTTCACTAGAAACCACTGTCCACTCATCTTCTAATACATTAACTTTATTGCTACCCAAAACTAACATTGGCTCAATTGCTATAGCCATACCAACTTGTAATTCAGGTCCAGATCCAGCTTTGCCATAATTTGGCACACTTGGTGCCATATGCATTTCTGTTCCAATGCCATGGCCAACATAATCTTCCAAAATACCAATTTGCAAACCTTGATGACTTCTCACAAATTTTTCAATAGCAAATCCAATATCACCGATATGTTTACCGGGTAAGGCAGCATTTATCCCGATTTGTAACGCCTCTTTTGTGATATCGCTAAGTTTTTGATGTTCTGCTTTAACGTTTCCCACACCAATTGTGATGGCGGCATCTCCATGCCAGCCGTCAATAATTGCACCACAATCCACACTAACTAGATCACCATCGTTAATAAATCTTTTTTCATCGGGAATTCCGTGAACAACTTCTTCATTTATTGAAACACAAATCACAGCGGGATAACCGTGATATCCCAAGAAAGATGGCTGTGCTCCTTCTTTCTCCATGACTTTTCTAGCAATTAAATCAAGTTCAAGTGTGGTCATGCCAGGTTTAATTGCAGAATTAATTTCTGCCAAACAAAGTGCTACTACTCGTCCAGCTTTTCTCATTATCGCGAATTGTTCAGGAGTTTTTAGTTGAATCTGTGATTTATTAAACATTTGATTCCAAACCTATCGTCAATTCATCACCATGGTTCTTGTGGTTCAAGAACTCTCCAGCAATACCAGGCAGCAATAGAACGATAGGGAGAAAATGGATCTCCTAAAGGTTCCATTTGTTTGTCGTTGGGCATTTCTTTTAAACCGTGCACAATTTGCCACCCTCTTCTAACCGCTAAATCACCAACTGGCCAAACATCAAGTCTTCCCATGGTGAACATTAAAAACATTTCTGCAGTCCATCTGCCAATGCCCCATTGTGAACTGAGCATCGCTACCGCTTCATCATTAGAGGCATCAGCTAAGTTGGCTAAATTAATTTCCTTATTCAATTGAGCATTTGCTAAACCATGAATTGTTTTGACTTTGGAGGCAGATAAACCTGCTTTACGTAATTGTGTTTTAGTTCTATTTGCTAACACTCGGGGAGTGATGTTGTTGTTAGAAATTTTTCTTACTCTTTGAATTATGGTTGAAGCCGCCGTTGAAGATATTTGTTGAGCAATCACTGATCTAACTAAGGATTCAAAGTATGAATTAACTGATTGTTCTTGAGGTTTAAGATTACATACGTCGCTAACTGCAATTATTTTCTTTAAGTGTGGACAGACTGATTTCACATGCTCGATACCAGTTTTTAATTCTTTTGAGTTTGATCCCATGATATTTCCAGTCTAATCGTATGTAGAACAAAAGAATTTGCGAGATAATGATTTCATTCTTAGGTATTTAAATTATGACTAGACTCTAACAAAAAACTATTGCTATAACAGATTTTTGCTTTGCAGATTTGCAAAGCTATACCAGCCCGGAATAACTGGTAACCAAAAAGTGACTACCCGATATAACAACACTCCAGATAATGCCATTCCCGAAGCCACTCCAACTGCGGTAAGTCCAGCAACCAAAGCTGCTTCCACTGCACCAATACCCCCGGGAGTAGGAGCTGCTTGACCAAGAGTTGCACCAGCAAGATAAACAAAGGCTGCTACTGATAAAGAAATTTCACTTCCGAAAGCATGAAGGGATGCATAAAAAGCCATAATGTAGGCACTATTTAAAGCAAGTGATGAGAGCAAGCTTATTAATAATCTTTGAGGTTGTTGCGCAATTGTGGCCAGGGTTGGGCCAACTTGATTAAGTATTGGTTTAGCACGATTGATAACCCAATTTCTGAAAGAAGAAATAGAAAACGCGACAATTACTAGTGCCACGATAATTACAAAAATTACTAAGGTTATTCGAGGCGGTCTAAATGATAATTCAGTTTGTGTTCCTGCTACCACTCCAAATAAAAGTAATAATATTAAGTGAATAAAGAAAATTACTACCTGGGAAACCCCAACAGCAGTAGCAGCAGCAGGAGCGGGAACACCTGATTTGTTTAGGAAACGAATATTTACTGCCACCGAACCAAGAGTTGGGGGAGTAACCAAAGTCGCAAAAGATGCTGCCAACTGGGCTTGAAGTGTTCTAACTCTATTAACTTTGGTAGGAATGAAAGCCAAAAGTAAAGCGGTTGCCGCAAAGTAAGTTAGAGACGAGCCAACTAAAGCCGCCAAAGCCCAACGCCACTGTGCGGTGGAAATTAATTCTCGAATACTAATTTGACTGAATTGAGGGACTAATACATACAACGCAATAACTGAAGCAATGGCCAAAAGGACACTTTGCCAATTAATACGTTGGAATTGAATTGGTTGAATCTCAGCACTTGGGGTTAGCTCTCCCAGAGATTTTCTTAACCCACGTAGCAATTCTCGATCCGATTTTAAATATTCACGCGTCTTTCGACTCATAGCCACACTTTGAATTGCAGGAATAATTCTAATTAACTCTTTAGTCGAGAAGACTAACTTTGCCACCGAAACAGTTTCTGTAACCGAGGAACTGCGGGCAGCTGTTACTAATGCTTCAGCTAGATCTACTCTTAGTTGCAACTCTGTTGCACCGATTGTTCCGGAGTGAACACCTGTAAACGTAATTTCACCAGATTGTGTTACATAAATATTTTCAGAGGAAAGAGATCTATGAGCAATATCAGCGTCATGAATGGTTTTTACACCTTGTAAGAATTTTTCGATTTGTTCCATAGTTAACTTGGTATCTTTTGCTTTAAGATCAGCAAAAGTGGAACCGTCAAGATTTGCTAGTGCAATTAATATAGAATCAGGTTCAATTTCGCGTACAAGTTGTACCTCAGGTACACGTATTCCTGTGGCAGATATGGCATAAGACAAAAGGGCAGTTCTTTCAATTCTGCGCCTAATACTCATTCCTCTAAAATCACCAGAAGTCTTAATTGTTAAACCATGCCACCAAGAACTAATTACTCCAGATCCTTGAAGCTCCCAGTCAAACACCCACACATTTAATTGCGTACCAGTTTTTAAATTGACACCGTAAATTCTGCCTTCTGAAGTTTCCAAAAGTAAATCAATTTTTTCAACACTTAAACCACTTGAAGTAAGGGCCTCAGTTATTTTTTCAACAGAGGCTCTATTTATGGGTGTGCCTAGGCTGTAACGAACTGTTAAACCAATTGTCCAGCCAAGTAAAATATTTACGATTTGGGCAACAATTGTAGTTTGCCCAGCAACCAATGACACAAAAGATAACGCAATAACAGAAATAGTGGCAACTGCTCCAATTTTGCCACGATCAAAGATGCGCGCAATAACCAAAAATGCAATCAAGCCTGCTATCAATGGATCGAGTGGAGTTATTCCCGCAGTTTGAGTTCCACCAGTTAAAGCAAGCAATAATCGTGGAGAATTACTTTCAACTATAAGAATAGAAAGAGAAACTAAAGCAAGTACCGCTAATCCAGCAGCTAATAAGGCATCAACTAATTGTCGGGCGCGACCTCGAACTACCAATGAAATACCCACCAAGACAGGAACGAATATTATTGCCGTGGCGCCAATTGTGTTAATTGCAAATAAAACAAAACTTGGTAATACCCGAGTAGCGGTGGTTAAATCAGCATCGATTCCTGCTGTGGTTTGAGCTGCCAGAGTTCCAATTAAGGTAACCAGCAAAGTAATGCCCAGCGAAACAAGAAGTGAGACCAAGTCTCGGGGGCGTCGCGCGGCTCTTCTAGAAGGCCTATTTGTTGCAATATTCATCTACTCCATCGTCCCATTACCTCAACATTTTCACCTGACCAGACACTTGTCGTAGGTCAATGATGAAGTAGTCATATGGCATTAATCGGAATCCCTGAAATCACCCTGGAAAAGACTGCCCTACCTTTCATTGAAAAGCCTATTTTTGATTCTCAACAACACAAGATTTTGGAACACGATTCGGGATCCTTACTAGTTACTGGTATAGCGGGAACAGGTAAAACTACTTTGTTGGCAGAAGCCGTTGTTAACAAAGTATTGAATGGAATTAATTCAGATAAGATTATTATTTTTTGTTTTTCAAGACATTCAGCTAGAGCGATGCGAAAATATTTGGCAAGAAGATTACCTGATTACTCCATACCCCAAGTTGCAACATTTCATTCATTTACTCATTCAGTTATGCAAGCTGCTTACAATCAAGGTTTAGTTGTAGAAAATTATGCTTTCTCACCACTGAGATTATTATCAGGTCCTGAACAAGAAGTGATGATCAATGAATTGATAAAAGGAACCATTGAAGATAATTCAATAAATTGGCCGCCCAATTTAATTGGTGCTTTAAAAACAAAAGGTTTTGTTAGACAAGTTAGAAATCTGCTTGCTCGCATGCGATCTTTAGGGATGGATCCAGAACAATTAATTGATATTGGGATTAAGCACGAAAATGAGAACTGGGTTGCTTTAGGTAATTTCGCAGAAATGTATTTAGATAATTTAGATTCATCAGAAACTACTGATTATGGTGAACTTGTTCACAGGGTAAATCTATTATTACTTCGACTAAAAAGTTTAGAAGAGTTGAATATCAAGTTTACGCATTTTTTTGTTGACGAATATCAAGACATTGATCCTGCGCAAGTCAGATTATTAAAATCTTTAGTCAGACCCAATAAATTCCTAATTGCCGCAGGAGATAAAGCCCAAAGTATTTACCAATTTCGGGGGGCAGACTTTGAAGCACTAGAAAGATTTGGTAAAGATTTTGGGGATAGTACGACAATCGAATTAGATTATAATTACCGACAGATTCAAGCCATTGATTTACAAGTTAATACCTATGACTCAACTAATGCTCAAAGTTTTCACATCGCTAATGAAATTAGAAGATTTAAACAAGAAAATACAGAAACTAAGTGGTCTGAAATTTTAGTTATTGTTAGAAATGCTAATTCAATTAATTCAATAAATCGTGCACTAACTAATTATACGATACCGGTAAGTGTGCAATCAGATGATTTACCTCTTTCACAAGATCCTGCCGCACGAGTACTGCTTGATTGTTTGAATATTTCTAGCCAATTAGCGCTGGGAAATAATGATCCAAGTAATAGTGAAGTGATAAGAGATTTACTTAGAGGACCCCTAATAAATGCCTCCCCATTTGAATTAAGGGAAACTTCCAGACTGCTTCGAAAAAGATCAAGGGAAAATGATGAACATCCTTTGAATTCTGATCAAGCTTTATATAGAGCAGTAATTGACCCTAAATATTTGTTAGATATCCCAAGTGAAATATCACAAGGGGTAAGAAAATTAGGGGCAATCTTATTTAGTGCTCGAGATTTGATTAAGCAAAAAACTCGAGTGGAAGTAGTGATGTGGAGTATTTGGAATTTAGAAATAAGTGAATCAAACATAAAAATGTTTGATGTAACCGACTCAGAATATACGTGGAGTAAGACTTTACAAAATAATGCATTACGAGGTGGGATTGAAGGCAGAAAAGCTGATAAAGATCTAGATTCTATTTTAGCTTTATTTGATGCTGCTTCTCGAGATGACGAGCGAACTTTGGGAACTCGCGGAGTGATTAATTTTTTAAATGATTTAGGTATGCAAGCTTTTCAAGCTGAAACATTAGCGCAAAAACCAATTGAAGATGATCGAGTTCAAATTGTTACAGCACACAAGTCCAAGGGCTTAGAAGCAAGATTTGTGATTATTCCTGATGTGCAGGCAGATATTTGGCCTTCAGCACGATTAAGAAACAACTTATTAGAAGTTGAAAGACTTGGTTACGAAACAGTTGTTAGATCACCAAGTAGAAGTGAAATTATTGCAGAAGATATAAGACTTTTCGAGGTAGCTAAATCAAGAGCTCGTCAAAAATTATTAGTTAGTGCCATAAAAAGTGAGTTTTCAGATAGTGGTGAACCGTCTGTTTTGTTAACAAAATTGGGGGCAGCAGAGATAAATCATGTTTCAGGGTTTCCCACAAAAGCTCTATCTTTGACTTCACTTGTTGCAGAAATCAGGAAATTTGGCCAAAGTGAAACAATAGATCCAAATTTCAAAAAAGCTTTAGCAAAAAGATTAAATAACATAAGCAAAACTAAAGATGCTTTTGGAAGAGAAATTAGTCAGGCTGCCGATCCACAAAATTGGTGGGCCACCATCAAACCCCAAGCAAGTAAAATCAAATTAGCTCCAGATGATCAACCGGTGGCTTTGTCAGGATCGGGTTTGGCCACTTTAAGAGACTGTGGGCTGAAATGGTTTTTGGAGAAAAAAGCTGGCGCAAATATTCCCCGCCAAAATTCGGCAAGTATCGGCTCATTGGTTCACGCTTTGGCGCAAGGTTTAAGTGATGAAGTCATTGAACCTAATTTTGAATCATTGAAAGAGAAACTTGATCAGATATGGCCGCAATTAACATTTGATGCGCCATGGCTTGCTAAGCGTTCATATGACGAAACTTTAGAGATCGTGATGAATTTACTTTCTTGGCACACCAAGAGAAAAGATCGTAAAGTAGTTGGATCAGAAGTTTATTTCTCGCTCAATCTTGCACCAGATGAAGAAAATCCTCAAGATGTTGTGAAAATTAGTGGATATATAGACAGATTAGAAGCAGAAATCGAAGACGAAAAGCAATTACACATCATTGACTTCAAAACTTCAAATCACACTTTATCTAAAGACCAAGCTAAGGTCGATCCTCAATTAGGAGTTTATCGACTTGCTATTGAACAAAATGGGTTAAAAATTGATACCACAGAGGAAAGTGTGGATGCAAGTGCCAGTTTAGTTTATTTAAAACATATGCAAAAAAATGGAGTTAAAGAATTAGCAACTGAAAGCATTACAGATAATGGAATCCTAGAAGTACTAAAAGATTCATTTAGAAAAATCAAAAATGAAGAATTTACTGCCAAAGTTTCCCCACTATGTAGATATTGTCAATTTACGCGAATGTGTCCTGCTCAACCAGAAGGCAAAGGGGTTGTGCAATGAGATCAGAAACCAAAATGAACTTAACTCCAGAACAAATTACAGCGATAACAGCACCGCTGGAACCTGCTTTAGTTATTGCTGGTGCAGGAACTGGGAAAACCAGTGTGATGGCAGAAAGAGTCCTCTGGCTGGTCGAAGCCGCAAAAATTGATCCGGCAGAAATTTTAGGATTAACTTTTACTAACAAAGCAGCTCAGGAATTAAGAATAAGGGTCCGGGAAACCTTAAGTAAGAGTGAAAAATACCAGGATTCTTATCAATTAGTAGAACCTAACGTTTCTACCTACCACGCCTTTGCCCTACAAATATTAAATGATCATGGATTACTAATTGGTGTGGAATCTGAATTAAAACCAATCAACGAAACCACCAGAGCTACGTTGGCCTTTAAGACAGTGCTAAATACAAAGTCAAGTCTGGCGAATTTAGAAAAATCACCAAGATATATAGCAAAACAATTATTGTTGCTCGATAATCAAATGGCTGAGCATGATTTAGAAAATGAATCATTAGCCAAATACTCCGATTTATTACTTGCAAAAATTTTGGCTACTAGATCTCGACAAGATATGCGAGATTTAGAAACAGTTACCCGAGCCAGAATCGAATTAGCAAAATTGGTTATTGAATTTCGTGAATTAAAAAGAGATGAAGGCATAGTCGATTTTGCAGACCAAATGCGATTTGCTTTAAAATTGGTAAGAACGCATCCAGAAATTGTGGAGCAATTAAGGATTCAATACAAGGCGGTACTGCTTGATGAATACCAAGATACGTCAGTGATTCAAAGGTTTCTTCTTTCTGAAATTTTTAGTAAAGGCCATCCAGTCACTGCAGTAGGAGATCCACTGCAGGCAATTTATGGATGGAGGGGAGCTTCAGTTTCAAATATTGACAATTTTGTGCACCATTTCCCACAAGCAGATGCTCAACCTGCACGTAAGTATCCCTTGACTTCTAATTTTCGAAGTGGGCAAAAAATACTAAATCACGCCAATCAAGTGTCCCAAGACTTAAGAGAAATTCATTCAGCAATTGCTTCACTGGTGGCTGGTAAATCGACTAATAGTGAGGTGAATATTAGTTTACATTCAACCTGGAATGAAGAAATAGAAAGTATTACAAATCAAATAAAAGAATTAGTCACTGATCGGGGAATAAATCCTGAAAAAATTGCAGTACTAAGTAGAAATGGTAAAGAGCTCTTATCAATTTACGATTTATTGATCAAGAAAAAAATCCCTGCTACTTTCGCAGGTAAAAGAGACTTAGTAGACATACCTGAAGTAAGTGAAGCAATTTCTTACTTAAGACTCATGGATGACCCAACCCATAATCCTTCATTGGTAAGAATATTGGCAGGTCCCAGATTTGAGATTGATCCAAAAGATTTAGCACTACTTTCTCTAAGAGCAAATGAACTAGTTAAAGACCATAAATCTGATAACAAGAATAAATCTTTTGAACAAAGTTTATTGCAATCAGTTGATGGCACTGATGTAGCCGAATTAGCAGTTTTAGCTGATGCGCTTAATAGCCCCGGAAATAGTGAATATGGGGTTGGAGTCAAAGAAAAATTTAGTAAGTTACGAGTAGAATTAGAGAATTTAAGAAAACACATCACTGAACCTTTAAGTGACATAATTTATCGCATTATTAATCAAACTGGTTTACTTATCGAAGTTTTAGCTAGTGATCAGATGATGACCGAGAGTAGGTATGAAGCACTAATGAGCTTGCAAGATTTAGCTGAGTCATTTGATCAAGGTTCTCCACACGGAGTGGTGAGAGAGTTCTTAGCTTGGTTGGACGAAGCAGATGAATTAGAAAGCACAATCGAATTTGCCCCAACTGCTATGAAAAACGCGGTCTCGCTAATGACAATCCATGGGGCTAAAGGTTTGGAATTTCCCGTGGTGTTTATTCCAGCGGTGTGTGAGAACGTATTCCCGCATAATAGGTCTTCCATCTGGCTTAAGAAACCAGAATTAATTCCTTATGAATTAAGAGCTGATGCCAGTTCATTGCCTGGAGGATTCAAAACCGAAACTAAAGAATATGAATCTTATGTTGAGAGTTGCAAAGATTATGCTGAATTAGAAGAAAGAAGATTAATGTATGTGGCTTTAACCAGGGCTGAAAATGAACTATATGTTTCAGGTCATTGGTGGGGTCCAACCCAGAAAAAAGTACGAGGGCCCTCAAAATATTTAATGCAATTAAAAGAAGTTATAGAACAAGGACATGGCAAAGTCATCCAATGGGTTGAAAACACTAACGAAGAAAATCCCACTTTGGATGAAATAATTCCAGCAATATGGCCACCCCAAAGTAATCAAGAAGCTAGAAATCAAAGATTAGACTTTGCTACTTTAGTTGAAAATCCAAATGAAGTTGATGAAACCCAACTTACTTTATTGCAAAAACAATCCCTAGAAAATTGGGATAAAGATATTGATTCATTGATCAAGGAACTAACAAGTGAAAAATTAATTAAGAAAAGTGTGGCAATTCCTGACACACTTAATGTCACCAAGACCATTAAATTAATGCGGGAACCAACCGAATTTGCTCAACAATTAGTACGGCCAATGCCAACTAAACCTATTGATCAGGCTCGTCGAGGAACTCAATTCCATTTCTGGATCGAAAAACATTTTGCAATGCCAGCATTATTAGACTCCCTTGATCTTCCTGGAGCGGCTGACGAAAAATTGATAACCGATAGCCAGCTTGAAACTATGAAGAACGCATTTTTAAATTCCCCATGGGCAAATAAGACACCAAAGGCCTTGGAGTGGCCTTTTGATTTATCAATAGGCGGTAGATCA
>Ga0187844_10000658_pt1 | contig 26965 bp, 18 predicted proteins | sample SpaLakP09_SKY_50_FD_134517 | JGI IMG/M metagenome (GOLD analysis project Ga0187844, IMG submission 134517) | Oligotrophic lake water microbial communities from Sparkling Lake, Wisconsin, USA - SP09_SKY_50 | ecosystem: Environmental > Aquatic > Freshwater > Lake | place: USA: Sparkling Lake... | reverse complement strand
CGGCGCCAGGCGCCCCCGCGCTTCCCGAATGACGTGGCCGTGCCGGCTGCTTTGAGTGAGGTAACCCCGACATGAATTTCCTGAACAGCTTGATGATCGAGCTGCGCCGCCAGAAGATCGCCACGCCGGCCTTCCTGCTGACGATCCTGGCGATGATCATGCTGCCGCTGCCGCCGGTGCTGCTGGACGTGCTGTTCACGTTCAACATCGTGATGGCGCTGATCGTGATCCTGACGTCCGTCTCGACGAAGCGGCCGCTGGACTTCTCCGTCTTCCCGACCGTCATCCTCGGCACCACCTTGCTGCGCCTCGCGCTGAACGTGGCGTCCACGCGCGTCGTGCTGCTGCACGGCCACGAGGGCACGGGCGCCGCCGGCCACGTGATCGAGGCCTTCGGTAACGTCGTCATCGGCGGTAACTTCGTCGTCGGTATCGTCGTCTTCGTGATCCTCATGATCATCAACTTCGTCGTCGTGACGAAGGGTTCCGAACGTATCTCCGAAGTGTCCGCGCGCTTCACGCTGGATGCGCTGCCCGGCAAGCAGATGGCGATCGACGCCGACCTGAATGCGGGCCTGATCAACCAGGACAAGGCGCAGGTGCGCCGCAAGGAAGTGGCGGCCGAAGCGGACTTCTACGGCGCGATGGACGGCGCCTCCAAGTTCGTGCGCGGCGATGCGATCGCGTCGATCCTCATCCTCCTGATCAACATGATCGGCGGCGTCGCGATCGGCGCGATCATGCACGACCTGTCGTTCGGCGATGCGTTCCGCCAGTATGCGCTGCTGACCATCGGCGACGGCCTCGTGGCCCAGGTGCCGGCGCTGCTGCTGTCGGCCGCCGCGGCGATCCTCGTCACCCGCATCAGCGATTCGGGCGAATTCGAACAGCAGATCGGCGGCCAGCTGCTGGCCAATCCGAGCGTCCTGTACTCGGCCGCCGGCGTGATGCTGATCCTGGCCATGGTGCCGGGCATGCCGTCGCTGTTCTTCATGGTGTTCGCGGCCGCCATCGGCTACGTCGGCTGGAAGCTGGCGCGCGAACAGGTGGCGCCGCCGGACGAATCGAACGTGGCCGCCATCGAGGCCGCACTGCGCGACGACCGCGTGCCGGAACTCGACTGGCAGCAGCTGCCCGTCGTGCAGCCGATCTCGATCACCGTCGGCTACAAGCTCGTGCACCTGGTCGACAAGGCGCAGGGCGAAGTCCTGCCGAAGCGGATCAAGGGCGTGCGCCAGAGCCTGTCCGAGCAGATGGGCCTCCTGCTGCCGCCGATCGGCGTGCGCGACGACCTGACCCTGCGCCCGAACCAGTACGCGATCGCGATCAACGGCACCGTCGTCGCGGAAGGCGAGGTCGTGGCGGAATGCCTGATGGCGATCCCGTCGCCGAATGTGTACGGCGACATCGATGGCATCCCCGGGATCGAGCCTGCGTTCGGCATGGCCGTCACGTGGATCGATCCGGAGCAGAAGGCGCACGCGCTGGGGCAGGGCTACCAGGTCGTGGAGGTACCGAGCGCGATCGCCACGCACACGTCGAAGGTCGCGCGCGACTACATGGCGGAACTGTTCCGCCACGAGGACGTGCCCGCGCTGATGGAGCGCCTGACCGCGCTGTCGCCGAAGCTGGCCGGCGCGCTGGACAAGGCGCTCACGCACACGCAGCTGCTGCGCGTGTTCCGCGTGCTGCTGGCCGAGAACGTGTCGCTGAAGGACATCGTCGTGATCGCGACCACCCTGCTGGACAGCTCGGAAACGACGAAGGATCCGATCCTGCTCGCGGCCGAAGTGCGCTGCGCGCTGCGCCGCCAGATCGTGTCCGGCCTGTACGGCAAGAAGAAGGACATGCCGGCCTTTAACCTGTCGGGCGAACTGGAAAACATGCTGCTCGGTTCCCTGAACCAGGCGCGCCAGAACAACGGCGGCAAGGTCGTGCTGGACAACTATCCGATCGATCCGCAACTGCTGCAGCAGCTGCAGCTGAACATGCCGGTCGCGCGCGAGCAGATGAAGCAGCAGCATACGCCGCCGCTGTTGCTGGTGTTGCCGCAGATCCGCCCGCTGCTGGCACGCTACGCGCGCCTGTTCGCACCGGGGCTGCATGTGCTGTCGTACAACGAGATCCCGGAGAACCGGGAAGTGTCGATCATCGGCACGGTCGGCTGATTAGCCGTAGAGTGGGCTCCCCGAGCCCACGTGTAACGTCAACACACCGCACGCGTCACGCGTGAGCACAGCGTGCCCATCCTACGTTGCCGGCAGCAGCAGCGCCAGTTCCGCCATCGCGCGGAACACGGGCAGGCTGAGGGCGGCCGCCGCCTCGGTCGACGGCAGGCGCGCGTGCACCCGGCCTTCCGGCAGGCTGTCGCTCCACGTCCAGCCGAGCACGCGCAGGCCCGCACGGCGCACGGCGTCCTCCAGCTGCGGCTGCAGGGCGCGCAGGTGCAGCAGGGTGCCGGGGTCGGGCGTGCACAACTCGAGCATGACGCCGTCGGCCACGGGCTCCGCCTGCACGGTGACGACGGTGCCGTCGGCCAGCACCAGTTCCAGGCGCAGCGCGGTACGGCGCCGGCGACGCTGCGGCTTTTGCGATGATTCCTCTTCCCCGATCACGCGCAGGTGCTGGGCCTGCGGTCCGCCCGCATGCACGGTAAAACGCCACGCATCGGGCGGCAGCGCCGCGAGATCGGCATGGCGCAGCACGCGCGCATCCAGTCCGCTTTGCAGCAGTGTGCCCGGGAGCGACTGGCCGCGCTGTTGCTGGGACGCCTGGACCGCACGCGCGACGAGCTGCGTGCCGTAGCCGCGCACCATGCCGCGCCACGACGCGGCGAGCGCGCCGCCGTCGGGGCTGGGCCAGGTGAGCTGGCGTGCCATGACCACCTGGTCGGGCCGCATCGCCGCGGCGTCGGGCAAGGCGTCGCCCGCCGGCAGGACGGGCGCGGACTGCGTACCGGGCAGCGGCAACGGGAGCGCCTCGAGCTCGGCCTGCAGCAGGGCGACCGGGACGGCGGCCGCGACCGCGCCCACCGGCGTCGGGGGCAGGGCGCCGGGCGCGCTCGCCGGAATGACGGGGGGCGGAAGTGCGGGAATGGATAGACTGGCCATGATCTCGGCAGTGTAAAGTGAAAAGGCCAGCTTGTGGCTGGCCTTTTGCGGATTCCGGCTGGACTAGCCCGGGGTGGCCATCACTGGCCCTGCGATTACTGCAGCAGGGACATGACCATCGACGACATGCTGTTGGTCTGCTTCAGCATGGCGGTACCAGCTTGCATCAGCATCTGGTTCGAGGTCATGCTCGACGATTCGGTCGCGAAGTCGACGTCCATGATGCGGCCGGTCGCGTTCTGCACGTTGGTGCTGATGTTCGACAGGTTGTTGTAGACGTGGTCCAGGCGGTTTGCAGCGGCGCCCAGTTGCGAGTTCAGCGTGCCGACGTTGTCGATGGAGCTGGTCAGCGAGGTGATCGCAGCCGAAGCACCGGTGGTCAGGTCGGCGCTGGCCAGGTTCGACACGTCGGTGGTGAAGTTGCCGTTTGCGCCCGACACGTCGATCGCCATCGTTTCGGCAGCCGAAGCACCGATCTGGAAGTTCATCGTGCTGGCCAGGGTCGTGCCGAACAGGTTCTGGCCGCCGAACGTGGTGTTGGTGACGACGTTGGTCAGTTCGTCCGACAGGCTCTTGAATTCAGCTTGCAGGGCGGTCTTGTCGTTGGCGCTCGACGACTGGTCGGCTGCCTGGGTTGCCAGGTCCTTCATGCGGACCATCATGTTGGTGACTTCGGTCAGCGCGCCGCCGGCGGTCTGCAGCATCGAGGTCGAGTTCTGGGTGTCGCGCATCGCGACGGCCATGCCGCTGGTCTGTGCTTTCAGGCGGGTGGCGATCTGCAGGCCTGCTGCGTCGTCCATCGACGAGTTGATACGGTAGCCGGTCGACAGGCGGGTCATCGAGGTCGACAGTGCGCTCTGGGTGCGGCTCAGGGAATTTTGTGCGGAAAGCGAAGCGGCGTTGGTGTGAAGGCTCAGCATGATATGGCTCCTAGTGACTTAGTAACTGTTGGGAGGTTGCGCATCTCGCGCTCTCACAAGTACAAGACGACCATTTAGCGTGAGTCATTAAATGCCGAGCGGAAATTTTTTTAAATTTTTTTTGGGGGGGCTTGGCATTGTCATTTTGACTGTTGTACATATAACAGCACGGCCCGGCGTGACCGGCTGAGGCACGACGATGGGAGCGGGGCGCCGTGCACGTGTTGGATATGAAAAAAACGGATAAACAAGGGCAAAAGTATTCGTTCGGTTTTTGAAGCACCGTGCTTAACCTGTGACTTCCAGAACCTGCCCTTGAAAGAGAGAAACAATATGCTGTTAAAAAAACTGATCCAGGCAACCGTGGCTATGGCACTCGTTGCTCCGACCGTGCACGCCGCCGACATCACTCTCCTGAACGTGTCGTACGACCCGACGCGCGAGCTGTACCAGGACGTCGGTAAAGCCTTCGCCGCCAAGTACAAGGCCCGGACCGGCGACAACGTCACCTTCAAGGCATCGCACGGCGGTTCGGGCAAGCAGGCCCGTTCCGTGATCGACGGCCTGCAGGCGGACGTCGTCACCTTGGCCCTCGCGTGGGACATCGACGAGATCGCCGAGCGCGGCCTGGTCGCCAAGGATTGGCAGAAGCGCCTGCAGCACAACAGCTCGCCTTACAACTCGACCATCGTGTTCCTGGTCCGCAAGGGCAACCCGAAAGGCATCCACGACTGGAATGACCTGATCAAGCCGGGCGTGCAAGTCATCACCCCGAATCCGAAGACGTCCGGCGGCGCACGCTGGAATTACCTGGCAGCCTGGGGCAACGCGCTGAAACAGCCGGGCGGCAATGAAGCGAAGGCGCGCGACTATGTGGCCAAGCTGTTCAAGAACGTGCCGGTGCTGGATTCCGGCGCCCGCGGCGCGACGACGACCTTCGTCGAACGCGGCATCGGCGACGTGCTGATCGCGTGGGAAAACGAAGCGATCCTCGCCATCAAGGAACTGGGCCCGGACAAGTTCGAGATCGTGGCACCGAAGCAGAGCATCCTGGCCGAGCCGCCGGTGGCCGTCGTCGACAAGGTCGTCGACAAGCGCGGCACCCGCAAGGTGGCGGAAGCCTACCTGCAATACCTGTACACGGATGAGGGCCAGGACATCATCGCGAAGAACTACTACCGCCCGATCAATGTCTCGATCGGTGCGAAATACGCGGCGCAGTTTCCGAAAGTGAACCTGTTCACCATCGACGACGTGTTCGGCGGCTGGACCAAGGCGCAGAAGACCCACTTCGCGGACGGCGGCACGTTCGACCAGTTGTACCAGCCGGGTAAGTAAGCTAGTCTGATCCTGTCGGCCGGCGCTTGACCGCGCCGGCATCCCCTTTCTACGGACCCATCATGGACTGGCTGGATCGGGTGACCTGGTGCCTGGTCATCGTGCTCGTGATCGCCGCGTTCTGCTTTCCCATCAACCGTGACGACCAGTAAGCGGACGTTGGCGCTGGAGGTCAGCCGGCGGTATGGCGTGCGACGACTTCGCCCATCGACCTCGCGCCGGGCGCGTGAATCTGCATGGCGTATCCTGAGCCAGTCACGACGATGGTGGTCAAGACGAATGGAATGATCGTACGTTTTAATGCCGCGACCATCCAATGCCGCGGATCGAGTAATCGTAACCGCCGATACAAGCCCGCCGCCAGCAAGGCGTCGACCAGGATTTCGGCAAACAGTATCGGCGCGGACCAGATCACGAACAGGGCAGACAGTGCCAGGCCCACCGCGAGCAGGACGATGGTGACGGGGAATATGCCATCGTCGACATCCGCACCGGACGGCAGCGGTTTTTCTGCGGCGGCATCGAGGGTGCTGTCCCTGGCGCCGAAGTCGACGTTCGCGCTGGCCCCACCGCCATCGAACGTGCCGCCACCACCGCTGAAATCGTGGGGCGCGCCACTGGCGTCGTTTGTTCCGAACTGAGCCAAATCAATCCCATCCAGATAGTCCGAAGGGCGCGTGCGCAACCATGCCCACAACAGCGACAGGAAAACCATATAGGCGACGCTCATCGCCAGGAGATATCGCAAGCCCATCGTTTCCAACCCGGCCGCCAGCATCGCCGCCGAGGCACCGAAACCGGCAAGCCCGGTCAGCGACACCAAAACGAACATTTGCGTGCGAGGAAACGCGTTACGTAGCAGCCTGGCGCGAATGCGCTCGACGGCAATGGCACGGGTCAGCCGACGGGGGCGAATCCGGGCGCTTTGTCGAGGGAGCGTACCTGGCGCTGCACATTCGTCGATTGACCGTTTTTTTGACATCGCATTGTCTGCCCGTGCACATAACCGCAAAGATTCTAAGGCTGAGTACACCGCTTTGCCATGTCGGCCCCTCCGTACGGCTTTGCCTGAACCGCAGCGACTCGTAAGCGTCCTGGTCAATCCAGCTTGATCAGGACGTTGCCGACGTTGGCGCCGCACGCCAGTCGGCGATAGCCCGCTGCGGTGTCCGCGAACGGATGCACGCTATCGACCAACGGCACGAGCCCATGCGCCTCCAGCGCGCGGTTCATGGCGCGGTCCTGGTCGAGCCGGACGCACTCATCCTTCTCGCGTCTCGCGTCTAAGGTGAACGCCTTTACATCACGAGGCGTCAGGTTTGCATCAGACCTTACACATATGACCTGCGCGGCCCATGGGCATGGCGAGGCCGACAAGATCGTTTCGCATGAAGGTGGTTGATAACTCGCTGCATCAAGCAAGGGTTGTGGATCCGTAAATAACGGTACGGTTGCATCCGATGCGTTAAAGAAAAATTGACGAACTGTCGCAATCCTGTTGACTTGTCTCCCTGGTTTCCACATGGAAAACTTGAATCGATGTTAGCTACGACGAACGTTCGATCCGCGGGCTTCGTCCGTACCCGACATGATGCGTTAGGCCGAAGCGAGACCTCTGAGCCCAGGCCGGTTGGTTCGATTGCGCGTGTTGTCCATATTCACATCGTAAACCAATGAAAAAGTGGCTCAGTAGCGTCCTGCGTTCGTGCCCCCAGCGGGTTATGGACCGCATTGAAGCGCCCCAATTCTGGTCGCTCGGCTTTGGCACGACGCTTCTGTTGTCGGCGCTGTTGGCCGTAAAATTCGTCGATGAACTCGAGGCCGAGCAAGTCAGCGTGGTGCGTTCTTACCGGGTTGAGCGCGAACTAGAGCAATTGCTTCGTCTAACCGTCGATGTGGAGACCGAAACGCGTGGTGTCGCAATTTTTCACGATCCGGTCTTTCTTGCACCTGCCACGGATGCGCTTCCGCGCATTGAAACCTGCTTGAAGGAATTGCGGGCGTTGGCGGCGGACGGTGCTGTCGTCGACGCCTCGTTGCGCAGCCTTGAAATGGCCGTGCGACGGCGTCTGGAACACATGAAAGTCGTGCAAGCGGATGCAATGCCCGGCAAACCGATCGGCATCTCGGACATGCTTGAGTCGAAACAGCGGCAAGACCGGGTTCGCGGCGCCGTCGAGCAGCTGCGCATCCGGGAGCACGCGTCGCAGCAGCACTCCATGGATCGCAGCGCACGGCTACGCGCGGCGCTCAAGGTCGTCGTCGTCGTGTCCATGATCGTATTGGCGGGACTCGGATGGATGTGGTCGCGCGCGCGCCGCCGGCTCATGAGGAGCGAGGAAAATTACCGTCACTTGTTCTCGAGCGCCGCGCACGGCATGGCACTGGTCGGATGGGATGGCAGGATCCTGCGGGCGAACGCCAGTTGTGCCGCCATCCTCGGCTACGATAGTCGCGAGATGATCGGAATGGACTTGGTCCGGATGATGCATCCCGCGGAACGGGCGCGTACGGAAGAGATGTTCCGTGCCTTGTGCGCCGACGAGTCGTATGTCTCGCGCGCGAAGTGGCGCTATCTTCGGGGCGACGGGACCGATGGTTGGATACGCGTGAGCATGTCGCGTACGCGCGAGACGGCCGATGGCGTTCCACGCGTACTCGTGATCGCGGAAGACGTCAGCGAACCCACCCGCCAGGAAGAGCTACTCCGGCGTTCGGCGGTTTTATTGCAGAACGCAAGCCGAATGGCCGGTATCGACGGCTGGTTCCTGGCCTTGCCAGAGGGACGGCTTGAGGTCGGCACGCATATCAAGACGTTGCTGGACATCGCGGATGATCGGCCGGCGGCGCTTCTCGCATGCCTCACCGCGCGCTCGCGGCGCGTGCTGTTGCGGGCGCTGGCCGGCTGTCGCCGCACGGGCGCGCCGTTCCATCTCGAGCTCGAAGCGAGCGGAGCCACGGAGACGATCGTGCTGCAAGTGATGGGGCAGTCCGTCCTTGGTGTCGCGGGCATGGCGGGCATCGAAGGAGCCGTGCAGGATATCACCCGGCAGAGGCAGATGCAGAACGATCTGCGCAGGAGCGAGCGGCGTTGTCGTGCCATCGCCCAGGTGACCAACGACGGTATATGGGATTGGGACGTGAACACGGACACTGTGTGGCACAGTTCCAGCATCGCTGCGTTGCTCGGGCTCGGTTCCGAGGCGCTGGACGGGTCGCGTGAAGCGTGGCGGCGTCTGATCCATCCGGACGATCGCGCCGCCGTAGACAGTAGTTTCGTTCCGTTGCGGGAAGGAACGGCGGACGAGTTCAAGGCTGAATACCGTGTGCGCCGCGCCGACGGCACGTACGCCTATGTGCTCGACAAGGCATGCGCGCTGCGCGACGACAACGGGGCCGTGGTGCGCGTGGTCGGCGGCGTGCGCGATCTCACCGAGCGGCGCCGCAGCGTGCAGGCACTGATGGGGATGGCCGCAAGCGTTCCCGATGGCGATTCCAATGCGTTTCTGCGGCTCCTGCTGACACATTTGCTGGCGGCCGTTGGAGCCGATGGTGGGGTTATTGCACGTCCGTCAGTGGCCCAGCCGCAGGTCATGCGCACCGTGGCAGGCTTGGTCGACGGACAATTGTTGGATGAATTCCATTACGACCTCGCTGGGACGCCATGCGCACGTCTGGCATGCCAAAAGGAATTTCTCGTGCAGGACGGTTTGGCAACGGTCTGTCCAGACGCACGTGGATTGCCTGGGATGCACGCCCGTGCCTATGCCGGTCACCGCCTGACCTCCACTGACGGACGCGCGCTTGGGGTGCTCTTTGCCGCGTTTCGTACGCCCATCGCCGACCCGGACGGTGTACTCGCCGTATTGCGCGTTTTCGCGGCGCGCGCGGAAGCGGAGCTTGAACGCATGGAGGTGACCGCCCGCATGCGCGAGCAGGCGGCCTTGCTTGATCAGGCCCGCGAAGCGATCGTGGTACTTGATCTGGAATTGAACGTGACGTTCTGGAACCGCGGCGCCGAACTGATGTACGGCGTCACGTCCCGGCAGGCAGCGGGTACGTCGGCATCGCGGTGCTATGAAGAGAAACAGGCACCGCATGCGGCGTTGGCTGCCGTGCTCGCAAGCGGCGAATGGCGTGGCGACAGCGTGCAGCGCGGGGAGGGCGGCAACCTCCTGACGGTGGAGGAAAGCTGGACCTTGGTCCGTGATGACCGTGGACGGCCGCACTCGATTTTGAAAGTCGGGATGGATGTCACGGCAAAGCGCGCAGCCGAGGAACAAATCCGGCAGGTGGCCCATTACGACGCATTGACGGGCTTGCCGAACCGGCGCCTCCTCATGGAACGATTGCGGCAACGTGTGCTGCGCAGCGCGCGCAGCAGGCGGCATGGTGCGTTGCTGTTCATCGACATGGATAACTTCAAGCATCTGAACGATACGCATGGCCACGAGGCGGGCGACGAGTTCCTGCGCGAGACCGCGCGCCGCCTACGGGCCTGCATACGTGCGGAGGACACGGTAGCCCGTCTTGGTGGCGATGAGTTCGTCATCCTCCTTGACAGATTGAATGCTGATGCCGGCAATGCCGCACGGGAAGCGCATGCGATCGGTTCCAAGATCGTCGATATGTTTCGTCAGCACGTGCACATTGGTACGATTGCACATCTTTCGACCGTGAGCGTGGGCATCGTGATGGTGGGGGCGCATGCCGATACGCCGGAGGCTTTACTGCGCCGGGCCGACCAGGCCATGTATCGCGCCAAACATGGCGGCAAGGATGCCATCGTCGTGGCCGACCATGTCAGCGCATCTTGGCCGGAGGACGTGTCCGCCGATGAGCATGAATCGGGGGAAGCATGTCATCGCACGGCGCTGTTGCCATGATCCTGCACGGGCTGTCGGACATCCTGGATTATGCGGCCGATGCTATTCTGGTTCGCGACATGGACCATCATATCCTCTATTGGAACCGCGCCGCGACCGAGCGTTACGGCTGGAGCGCGCCGCAGGTACTCGGGCAGTCGGTCCTCGACCATATCTACATGGGAACGTCCGAGCACGAGTTCGCGACGGCCATGCGGACCTTAATGCGGCTGGGCGATTTCTCAGGCCGTATGACGCATCGCCGCCGCGACGGGGGAACCGTGACAGTCCACTCGCATTGGATCCTCGTGCGCGATGCGGGCGGGCTACCACGCTTCATTCTTTCGATTTCCACAGACTTGCGCGAACGTGTCGATTTCGAGGAGCGGCTGGTCCAGGCACAGAAGCTGGAATCGCTCGGCGGACTGGCTGGCGGCATTGCGCACGATTTCAACAACCTGCTAACGGTTATCATCGGTAACGCGGACGAGCTTACGGAGGAGTTGCGCGGCCGGGAGGATTTGACAGAACTCGCCGTCATGATCCGGAGTGCCGGGCGCCGCGGTGCGCAGCTTACCCAGCGTCTCCTGTCATTCGCACGCAATGAGGCGCTTCAGCCGGAAGTCCTGGAGGTGGGCGTGGTGTTGGCCGCCATCGAGCCATTGTTGCGGCGGAGCCTGCCCGAGAACATCGCACTGGCCATCCAGTGCAGGCAGGTGGATGGTTGTGTCTTCGTCGATCGGGCGCAGTTCGAGACGGCACTGCTGAACCTGTGCATCAACGCACGCGATGCGATGTCGCGCGGCGGGAAGCTAACCATATGCGCATCGATGTCCCGACTTTCCGACGCGCGTGCGCGACGCATCGCACTGGATTCGGGAGAATACCTGGTCCTGACCGTGAGCGACGATGGCAGCGGCATTGCCGCCGAGGTGCTGCCCCAAGTCTTCGATCCATTCTTCACGACCAAGGCCAGAGGGAGCGGGTTGGGGCTGAGCATGGTCGACGGGTTTGTCCGCCAATCGGGCGGCCATGTCACCATCGAGTCGCAGCCGGGGAGTGGAACGGTCGTGGCGTTGTACTTGCCACGCGCGCGGGGCACCCCGCTGTTTCCCGGCCTGCCCCTTCCGGACCCGTCGCCCGTGGCGCACACGGTACTGCTGGTCGAGGACGATCCTGCCCTGCGCCACCATGTCCGCAAGCAGCTCGAAGCGCTAGGCAACGCGGTCGTCACCGCGGCTTCGGGCGAGGAAGCATTGGTGCTGTTGCAGGGCGAGCTCGACTGCGATGTCCTGCTGAGCGACATCGTCATGTCTGGAATGAGCGGTACTGAACTCGTCCGTGAGGCGCGCCGGCGGCGGCCCGGGCTGCATGTCCTGCTCAGCTCTGGGTATTCCCTCGACAACCTGGAAGGGGTAGCGCCGCCAGCAGACATTGTCGTGTTGCATAAGCCCTACGGCAAACTCGAGCTTCGAAACGCTCTGGAGCAGGTCGCGTTCTCGCGCCACGCTTAATCATGTCGCATAGGCTGCGACATCGTGTCGTCAACGTCGTGATATTGGCGTGGATGGCCTTCCACTAGAATCGATTGAAAGATTTATCAATAAATTCAGTCACTTGTGTGACGTGGCCCGGTCGTGCTTTACGCCGGATCCGCATTCGCCCGCCGGCCTCGTCGGCGTAACCGACACGGATGCATGGCCCGAGGCATCGACCAGATCATCACAACAGCAAGACATCGAGGAGAGCGATCCATGATCGAAACCAGGCCGGAGGTGCTCGTCGTCGGAGGGGACGATACGCAGGCTCTACAGCTGGAAACGTTGCTGGCTGCGGCGGGATTCGAGGTCCGATTGACAACGGATGGTGCGCGCGCACTGGCAATGGCGCGTGGTAGCAGACCTGACGTCATTGTGGGGGACACCGTCGTGCCCGGCATGAGCGGCTTTGACCTGTGCCGCAGCGTGAAAGAGGATCCTGCGTTGCGTGAGGTACCAGTCATCCTGCTGACCGCATCGACCAGCTTGCATGACGTCGTGTGCGGACTCGAGTGCGGGGCAGACAACCTCATCCGCAAACCGCTCGATGCCCGATACCTGATCTCGCGTATTCATCACGTGCTCGACAGTCGACTGGCCCGGAACGATAAAGGCGTGCAGGTGGGCCTGCGCGTCCAATTGGGCGGCGGAACCCATTTCATCGACGCGGAAAGGCAACAGATACTCGACCTGCTGGTGTCGACTTACGAGGACGCCATCCGCGTGACCGAGCAGTTGCGTGATCAGCAGCAGCGGCTCGCCGGTTCCTATCAGTCGCTCGAGGGATTGTATCGGATCGCCGCTGCCATCGGTCCTGCCCTGCATGCGCCGCAGGTGACGCGGCTCGCGCTACAGGAAACGCTGGCACTGCCGGGTCTCGTCGCCGGTGCTCTGCTGCAGGCGGACAGCGACGGGGCCGTGCGGGTGGCGGCCCTGTCGGGTCTGGCGGCCGGCGCCGTCCTGTGCGATGCGGGTCGGGATTGTGTTTGCCGTATCGTCGCTCAGGGGGCGCCGGAAAGTCATGGCGCGGTGCGCAAGGGGTGCGGTTTGTTGGAACAGGCACATGCAGGCCATGACGGAAGCATCGAGCAGATCGTGATTCCGCTGCAGGTTGGTAGCCGTGTCCTAGGTGCAATGGCCCTCCTCGCCAGTGGGCACGCAGGCTGTCTCCGCGAGGACCGCCAGGTACTCCGTACGGCTGCGCGGCAGGTAGCTGTCGCGCTCGAGCGCGCCCAGCTGTATTCCGATATGGAGGCCTTGGTACGCGAACGCACCGAAGCACTATATGCGGAGCGCCATTTGATGTCGTCGATCGTGAACACAACGGGCGCGCTCGTCATGCTGGTCGATGCCGATGGCCGGATCGTCTTGTTTAATCCAGCGTGCGAGGCGTCGCTCGGGTGGCGTGAAGCGGAAGTTTCCGGGCGTCCTTTCTGGGAACTGTTTGCCGATTCCGAACGTGCAGCCGACGTCAAGCGTGCGCTGCAAGAAGAAGGGTTGTCCATGAAAGGTGGGCTGCCCGGCGAGCGCTGGCGCGCGCGCGACGGCAGCGAACGACGCATCATCTGGACAGTCAGCTCGATCCGAAATGCGGACCGGGAACGGGCCTACTGGTTGGGCACCGGCCTTGACGTGACCGAGACCGAGGGGATGCGCGAACGCCTGCGCTATCTGAGCAATTTCGACACGCTCACCGGCCTTCCGAACCGGGGCCTGTTGCGAGAGAAGATAAACCATGCCCTGTCAATGGCAGGTGCTGGCGTCACCGGCTTGTTGTGGGTTCACTGCGAACGCCTGCCGTTGGTCCGGGAAAGTCTCGGGCTTGCCGCCGAACAGGCGCTGCTCTCAGGCATGGCCGCCAGGTTGAAGCGATGGCAAAGGGACGACGATTGCGTTGCCCGCTGTGACGAAGCAGGCTTTGCCGTTTTAGTGGTACGCACCGATCTTCGCGAGATCAAGTCGCTTGCGACCGAAATTCTTACACTTCTCGACCCGCCGTTCGAAGCCGATGGCGAAGAGTGCCACCCCGGCGCCAGTGTCGGCATTGCCGTGGCGCCGGGCGACGGCGCAGATGTTGACGAGCTCATGCAGGCTGCCGCGGTTGCGGCGCGGCAGGCACGCGCTCAGCCGGACAGCCGGTATGCGTTCCACCGACCCGAGCTGTTTCGAGCGGCGAGCGAGCGCTTCAAGCTCGAGGGTGCACTGCGGCACGCGCTCGAGCGCGATGAACTGTTGCTGCAGTACCAGCCCCAGGTCAGCCTCATGACAGGACAAATCGTCGGGTTCGAAGCCCTGGTACGTTGGCGCCATCCAGTGCTGGGCATTGTCCCGCCGTCGAGGTTCATCGGCATCGCCGAGGATACAGGGTTGATCCTGCCGATCGGAGACTGGGTATTGCGCAGTGCTTGTGAGCAGTTGCGCAGTTGGCGCAAAGCGGGATTGTCGCTTGTGCCCGTTGCCGTGAACCTCTCGGCAAAGCAGTTTTCTGGACAAATCGTGGACACCGTACGTACGGTCTTGAACGATACCGGGGTGGATCCGGCGCTTCTCGAAATCGAACTCACGGAAAACGTTTCGATGGACGATCCGGAGAGTACGTTCCAAATCCTTGCCGCCTTACGGGCCGTCGGCGTTCAATTGGCGATCGACGATTTCGGTACCGGTTATTCGAACTTGAACTATCTGAAGCGCTTTCCCGTTCAAAAGCTGAAGCTGGATCAGTCATTCGTCCGGGAGCTGACGTCCAGCCCCGACGACCTGGCGATTTCCCGTGCAGTGATCGCCATGGCGCACAACCTGCGGCTGCGCGTGATTGCGGAAGGCGTCGAGACGGATGGGCAGCTTGCGCTTTTGCACCGTAATGGATGCGACGAGATCCAGGGTTATCTGTTCAGCCGGCCGCTGGATCCTGCGGCCGCCACGCAGATGTTGCGAAACCGAGTCATGCTGGACCCGGCTCGGCTGTACCGCAGGCCGGCGCAGAACGGCATTCTCTTCCTCGGAACGAATGAAGCTAACCTCGCCGCTCTGAAGATGGCATGTGCCGGGCGTGCCGAACTTCACGTCGCCACGACCAGAGAGCAGGCATTCGAATTGCTGGCTGCAACCGAGATCGCACTGGTGTGCGTCGATGCCGGCGAAGATCGGGAAAGATCGATTGCGTTCCTTCGTGTCGCGCACCAGTTGTACCTCGACGTGCCGAAGTTGCTGTTGCTTCCTGCTGGGCGAGATACGGACGTCGTCTGCGCGGACGCGGACGACCCCGCCTATCGGACGGTGACCGTGCCGTCCGGCCGGGCTGCATCCATAGCGGCCTTGCGTAACGCCGTCATCAAAACCGGTGCGAAGGCGGACCTGCGTCACCATCGACATGGCGCGCAGGATGACCCGGCGGATTTAGAAACGGCATGCCGCAATTGAAATTCAAGTGACTGTACCCAAAGTTCAAATGATCATGACCAACTCTTCCGACCATGGATTGAAGAACTCGACCGCGATCTGTGCCGGTCACGATGAGTCCTCGAACCCACTTGAAATGCTTTCTGTGCTCGCCGAGGCGCTTGAGCGATTGAACGCTAGCGACGATTGCGCCGCCGTCCTCGATACGCTGCGTGATGCCGCGTGCCGGCTAGCCAGGGCCGATGGCGTATCCATCGTATTGCGCGAAGGTGATCAGTGTTTTTACGCCCGGACGGACGCGACCGAGGGAACGCTGTGGGAAGGCCAGCGCTTTCCCTTGGTCGCCTGTATTTCCGGCTGGGTGATGTTGAACAACCAAACCGCGGTCATTCCGGATGTGTACCGGGACGACCGTATCCCGCTTGATGTCTACTCCGCGACTTTCGTCCGCAGCCTTGTCATGGTCCCTGTCGGCCGGCAGGACGCGCTGGCGGCGATCGGCGTGTATTGGTCGACAGTGCGGACGGCAGGTCCGGAGGAGATCGCATTGCTGCAGGCGCTGGCCCGAGCTGCCGGCACGACCTTGCAGCGCTGTATGGCGGACGAGCGACTCAAGGCGAGCGAGCGGCGCCTGCGCCTTGCGTTTGCCAACACACTGGTCGGCTTTTGTTTCGCCACCCCCGACGGACGGATCGTCGAGGCGAACGAACGATTCGCGGCGATTTGCGGTTATACGGCCGATGCCTTGACAGGAAAGAATTTTCTCGATCTGACGCATCCGGAATACCGTGAGGCCAACCGCAAGCAGGTGGAAGACCTACTGGGAAGGCGGATCGACTCGTTTCATATGGAAAAGCGATATGTGCATGCCGCCGGTCACGATGTCTGGGTGCGCAATTACGTATGGCTCATCGACGATACCTCCGGCGGACCTCCGCAGATTGCCGCCGCAGTGATCGACGTCAGCCGGGAGCGCGAGGCGCAAGCCCGGCTGCTGCAGACGCAAAAACTCGATCTCCTCGGACAGCTCACCGGCGGTATCGCGCACGATTTCAATAACCTGCTGACGATTATCATCGGAAGCGTCGAGAGTCTGGTTGAAGGGCTGGCGGACAAGCCGGCGTTGCGTGAACTGGCTCGTATCGTCCAGCGTGCCGCCGACCGCGGGGAACAGTTGACCAGTCGGTTGCTGGCCTTCGCGCGCAGCGAGACGCTCGAGCCGGAACGGATCGCGCCCGACCTCGTGGTGAAGTCGATCTGCCCCTTGTTGCGCCGAACGCTAGGCAGCGACATTGTGCTTGATATACGGACCGGATGCGACAGCATGTTCGCGCTCGTCGACATCGCTCTGTTCGAAGCGGCTCTCGTCAATCTGTGCGTGAATGCCAGGGATGCGATGCCCTCCGGCGGCAGACTGACGATCAGGACGGAACGCGCCTTCGTCGATTGCGACGGGATCCGGGTATCGGACGCCGGCACGGGGCGACCGCATGTCGTGATCACGGTGAGTGACAGTGGGAGCGGCATGACGGATGAGGTGCGCGCGCGCGCCTTCGAGCCGTTTTTCACGACCAAGCGGCAGCGAGGAGGGAGCGGACTTGGCTTGAGCATGGTGTACGGTTTCGTCACGCAGGCGGGCGGCCATGTCGGGATTGATTCTGAGCCGGGCAGGGGCTGCACCGTCACGATGTGTCTCCCGTGTAGCGACGGATGCGTGTCTCCGGTCGATAAGCCTGTCGACACGACGCGGCCCGGTTGCGGCGAACGGGTTTTGCTTGTGGAAGACGATGCCTCGGTACGGACCTATGTCGAGCGTGCGCTGCGCGCACTCGGTTACGACGTGCTTGCAACGGGCGATCCGTTTGCAGCACTTGCATTATTGAAAACCGGTGAGCAGTGGGACGTGTTGTTGACTGATATCCTGATGCCGGGTGCGATTGATGGCGTCGATCTTGGAAAACGGGCCAGCGAGATCAGGCCCGACCTGTCCATCGTCTACATGACCGGATACGCCGACCGGGTCATGGAAGAAGTCGGGCAATTCCTCGACCCGGAACGGGTGTTGCACAAACCCTTTCGCCGCGAGCAACTCGGCCGTGCGATTGCCCTCTGCCTCGGCCAAGCAGGTCGAATGACCTGATATTGCAACTGTTGAAAGAGCAGCACGGTTACGAATGTCGCAATGCGCGACAAACGTCCGGCGCATGGTTGAGTGAATGGCGTGTAAGACGTTCGCAAAGCCGTGTTGTAGGCTGCGCATTCCGTTGTTGAGGGCATTTGCAATGCAACACTTCGACAAGCTGTCGTAATTTTCCCGATATTTCGTTGAGGCAATTTTTGTATATGCTCGGTGCAATGAGCATGTGCCACACCTTTGCTAATTGTCTCAGCGTTAATTATCCAAGAGTACCTCATGAAACGTTATCGAACCATCGCCGTCGAGGATGCGCGGGAAGGCATGCGTCTGCACGAGAACATACGTGACTGCGAAGAGGATGTGTCTGTCGTGGACCATACCGTAACCGAAGCGCAACCGACCGTCGAGCTGGAACTCGCCATGGCCCGTATCGCGTACCTCTTCCGGCATGCAGGCTCCGGACCTGCTAATGCGATATTGCGCGCAGTCGTGGAAGTACACCGAATGGAGACGCTGGCATGAGGCCGCTCGATTCCGTCCGCATCGCCGGCAGGTTCCGGGATCTGCCGCCGTTACCGTCCATCGTGCTTGATTTGATCACTTCAATCGAGCGCGATGATATCGACACCGCGGGGCTAACGGAAAAGATTTCTCGGGATCAAGCACTGTCTGCCAAGATGCTCCGGCTTGCGAATTCTTCCTTCTATGGGCTGCCATCCAGGATCGGTACGGTCAAGCAGGCGATCCTCGTTCTCGGCTTTAACACCGTGCGCACGCTGACCTTGGCGAGTACCGTGATCGCCAGTTTCGAGGGCTCAGGCGCGGGGAGCATCGATCTTACCGGCTTCTGGCGGCATTCGATCGCGACCGCGCTTTGCGCGCGAGCGCTGGCCCGGCACGCCGGCCTTTCGCTGGAATTGGGTTTCATCGCGGGGCTGTTACATGACATCGGGCGCATGGTACTGGCTTGCGAATTTCTCGACCATTATGGACTTGTAATCGAATACTGCGTGCGCCGTGAAACGACCCTGTGCGCGGCGGAACGCCACGTACTGGGGATCGATCATCAGTGTGTCGGGGAGCTGTTGAGCGAGAACTGGAAATTTCCGTTAGAGATACAGCGGGCGCTCGGACAACACCACGCGCCGCCGGACGGCGAGCTCGCCAATCTGGCGGGACTGATCCACGCTGCGAACGCGGTCGTTCATGCGCTCGACCTTGGCTGCAATGAGCAGGCCGCCGTTTCCGTCCTGGATGACAAGGTTTGGACAGCGTTGCATATAGCTCCCGAACAACTTCTCGACGCGTGCCGCGAAACGGAGGTGCTGTTCGAGGAGTGCTGTCAACTTTTATTGAATACGGGTGCGCCATCCGCTGACTAAGGATGTGGATGACATAATGAGGACCGGTGCAACACGCGTGCAGAGTATGTAGAAGCGGAACTGCTGTGCCGCAATTCTGAGTTAATTGACTTAAACAGAAGCGTTCAGAGCCCGCTGGCGAGCGAGCTTAGCTGACGAGACTGTTCTGCAACGCATAGCGGATCAACTCTGCATTGCTCCTGATACCAAGCTTGGTGAAAATCCGCGCGCGGTAGGTGTTGACGGAACTGATGCTGATGTCCAGCCTGGCCGCTACCTGTTTTACCGGGCTGCCCATCGCGAGTAGGCGCAATACCTGGTGTTCGCGATCGGTAAGACGTTCGTGAGCGTGGCGCGGATGGGGCGATACGACTTCGTGCGCGAGCAGCTCTGCGAGCGTCTCGCTGACATAGCGGCCACCGGTGCGGATCTTGTGCAGGGCTTTGACGACGACGTCGGCCGTCAGCGATTTGCAGATATACCCGGACGCACCCAGACGCAGGGCGGGAATCCCGAAGCGCTCCTCGCTGTGTGAGCTGAGCACGAGAACGCGTATATCGGGGAAATGATCGACCACGGTGCGTAAAGCGTCCAGCTCATGCGTGGGGCTCAGGCTGAGATCGAGCAGAAGCACGTCGGGGCGAGCGGATCGCAGCACCTCAAGCGTCGATGGAAGATCGGCAGCTTCTCCAACGAGGACGATTGCCGTGTCGGTCGACAGGACTTTCTTGACGCCTTCTCGGACCAGTTGGTGGTCATCGGCGACGACGACGCGGATCGTTTGATTTTGATGTGCAGAAGACATGGCGTTTTCAGAAAAGGACGCAACGCAGGTTTGACTGTGCGCGGGACGACGGTAGGATGACTCGCCCCGCCGCCGGCAGCGCATCCGGTTCGGTAGCGCTCGGGGCACCGAGTGATCTTGTGGCCGGGATATAGTGGAAACGCACCCGGTGTGTGTCATTATAAGTTCCCCGCCAGATCAGGTCAGCCTCCAGGTCACGACACGCATGTCGCACCGATGTCGACATCCACGGCAAGTGCTGTTGCGACCGGTTGTCGCCGAAGATGCGATGTCATCGTGAGTCGCTGTCGTATAAGCTGGCCGATATCGATGTTACAAGGTTACGTCCGCGGTTATGCCGCGTATTCCACCTCGCTTTTAAGGTTGTCGCACGGCCGCGGCACTGGTGTCGATAGTGGCCGTGTGTGCACGCGTGTGTCACCCATGGCACGGCACCTTCGATTCATGTAGGACAAATACCTAACATCATTTCATGAGAGACGCGTGCGGCAGACAGCCACGTTCTTCAATTTGTCTTCAGGTATGCCGACACGACGTCACAAACCCCCCGATTGGCCAGCCGATCGTCTTTTCGTACGATGGATGCATGTTTTACACCATTACTTTCCTTCTGGAATAGAAATTGATTGCAAATACTATCGAGCGTTCTTTGCCGCGCATCCTGATTGTGGACGACAATGGTGACGCGGCCGATACCCTTGGCATGCTCATGAAGGGGTTCGACTGCGAGGTTGCTGTAGCGTATTCGGGCGCCGAAGCGCTCGTGCGCGGCGAGACGTTCATGCCGCAATTAATACTGCTCGATATCGGCATGCCCATCATGGATGGTTGCGAGACAGCGCGTTGCATGCGGGAGACACGGTGGGGACAGAGCGCCGTCATCGTCGCTCTGACGGCGTGGAGCGACGAGGCAACGCGCCGGCGCGTTGCAGCGGCCGGCATGGATTATCACATTACCAAACCCGCTTCGCTCGATCTGATGCTCGATTTGGTGGCCGCGCTGAGGAGCTGATCGACAATGTTCGCAGTATCTACCCTTTTCACTTTTTCCCTCATCGCGTCCCGCTCGACCCCGTGTGCTTCATTTTGACCCATTATGTTATTTTGGAGTCATTGTAATTACAGCCGGCCCGAGTGCGGCCGGGATATTCATGTCGAGCATATGTCACGACGGTAGCAGCTTACAAAGGGCAGTTGACCTGGCGTTGATCGTGACGCGTGATGACTGGGCCATGGCAGTGCTCGACATTGCGGATGGCCGCGGGGAACAGTCGTGGATTTCGACGATCGATGCGAAGGTGCGCGACGCCTTCCACCTGTTGAGTTCCCGCACAGGCACCGTAGATGGCGACTGGCCGGATCTGGCGGCTGCCAGCGCGCGGGGAGACATACCTGCGGCCTTGACCAGTTGTGGCATGGGCAGTGCCCGGATCGTCCGGCGCCGCCTGCCGCTGGCGGAAGGCCAATATGCTAGTTGCGTGCTTGCGACGGTGCGCGCCATGGCACGCACCGATGACCCGGAATGCGTACGGGGAATCGGGCTGCTGGCAGACCAGATCATCGAATGTTCCGTGGTGCGTGCGAACGATGCGGCGAACACGCCAACGGACCTGTTGTACGTACGCCATCTCGAGGCGGCGCAGGCACTCGCGCGGGTAGGCAGCTGGTCGTACGACCCGAAAACCGGCAGGTGCTCCGGCTCGCCGGAGCTGTGGCGGATACTTGGGACAAGCGTCGCGCTACAAGACGATGTGCTACATGCTTTCCTGTCGCGGGTTCCCGACGAGGACAGAGAACTTGCGGAGCGCGCATTTGCCGCATCGATGAACGGTACGGCGCGCGAGTTCGACCACCGGATTCGCACGGACGACGGCGCGTTTCGCTGGATCCGCCAGCGTGGCGCGGCAGTCGTCGGATCGGGTGACCGCCGGACGTTTACCGGGACAATTCAAGACATCACTGATTTTCGCGATGCCGAGGACAGGCAGGTGCGGCTGCGCCTTATCGCTGAGCAGGCGCAGCAGCAATTCCGAACGTTGTTCGAATCCGCGCCCGGACTTTTTCTGGTGTTGACGCCGGACTGTTTCCGAATTGTCGCCGTCAGCAACGCTTACCTGACGGCGACAATGGTCACGCGCGAACAGATCATGGGCAGAACCATGTTCGACGTTTTTCCCGACGATCCCGCCGACGTCGATGCGACGGGCGTCGCTGCACTGTCCGCGTCGTTGGAGCGTGTCAGGCGCGACTGCGTGAGCGACGTGATGGCGGTACAGCGTTACCCGATCCGCCGACCTGAGAGCGAGGGCGGGGGATTCGAACTGCGCTATTGGAGTCCTATTAATTCCCCGGTCGTCAACCCGGACGGAAGTATTGCGTTCATCATCCACCGGGTCGAGGATGTAACCGAGTATGTGCTCTCGCGTCAGCCCGACGGTGCGAACTTACCCCAGCGCCAGACGGCACGTCTTGAGGCGGAGATTGTCGTTCGATCACTCGAGCTGAAACAACTGGCCGATTCGCTGGCGCAGAGCGAACTGCGGTTCCGTTACGTCACCCAGGCGACGAACGACGTCGTCTGGGACTGGACGCTGGCTGACGACGCGTTATGGTGCAGCCATAGCGCTCTGGAGCCCATCGGCAGCGCACTGGCGGGTTGCATCTGCCTGAGTGACTGGGAAGCCTACATCCACCTGGAGGATCGGCGGCGTGTTGTCGACAGTTTGCGCGCGGCGGTCGAGCGACGGGAAGAGAAGTGGGCCGTCGAATACCGGCTTTGCCTCGGCAACGACGAGCGGTGCGTACTGCATCGTTCCTTTCTCGTTATCGACCCACAGCGCCAACCGCAGCGCATGGTCGGCAGTATCACCGATCTGACGGAGCAGAAAAAGCAGGAGGTGCGTCTGCGCATGCAGGCGGAACTGCTCGATTATGCAACCGATGCGATTCTGGTGCGCGACCTCGACAATCATGTGCTCTACTGGAACCAGGCGGCGGTCGAACGTTATGGCTGGAACAGCGATCAAGTGATCGGACGTCACGTCGCCGAGACACTTTACGCCACCTGCCCACCCCAGGATTTTGAAAATGCCATGCAGTTCCTCTTGAGTCACGGCGATTTTTCGGGCCGTATGCTGCATACGACTGCTGACGGACGCATCATCGTCGTGCACGCACACTGGATCTTAGTGCGCAATGAAGACGGCACGCCGCGGGCAATCATGTCCGTGGTAACGGACCTGAGCGAGCGGCTTGCCCTCGAACAGCGGCTTCTGCAAATACAGAAACTCGAATCTCTCGGCAGGCTGACCGGCGGCATCGCGCATGACTTCAACAACTGGTTGACCGTAATTATCGGCAACGCAGAAGAATTGGTCGAAGAACTTGCGGATCAACCTGAGCTCAGCGAGGTCGCACACATGATCCTGATGGCAGGTGAACGCGGCGCACAACTGACACGCCGGCTGCTCGCTTTTGCGCGCCGCCAGCCCCTGTCTCCACAAACTCTGCAGGTAGGCGAGGTGATTGAGTCATTGCGCCCTCTGATCGCGCGCAGTCTTCCGGAGAGCATCGAGCTCCGCCTGCTGGACACAGACCGCGACTGGTGCGTCCTTGCAGACCGTGGCCAACTGGAAGCGGCCGTTCTCAACCTAAGTATCAATGCGCGTGACGCCATGCCCGCTGGCGGCAAGTTGACCATTCAGCTTTTCCTGGCCGAGGTCGATACGCGCAGCGACGAGTTGAACAGCGGATTGATGGCCGGCGAATACGTTGTCATCGCGGTCTCGGACAATGGTCATGGTATATCCCCGGAGGCTATCGATCATGTCTTCGAGCCTTTTTTTACAACCAAGGATGAAGCGTCGGGCAGCGGACTAGGTCTTAGCATGGTCTACGGTTTTGTCAAGCAGTCCAACGGCGACGTGACGATCTATTCAGAGTCCGGCCGAGGTGCGCTCGTAAAGGTCTATTTGCCACGCGTGCACCTCGAGTCGCAGCAACCGGCCGTCGGCGCACTGCGCAAGGTGTCCGAGCTGCCTGACGGGTGCGCGATACTTCTTGTCGAAGATGACCCCATCGTGCGCGAACACATCCTGGCCCAGCTGCGCGATCTGGGCTGCAACGTGGAGGCGGCATCGGATGCCGCGGAAGCACTTGCCTTGCTGGCGCAGGACCGGCAGTTCGATATCCTGTTCTCCGATGTCGTCATGCCCGGCATGTCCGGTATCGAATTGATCGGTCACGCGCGTGCCCTGCGCCCCGGACTGCGTATTCTGCTCAGCTCGGGCTATACCTTCGAGGCGCTTCAGTACTGGGAGCAGCTGGGCCCGGATATCCGTGTTCTTAACAAGCCCTATGGGAGAGCACTTCTTGCCCAGACGCTCGCAGAGGTGCTTGATAGTGCAAGAGAAAAATCATGACAAAAAAAGGCCAACTTCTCGTACTCGACGACGAGGCGGCGATCGGCAGCCTGATATGCAGGGTGGCGCGCCGTGCCGGCATGGAGGCACGTTACTGTACGCACGCCGAACAGTTTTTCGACGTTCTGCACACGTGGCAACCAACCCATGTTTTCCTGGATCTGGTGATGCCCGGAGTCGACGGGGTGGAAGTACTTTCCGTCCTGGCCAGTCAGGAAAGTAAGGCGAGCGTCATCCTGGCGAGCGGTTTCGATCTCAGGGTACTGCGTTCCGCCGAGCGCGCCGCGCGTGCCCGTGGGTTGGCGGTGGCAGGGATATTGCCGAAGCCCTTTTCGATGCGGGCATTGCGCGAGTTGCTGGATGCGGAGCCAGCCGCTATCCGCGCCGGCGGTGGAGAAGTCATGTGCCCGCAACCTGAAGATGTAGCACTCGACCGCGCCCTCGCCGCAGGGGAATTTATCGTTGCCTATCAACCGAAATGGTTGATCAGGGAGGCACGCGTACTGGGCTTTGAAGCACTGGTGCGCTGGCGTCATCCCCAACTCGGAATCATTCCGCCTGACAGATTTATCCCTCAGGCGGAGCGCTGCGGGCGTATCGATGCACTGACCGAGTATGTCATGCGCGCAAGCTTGGATTGGTTCAGGTCACTCGATGTCGATGATGGGACGGCGCTCGAAGTGAATCTTTCTGCTGCGAGTCTAGGAAGTTTGTCGCCGGAGCGTATCGGGGTTCTTTGCGCCGAGTCAGAAATTACGGCGAAACGCATCATATTGGAGGTCACAGAGACAAGTCAGGTGGCCGACACATTGCATACCGCCGATGTGCTGAACCGCCTGCGTATCCGGGGTTTTGGCTTGGCGATCGACGACTATGGCATCGGGTATTCCTCGATGTCGCAGCTCGCATTGTTCCCTTTTACCGAGTTGAAAATCGACAAGCTTTTTGTCGAGCAGCTTACGCGCTCGTCCGAGATGCGTGCAATCGTTCGGTCCACCATCGAACTGGCGCGCGACATGAAGCTTGTGACGGTAGCGGAAGGCGTCGAAGATGCCGCAACAATGTCGCTGCTGGCTGAAATGGGCTGCGACGCCATCCAGGGCTACGCGATCGCGCGTCCCATGTATGCCGAGCAGGCGCAAACATGGCTGGTGGAACGGGTTACATGAAGCAGCGCGGTAATCTTGAGCCAGGAACGAAATTGGCAGTAGGCGATGTCGAGTTCGATGTCGCACGCCGGAGGATGCTTGCCTATGCCGTCGTGATCGAGCATTTTGCGGCGCCTGCGGAGCCGCCACGCCTTGCCAGCCAGTTGCTGACCAGGCTGTGCGACGATGTCGTGGCACTGGCCATTTACCTTCAGACGGCCGATGACGCTCTAACGTTGCTGTCCCACGCTGGCTTTGCAGGCACCCCACCCGCGCATGCGGCGTCCTTGGCCACGATCTGCTGTCCTGAGCTGGCGGAACTCGCCGAGCAGGCAGGTGCCCGACGTCTGCTCGTGCTCGGGAAATCGCGCCCCACTTGGATCGGCGCACGTATCGTAGCCTTGACCGCAGTTCCGTTTGGCCGGCAACCCGGCGGCAGGCGCGGGCTGGCCCTCTTTGCGTTGCGCACCGACGTCCACGATCCCTCGCTGGCCGCGCTGCTAGACCTGGGCGCACAGGGAATCGCCCGTGCTCTCGATCACGACAGGGCGTCCAGCGAGTTCCCTGAATCCGCCGCCGCGAGAACGTGCGTATTGTTGATCGACGACGAGGATTTGCTTGTAGCACACGTCAAGCGGATCCTGGAGCGGGCGGGCTTCGACTTCCATGCTGCCCAGAGCGCCAGCGAGGGTTTCGCGCTAGCCTCATGCATTCACCCTGATGTGATCCTGATGGACAAAGTGATGCCGGACATGGATGGAACGGAGTTGTTGCGCCTGATGCGAGGAAACGAAAGGCTCAGTACAGTACCGGTTATTATGCTTTCCGGCCATGCTGACGAGGCGGCGCGCGTGGCGGCGCTGGGCGCCGGCGCTGACGATTTCGTGATCAAGCCGTTCAGCGCGAGGGAGCTTGTGGCACGCATCGAAGCCAATGTGCGTCTGGTGCGCTTGCGGCGCAACGTCGTGTGGCGCCAGGGAGAACTGCTGCGTCTGCGCCAGTCGCAACAGGAATTACGCAACTTGCTGGATACTGTGCAAAAAGTGAGGGACGACGAGCGTCGCATGCTGGCGCGGGAAGTGCATGATCAGCTGGGCCAGATACTGACGGCGGCGAAGATCGACATCCGCATGCTTCAGAACCGCCTCGATGGCACTGGCCAAGGATTGCCAGCTGATGAGATTGCAGTAGAGCTTGGCGCGGCGTTGTCGAGCGTGGATCTTGCGATTGCCTCTGTCCAGAACATCTCGGCCTTACTGCGTCCTCCTGCGCTCGAAGAAGGTGGGCTGGTGGCAGCCTTGCGCTGGCTGGCGGCGGACGTGCAGCGCAGGACGATGATCGAATGCACGTTGCGCCACGAAACGATAGACTATGCTGAGCCGCCGCCATTCGTCGCCGGTGAATTGCTGCGAATGTGCCAGGAGGCGCTCACGAATGTCCTGCGCCACGCTAGTGCCACGCGGGTTCTTATCCAGATCGTGATGCGCGGAAGATACCTCGTGGTGCGGATATGCGACAACGGCATCGGTATCTCAGCTGAGAAATTGCGTGATCGTGCATCGATCGGTCTCAAAGGAATGAGAGAGCGTGCGGCCAGCATTCGTGCAAGCATTTGCATTTACGGACGACCTGGACGGGGAACGCTCGTGGTGATCCGGCGAAGGACTGCGTATCTTTGAACTGTGTTTGCGCGCCATCATCGAGCCAGCCAAGGCGCTGAATCGTCTAGCGCCGCCGGCGCAAGTGATCCAGTTAGCCGCACCGAAGTCCGTCACGGAAATCGATTCGGCTCGGGTCGAGTGAACCGCCCCGGGAACCGTGGAGGCTAATTGGTTTAAGTTAATGCAGTTTCATCGGCAGCGTTTTTGAGCTGCTGGTAGTAGTTTGCCTCAGCTTCGGCGGGCGGGATATAGCCGAGCGGTT
>Ga0187844_10000657_pt1 | contig 26965 bp, 18 predicted proteins | sample SpaLakP09_SKY_50_FD_134517 | JGI IMG/M metagenome (GOLD analysis project Ga0187844, IMG submission 134517) | Oligotrophic lake water microbial communities from Sparkling Lake, Wisconsin, USA - SP09_SKY_50 | ecosystem: Environmental > Aquatic > Freshwater > Lake | place: USA: Sparkling Lake... | reverse complement strand
CCGCCCTTTGAACCAACAGGCACGATCACCGCGTTCTTGACCTGCTGGGCCTTCACCAGGCCCAGAACCTCGGTGCGGAAGTCGTCGCGACGATCAGACCACCGCAGGCCGCCGCGCGCCACCGGGCCAAAGCGGAGGTGGACGCCCTCGATGTGCGGAGCCGAGATGAAGATCTCGCGATAGGGCTTGGGGGCCGGCAGGTCTTCAAGTTCGCGGGAGGCGATCTTGAAGCTGATATAGGGCTTGGGCTGACCATCCTCGCCGGGCTGGTAGAAATTGGTCCGCTGGATGGCGCCGACCAGGGCGGCGATGCGGCGCAGAACGCGGTCGGCGTCCAGGCTTTCCACAGCCTGCAGGGCCTCGCCGATGCTGGCCTCAACGGCCTTGGCCTGCTCCTGACGGGTCTTGAGGTCGGCAGCGACAGCCGGATGGAACTTGGTCTGGAACAGATCCAGGATCAGGCGGGCGACGGCCGGATGATCGGCCAGGGCCTGTTCCTGCACCCCCTGGCTGGGGTCCAGGCCCGACTGCTGGCGATAGCGGGCCAGGGCCCGGATCAGGGCGGCCTCGCGCCAGCCGATTCCCAGTTCCAGCACCAGGCGGTTGAAGCCGTCGCTCTCGGCGCGGCCGGTCCAGATGGCGACGAAGGCGGCCTCGAAGGCCAGCTTGACGTCGTCGAAGCTCAGATTCTCGCCCCGCTCGTCGCGCAGGACGAACTCATGCACCCAGACGGGCGCCCGGGCCCCGGTATCGGCGGTGGGCGAGACCTTGTGGCCGTCCTCGATCAGGGCCTTGAGGCCCATATGCTCCAGGATCGGCAGGACGTCAGCCAGGGGCGCTGCAGCGCCGGGGCGGTACAGCTTGAAGCGGAAGGTCACGGCGCTGTCGTCGGGCAGACGGAAGGCGCGCACGCGCACCGCCTCGTCCGCCGCCAGGGCGTCGATCACGACGATATCGGCCAGGGCTTCGTCAGCGCCGTACTGGTCGCGATAGCCCGGCGGGAAGGCGCCGGCGTAACGGGCCAGGCTGCCTGCCACCGTGCCGGGCGCGGCGGCGTTTCGGATCGCGGCCTCGAAGCGGTCCTCCCAGGTGCGGGCGGTTTCGGCGATGGCGGCCTCGACCACGGCCAGATCCGGCTCGCGATGATCGCCCGGCGTCACGCCCAGGATGAAATGGACCCGCGCCAGGGGCGCGTCGGAGAAGCTGGGATAATAGGCGGAAACCCGGCCGCCAAACGCTTGCGACAGCAGTTCGCCGGCCCGCTCGCGCACGCCCGAATCGTAGCGCTCGCGCGGGACGAACAGCAGGGCCGAGATGAAGCGGTCGAAGGGATCGCGGCGGGTGAACAGCCGCACGCGCGGCCGGTCGTACAGGTGCAGCACCCCCAGCGCCATCGACAGCAGCACGGCGTTGTCGGTCTGGAACAGCTCATCGCGGGGCCAGGTCTCGAGGATGTTGCGCAGGCGCTTGCCGTTGTGGCTGTCGGGATCCTTGCTGGCGCTGTCGAGCACATGGGCCACCTTGCGGCGGATCAGCGGCACGTCATGGGCGGGCGTCTCATAGGCCTCGGCGGTGAACAGGCCGACAAAGCGGACCTCGCCCGAGGGCTTGCCGTCGGCGCCGTAGCGGCGCACCCCGACATAGTCCATGTAGCCGCGCCTGTGGACGCGCGAGCGCAGATTGGACTTGGCCACCACGATGGGCTCGCCCATGTCGATGTGGTGCCGGATGGCGCGCGACAGGATGGCCGGCTCGCTGCTCCGGCGCAGCACGGTGCGGGTCTGGTCGCGCAGCACGCCCAGGCTGCCCTCGGGCTGATACAGCGGTTCTTCGGCCGCATAGCCGCCATCGCTGGTGCGCGGATACTCATAGACGCGCGCGCCCAGGAAGACGAAGTGGTCGGAGGCCAGCCATTCGAGGAAGTCCATGTCCTCGGCCCGCTCCTCGGCGGGGATGGCCACCTGGGTGTCGCGCAGTTCGGCCACGGTGCGGCGCATCAGGCCGCGCATGGCCTCGAAGTCCTGCACGGCCAGGCGCACGTCCGTCAGCGCCTCGGTCACGGCGTCGATCAGGGCCGCCTCGCGGTCCTCGCCGACCGGCGCCAGATAGATCTGGATCATCGAGCGGCGTTGGCCCTCGGCCTCGACCACGGGGTGGAACATGGCCCGGACCGAGAAGCCGGCCTCGGCCACGGCGCCCATGATGCTGTCGACCAGGAACGGCCGGTCGGGCTGGACGATCTCGAGGATGTCGCTGGAGAGGTCTGTGCCGTCCGGCTTGCGGGCCCGGCGCAGGCGGATGGCCGGCTCGGACAGGTCAGTGGTGGTCAGGCCAAAGCGCCAGAAATCAGCCAGGGCGTGCGCTGTGTCGCCGGCGTCGAAGCCCGGCAGTTCGTCGGCCGACCAGTCGTCCTGCGCCTGGGTGACGAAGTGACATGGCCCCTGCGCCAGGGTTTCGACCGTCTCACCCAGCGCCTGGGCGAAAGCCGTGGTCAGGGGGCCGCCTGAAGCCTCAGAGGCCTGGAGGTCAATTTTTGCACCGACCATGGGATTTCCTCGCTAATTTTTGGCGCTAACCTAGCCTTTTCAGGCTGGCGTTCAACCTCGACATCCAGAATCCGCAAAGGATCTTGCCGATTCATAAACTGTCGGGGGAGCGGCGCGCAGACGGAAGCGCCGCCGGTGGGGGGACCGGCGGCGCAGGCCCGCCGGAGGGAATGGCGGGCATCATCCGCTTCGGACGCGCCAGGAAAGGCAGGCGGCGTCGCGCGGGTGTGCGGCTGGGGGAAGCCGGACAGACAGGAGATAGGCGCCGGTTTCAGGATTTTAAGTCCCCCTCGGCGACTTTCCGTCGGGGCCCCGATTTTGCCGGCGCGCCCTCGGAGGGTTCGCCGGACGGTGTGACTCCCGGGCCCTGCGGATCGCCGTCTTCGGACAGCAGGATGGCGATCCATCGCGACCCGTCGAACTGGGCCAGGATCACCATGAACGCCACGGTCAGAGGCGTGGACAGGAACATGCCCGGCACGCCCCACAGCGCGCCCCAGACCGCCAGGGACAACAGGACCACCGTCGGGTCCATGTTCAGGCTGTCGCCCTGCATGCGCGGCAGAACGATATTGCCGACCACGAAATAGATGCCCTGCAAGGCCACAAACAGCACGATGGCCGGAACGAAGCTGTCGGGGAACTGCACGACGGCGAACAGCGGCGGCAGGAAGCAGCCGATCGCCCCGCCGAGGATCGGGATGTAGCTGGCCAGGAAAATCAGGAAGGCCCAGAAGAAGGCGTTGTCCAGGCCCAGCACCGCCATCACCACCCAGGCGCCGACGGCGATCATCAGGCCGGTGACCGTCTGGATCCACAGGTACTGCTCCACCCCGTCACGAATCCGGTGGAACAGCGCCATGGCGTTGTCCCGCTCGCTGTTCTGCGGGAACATGGCGACGATCTTGCGACTGAAGCCCCGGCGCGAGGCGATGATGAAGCCCAGATAGATCAGGACCAGTACGGCGCTGGCGGCGAAGTTCTGCAGGCTCTGGGCCGCGGCGCCGACATAGCGAGAGGGGTTCAGCTGGGTGATCAGCTCGCCCAGGGTGGGGGCCACATGGATGCCGACGGCGTGGGCGATTCTGGCGATCACGTCATTGAGCCGGGGCGCATAGTCCTTGAGCTGGTCGACGAACCCGGCGCTGTTCTCGGCCACCACCCAGACCGACAGGCCAAACAGCAGGATGGAAAACATCACTGCCGTGGGCAGGGCCACGCGCTGCGGCAGTTTCGGAAACCGCGCCATCATCACCCGGGCGAAGCTGTCGATCATCACCGCCAGGAACACTGCCAGCGCCAGGGGGGTGAGGATGTCGCGCATCCACAGCAGCGCCGCGCCTCCGGCGATCACCGCCAGGAACACCACGGCGTTGCGGGTGACGGCGGAAGGCGGGACGGTCATCGATAAGCTCCTGGACGATGAAAGGACTTTGCCTGTCGCGATTGGCGCGGCGCAAGGGTCCGGCTAGGCTTGGTGCTTCGATCAAGGGAAGGTTGCACATGGCGCTGTCGATTGGTGAAGGCGAAATCCTCGTCGGTTTGGGCGAAGGCCCGGTGACCCAGAGGCTGGACCGCTCCAATCGCCACGGCGTGGTGGCGGGCGCGACCGGCACGGGCAAGACCGTGACCCTGCAGATCATGGCCCAGGCCTTCTCCGACGCCGGGGTGCCCGTGTTCGCCGCCGATGTGAAGGGCGACCTCTCGGGCATCGCCGTGCCCGGAGCCCCCAACGAGAAGATGCTGGCCCGCGCGGCTTCGATGGACCTGACCCTGACCCCGGCTGCGCCGCCGACCATTTTCTGGGATCTGTTTGGCCTCAAGGGCCACCCGATCCGCACCACGATCTCGGAGATGGGTCCGGTGCTGCTGGCGCGCCTGCTGGAACTGAACGACGTGCAGGAGGGGGTTCTCACGATCGTCTTCCACGTCGCCGACAAGGACGGCCTGCTGCTGCTGGACCTCAAGGACCTGCAGGCGGCGCTGAAATATATCGCCGACCACGCCGCCGAGATCGGCACCCTCTACGGCAATGTCTCGCCCGCCACGGTGGGCGCGATCCAGCGCAAGCTGCTGACCCTGCAAACCCAGGGGGCCGAGAACTTCTTCGGCGAGCCAGCCCTGAACCTGGCCGACATCATGCGCACCGACGTCGCCGGGCGCGGCTATGTGAACCTGCTGGCCGCCGACAGGCTGATCCAGTCGCCCAAGCTCTACTCGACCTTCCTGCTATGGCTGCTGTCGGAGCTGTTCGAGGAACTGCCCGAGGTGGGCGACCCGGAAAAGCCACGGCTGGTCTTCTTCTTCGACGAAGCTCACCTGCTGTTCAATGACGCCCCAAAGCCCCTGCTGGAAAAGATCGAGCAGGTCGTGCGCCTGATCCGCTCCAAGGGCGTGGGCATCTATTTCGTCACCCAGAACCCGGCCGACATTCCCGACGCGGTGCTGGGCCAGCTGGGCGCTCGCATCCAGCACGCCCTGCGCGCCTATACCCCCGCCGACCAGAAGGGCCTGAGGGCTGCGGCCCAGTCGTTCCGGGTCAATCCCGGCTTCGACACCGCCGAGACCATCCAGGGCCTGGGCGTGGGCGAGGCCCTGGTCTCGACCCTGGACGCCAAGGGCGCGCCCTGCGTGGTCCAGAAGACCCTGATCCGTCCGCCTGTCTCGCGGCTGGGCCCGCTGACACCCGAAGAGCGCAACGCCCTGATCGCCAAAAGCCCGGTGGCGGGCCTTTACGACACCGCCCAGGATCGGGATTCGGCCTATGAGGTGCTGCAGGGTCGCGCCCAGAGCGCCCTGCGCGAATCCGAGGCCGCCCAGGCCCAGGCTCAGGCTGAAAAGACCCGCGCCGCCGAGGAGAAGGTGCGCGAACGCGAAGAAGCGCGCGAGGCCCGCGAGACCCGCGCCGCGCCGCGGGCCCGCGCCTCCAGCCGCCAGGGCATGGCCGAGACCTTCGCCAAGTCGCTGCTGCGCACCGTGGCCAGCCAGGCCGGCCGCGAGATTATGCGCGGCCTGCTGGGCGGGTTGAAGCGGCGGCGCTAGAGGCCTTTCCGACCTGATGGCCGCTTCACACTTGTCGGAATGCTCTAGGCGGCCGAACGGCGCTTGCGCCTGCTCGCCACGGCCGGCAGCGCGGCCTGGGTCCAGCCGCCGATGCCTTCAAGCGGGGTAGGCCGGCCGATGGCGTAGCCTTGCAACTCGGCGCAGTTCTCGCCGCGCAGGAAGCTGATCTGCTCCTCGGTCTCGACACCTTCGGCGACAACGGGGATTTCCAGACTGCGGCCCAGGCCCAGCACGGCCCGCACGATGACAGTGGCGCGGTCGTGGCGATGAATGTTCTCGACGAAGCTTTTGTCGATCTTGATCTTGTCGAACGGGAACGACTGCAGGGTCGAGAGCGACGAGAAGCCGGTGCCGAAGTCGTCCATGGCAATGCGAACGCCCAGGGCCTTCAGGCGGCGCAGATTGTCCAGCGCGCGTTGATAGTCCTTGAACAGCGCGCTCTCGGTGACTTCCAGCTCCAGCCGGTGCGGCGACAGGCCGGTCTCGATCAGAACCTCGTGGACCAGGGTGGGCAGGGCCGGGTTGTTCAGCTGCAGCGGCGACAGGTTGACCGCGATGCGCAGGGGCTTTTCCCAGGCGGCGGCGTCGGCGCAGGCCCGGCGCAGGACCCACTCGCCCAGCGGCGCGATCAGGCCGCTCTCTTCGGCGATGGGAATGAAGTCCAGCGGCGGGATCATGCCCCGGGTCGGGTGGCGCCAGCGCACCAGCGCCTCGAACCCGCAGACCTCGCCGTCGCTGGCGCGGGCCAGGGGCTGATAGTGCACCACCAGTTCGCCGTCGGTGATGCCCTGGCGCAGGTCGCGGGCCAGGGTGCGGCGCTCGCGGATCGACTCGTCCATCTCGCGCTTGAAGAATCGATAGGCGCCCCGGCCGCTTTCCTTGGCGCGATGGAGGGCCATGTCGGCATTGGCCATCAGGGCCTCGGTCGTGCGGCCGTCGTCGGGATACAGGCTGACGCCAAGGCTGGCACCGATCAGGATATCCTGACCGTCATGGGGAACCTGGACCGACAGGATTTCCAGCAGGCGCCCCGACAGCTCGGCGGCCGCAGCAGGCTGGTCGCCGCCGGCCACCTGAACCACGATGAACTCGTCCCCGCCCAGGCGCGCGGCGAAGGACGGCGCGACGACGGCATCCTGCAGGCGGCGCGCGGTCTCCACCAGCAGGGCGTCGCCCGCCAGGTGGCCGTGCTGGTCGTTGGCTTCCTTGAAATGGTCCAGGTCGATGCAGATCACCGACAGGCTTTCGTTCGAGGCCTCGACCCGTTCAATCGCGGCCGTCAGGCGCGCTTGCAGAGAGTTTCGGTTAGGCAGGCCCGTCAGACCGTCGTGCTCGGCCAGATAGCGGATCTTTTCCTCGGCCGAGCGGCGCTCGCGCAGGTCGCGCACCGCCAGCACGGTCAGGCCTGAGGTCTCGGTGCGGGCACCGTCGTCCATCAGGCGGGAAAACACCTCGACAGGGATCTCACGGCCGCCGGCCACCGGCCGCAGCAGGCCTTCGCGACGGGCACCGTCGGTCGAGGCGACGGTATCGTTATAGGTCAGCATGTCGCCGCACAGGGGCATGCCCCTGATGTCTCCCAGCGCGGCCCCGACCAGGTCGCAGAAGGCGGCGTTGGCGTCGTTGATGCGGCCATCCTGGACCACCACAATGCCTTCATAGGCTGCGTTGGCCATGCGGCGAATACGCTCCAGGGCCGAGCGCGTGGTCTGGGATTCGATGACGACGGCACCCAGGCCGCCCAGAATGATCAGGCTGGTGATGCTCAGAACCGCCAGGGTCAGGACACCGCCGGACAGCATCTGCTCCGGCACGACCACCGCCGGATCGGGCACGATAGTGATCGCGCCCATGCCGACGAAATGCAGGGCGCAGACGGCGACGGTCAGGATGCCGCCCCCGAGGGCCTGACGGCCGACGCTTCGGGCCCGACCGGCGACCATCAGGGCCAGCGTCGCGCCTGCGACACCCAGCAGGACAGAAGCCGCCACGGTCGCCTGCTCCCAGACCAGATGGCCCTGGGTCACGAAAGCGCTCATACCAGTATAGTGCATCGCCGCGATGCCCATGCCCAGCATCAGGCCACCCGCCACATCGTTGGTCCGGGTGCGTTGGGCCGAGGAGACGACGAAGCCGAGGCCGACGAACAGCACGGCGATCATCAGGGATAGCAGGGTTCCGCTGGGGCTGTAGCCGGTCTTCAGGCCGGGCGAGTAGGCGACCATGCAGAGAAAGTTCGACGCCCATATGCCAACCCCGGACACCATTCCGGTGAGCAAGAGCCAGGCCGCCCTCACAGCCCCCCGAGCACCACGCATCCGTGAATAGAGCCGGAAGCTCGTGAAACAAGCCGCAAAGCAGACAACTGCCGCTTCGAGCAACGTCCCGAAATCATATGTCAAAGCGATCTGTCGCATAGGCATCCATGCCAGAAAATCTGGTGCAAGACGCTAAATTTTAAATCAGAAAATGTTATATATAGTTAAAAGTAGCATCTATCATATTTTTGTATTTGAATGTTGATTTTTGTGATAAGTATTTCCCTATTAGTAAAGTGGCTGCAAACGCATTTGCAGCCACTTTACTAATTCCTTGCGCGGGAGTGGGCGTCCGCAAAATCAATGCAAGAAGCTATCGACCGGCCACCATTACAGTGGATCTTAAAGGAACCGATACGCCGCCGCGATCATCAGAGCCCAGCTTGTACCGCAGGTGACCAGCAGAAAAGCCAATGTGCGCCGAGCCGACCAGCGCGCTTCAGAGGCAAAGGCCAAACTGAGCTGGGCTTGAAGGGCTACAGCGGGAGACTGCACGGCCGAGTTGCCGGACTGCGCCAATCGGGGGCGCACCCTCGGTACAGGGTCGCCAGCCTGACGATCCAATTGCAGCTTGCGCTTCGCAACCATGTACCCAGCCCCGATAACAAACGACGATGGGCCTAGTTACTACTCGCTTGATTTAAAATGGCCGAACTTATGTGGTAAATAATTAGTTTTGGTCGGCTCAGACAATAAAACACTAGGAATGCAAGAACTCCATTCTGCTGAAGCTAAACTTCGGCGGGAGAAGGGCAAAATTTTAACGATGCAGTGCATTCCATACCCGTCGCGACACGAAATTGATAAGAAAATATGTTTTCCTCGGCACCGGGCCGGTGATCGGTTGCCAGCACAAGTTATCGATGGCATGCGCTTTGCAGTTCTCACAATCAGGCAGCGCGTGAGGAACCTAGATGTTCGATATCGGGACAATGGCAATCCAAAACTCGTCAACAAAGGGGGCGGATCGACGAAACTCCCGCCGCATATCAACGCCTCTAGCCGCCCGGGCCGAGGCCGTCGCTGGACGCTCACTTGACATCCTGGTTGCCGCTTCAGCGCTAGTGTTTCTCGCGCCAGTGTTTGTCTTTGTAATGCTCCTGATCAAATTCGGGGATTTTGGGCCCATCTTCTTTGGACATCGCCGCATTGGCAAAGGCGGCCGTCATTTCAAATGCCTGAAATTCCGCACCATGGTTCCTGATGCCGAGGAGCGCCTTCGCATTTTGCTGGAACAGGACCCCGTTGCGCAGGCGGAATGGGAAGCGGATCACAAGCTTCGCAACGACCCGAGAATATCGCCCCTGGGCGCATTCCTGCGCAAAACCAGCCTCGATGAACTGCCGCAACTGGTGAATGTCCTCCGCGGCGAAATGAGCATCGTGGGACCGCGGCCGATCGTCGATGGCGAGGTCTGCCGCTACGGCCACTATTTCGAAAATTACTGCGGTATTCGGCCCGGCATAACCGGACTTTGGCAAGTCAGCGGCCGCAACGACGTTAGCTATCGCCGCCGGGTCGCACTCGATGTGTACTATTCTGGCAATAAGTCGGTACTTCTCGACCTGAAGATCATGCTGATGACAATTCCGGCCGTCTTGCATCGCCGCGGTTCTTATTGACAACGGCGATCAGAGCACCGGCCTAAGTACGACTCTGGACAGGCACCAGACGCTACTGCGGCAAAGCGTGTTCCCGCTTCTGGTCAGAAGGGCGCTCCGTCTGGTGCGCCGTCCAGAGCCCGGGCAGGCCCTCACGGAAAAGCATCCCCCGCTTTTTCAGCGGCCGGGCCTGCCCCCGATGGTCCTCGGCCCATCACATGGGAGGGGACAGCTCCAGAAGGTTCAGGCGCATCTCAAACTCTATGGGCTTCCGGCATTCCCCTTGCGTGACTTGCATAAATAATGAGGAAGCGTGGCACTGAGGTTCCGAATGCGCAACCCGTCCAAAGCAAGCGAGGTTTGCACCGATTCCCCGTATACTGGCGACGAGAATATAAGACGAAATTATATCTCAATATTCTTGCCTTAGATGTTTCGAGCCGCAACAAAGCTAAGCCGCTTGTAGCACGGCCCTTTCGAATGTGCCGGTCACGCGATGGGCCGGCCAAATCGAAATACGTTATGGACGCACAATGGCTCGCCGCAGCAGCAGTGATCACTCTCCGGATATAGAGAAGCGCGCGTTTAACCGAAGGGCGGCCTCGCGGAAAGTATTTCTTGTTAGCGGCCGCACAGCCCTGAAGTGTGCGTTGGTGGACTGGGCGGAAGGCGGAGCAAGAGTTCGGGTTCCGGCGAAACTGTTGCCTGAAGGCGACCTATACCTCATCGATCCCCGCTTGCGGAAGGTCCACCTCACTAGGCCCGTTTGGCAGTCGGATCGTGAGATCGGTCTTCAGTTCATTGAAACCGGCGTGGTCGATGGGGCCGCCGGCGCGAGTGACACCGCCTTGATGGCTAAAATCGTCTTCGCCGAAAAGCTGGCGCGCGCTCAAACGTGAGCTCATGCCCAGTCGCCGGGCCGCAACCCAAGCCAGGCTCTGAGCTCGATACCGAGAGCGCGCTATCGATGTGTTTCGCTCCGTACGAAGGCGCGAGAGCTGTGCAAGCGACAGGAAGAGGCCGCTGCGCACCCGCCGTGCAGAGGCCCTAAGCGCGGTGGCGGCCCGACCCGCGCAAGCAGGCTCCAGGGTCGTGTCAGCCGCTTGAACTCCAGCCCGAACCACACTCCTTCGGGAACCCGGGCGTGTCCGGTGAGGCTGTCCTGGACAGGATCTCGCGCCGGCTCCGGCCGCAAGCAAGTACCCTGCAGGCAGTGGCTCGACACGCCGCCAACGCACGCCACTCTTCCTCAGAGCACGCAACCAAAGGGTCAGCAGACCAAAAGCCTGCCCAACCCTTCCTGACGTTCAAGTCGCTCGGCAGGGCACTCGGAAAGGGGAAACCTCGTTCGCCGATGGCCACCGACCAGACGGATCTGAACAAGGTTTCCGTTTCCAGACCGCCCTGAACGGACGGCGCACTCCGAGCGATAGCGTCCGACCTAGCGGGAAGCCGCCGGTGTCCACGTCTGGTATGTCTGCCCACGGAAAGAGTCCGTAACACCGACAAAAGTCGCCCCGATCGATGTGAGGATTTCGACAACCGCCGTAAGGCCAGGAATGTTGCGCCGCGCGCCCAGCCAGAACAGTCCAGCGGGCACGATCAGCCCCGCAAGGGCCAGCCACCACAAACCCCAGGCCACAAGGGCCAGAGCGCCAAACACGGCAGCGAAAAAGAGCCAAAGGGCACCAAGCCACCGCAGCACTTTGTGCGACAGATACTTGTATACCATGGCCGGACCTAGGGCGGAGACCTGCGGCCAGACATGCTTGTGCGAGTTGAACGCCCGGCAGGCGATACGACGCTTGCGGCGGAACTCGTCGGCAGACGCGGTCGTGTTCCGCTCATAGGCCACGACATCGGGCGCGCTGACGAGACGCAGACCGGCAAAGATCATCCCCATGGACGAGATCATGTCGTCGAGCAGATGCGGCGGAACTTCAGGATAATGGGCTCGACGCAGGGCAAAGATCGAGCCGTCCGCCCCCATGATCGAGCCGCAGCGGGATTCGAGACGCTTGATGCTCTCTTCCAGACGCCAGTAGGCCGAGCCCACACCGGCCGTGACGCTTTCGCCGGCATTGATATAGTGCAGACAGCCGGCCACACCGCCGACTTCCGGATCGGCAAAATAGCTCAACATCGGTTTGACCGATTCCGGGTCGAGCAGAACGTTCGCATCCGTAAAGATGATGATGTCGCTCTTGATCATCGAAACCAGGGTTCGCATGCCGAACGCTTTGCCTGTCCGCTCTGTTGCCGCGACAGCAGTCAGAAGATCCGGACGCGACTTAAGTATCGGAACAGTTTGATCACTGCAGAGATCAGCGTAGGCCATGAATTCGATTTGCGGATTCAGCGCCTTGATCGCCTCCAGATTTTCGATCTTGGACGGCAGACTTCGCTCTTCATTATAGGCACAGAACACCAGTGTAGCCGAAGGCAGGCTCTCTCCGTCACCTTTCTTTATCGGCTTCTCCCGCAAAAACTTCAAAGTCAACGGGTAGGAAACATATGGATGGAGAAAGAGTACGACAGAAACTGCCGCAAATATAGCCAATAACATTCCCATTACTCACGCCCCCGCCTCGATCGCGCTTCCGCATGACAAAATGTGATGAATACCATTAACAGATTGTTTTCCGATCAGTGAAAGATAACCTAGCCAGAGGCTTTCTCGGCACAGACCTTTTACCGGGCACCCCATGACGATTCTTTGCTACTTTGGCCCCGACCGCTCTCAAGGAACCGTGATGAAGCGGCTCAAGAGCTTCATGGATGTGGGTTGGTCCGTGACCGGCTTCACCTTCAAGAGGACCCGTCAGCAAGGTCAGTTCGAGCCGTTTTGGGACAATGTCGACCTCGGCACCCTGTCGAACGGTCGCTATTTCCGACGGCTGGCAACGCTGGCCAGTGCATTGGGCAAGGCCTTCAGCGCGCGCGAGACGCTTCGCAAAGCCGATGTAATTTATGCGCGCAACCTCGATTGTGCCCTGATTGCCATCGCAGCCGGCCTGTTTGCCGGGTCACGCGCCCTTCTCTGTTACGAGGTCAACGACATTCGCGGCGTCTTTGTCCGCAACGGGCTCAAATCAAAGGCTGCGCGCTGGCTGGAGCGCATTGTCCTGAACCGGGCTGACTGGCTGGTCACAAGCTCCCCCAGGTTCAAGAGCGAGTATTTTGAGAAAATCCAGGGCTATCGTGGGCGCACCTTCGTTCTCGAGAACAAGATCTATGACAGTGCCGATGGCTCTATTGCCAAGGCGAGGGAGGAACTGTCCCAGACCGAGCAATCCGGGCGGGGCCCGATCGTCATCGGCTGGTTCGGCGTACTGGATTGCCACGAAACCTGGAACGCCATCAGGGAAGCCGCGTCTCAATACGGCGACCGAGTGCATTTCTACATGCGCGGCTTCCCCGAATACATTGAGGATGAATTTTACAGCGCTTGTGAAGCGATGCCCAACCTTGAGTACGGCGGAAAGTTCAATAACCGCGTAGACTTGCCGGACATGTACCGCAGGGTCCATGCGGTCTGCGGTTTTGACTTCAAGGAACCGGGTCGGAATTCGAGCTGGCTGATGCCCAACTCCTTTTATGAAACGGGTGCGTTCTGCCGGCCGCTGCTCGCTTCTGAAGGAACGGCGACCGCAGAGTCCGTTCTGGCCGTGGGTGGCGGATGGGCCCTGAAACTGCCGCTGACCCCCGCCTTCTCCGCGTTTGTCGAAGGTTTCTCGTGGGAGGACTGGCGCGCCAAGGTCACAGCCCTGTCAGCAGTTCCACTCTCGCGCTATGCTGGGCAGGATCAGTTCCTGCAACTCGTCAGCGACCTGGCCGGTGAGGCCCAGGACCGCGCGGCAGACACCAAAGGGGCCTGAAGGTAGACCCATGAAAATGGCTTCAAAAATCGGCGTGTCTCTGGCCGCCCTCCTCGTCACCCTGGCTGCGGCAGAGGGCGTCGCGCGGATTTTTCTGACCTCGCCGTCCGTCCAGGTCTTTGACAAGGATCTCGGCTACGTAAACCGGCCCAACAGCGAGCATTTTCAGAGCCGGGAAGGCTTCCAGGCGCTTCGCCTGAATGAGCTGGGGCTGAACGACGGCCCGATCACCTCGCTCAACAGCGGTCAGCGCGTGCTGTTCATCGGAGACTCGATGACCTTCGCCGCCCAGGTCCCGGCCAAGGCCAACTTTACCGGCTGGGTGGAGAAGCTCGACGGCGTAGATGCGGTCAACGGTGGCCGGGATGCCCTTGGTCCGCACCAGTGGCCCTTGCAGATTCAGAGACTGGCCCCGTCGGTCAAGCCTGGCCTGACCGTTATCGTGATGTCGCGCGGGGACGCCTTCGACCTCCGCGATGCCCATGCCCGGATCATCCGTGACAGTCAGGGAAGGCCCACGGGCGTGACTTCTGCCGTCGGATCGAAGGATGCCCTTCAGGCCCATATTGAGCCGCTGATGAAGTCGTCGGCCCTGGTCACCTATATGGCGCGACGGATCGCCCTCTTGGCCTCTACCCTTCAGCAAAGCGAGTCCTGGCTGGGCCGGCTGATGCGCCGTGGGTCGCCCCCGGCGGACGCGCGCAACAGCAGCGGCGAAATCCTGCCCGCCGAGGTCGGTCAGACCCTGGCGGATATCTTCCGCATCGTACGCCTTCAGGGGCCGGTCCTGGTAGTGTCGCTGCCTTCATTCCGCTACCTGCCGGACGGGCAGAGCGCCTATGAGCCCCGCTCACTGGCCGAGGCTGCCGTCTTCCGGAAAGCGGCCCAGGATGCAGGCGTACCCTACCTTGACCTGACGGCCGCGATGCAGTCGGCCTATGCCCGCGACGGTCATCCCCTGACAGGTTTCAGCACCTCAAAAATGGGCGAGGGGCACCTGAACCAACATGGACATGAAGTCGTTGGGCGGGCCTTGGCCGCGCCAATCGAAAACCTGATCCGAAGCCAAAAGGCACCCTGAGCTATGCTTTTTACGTCTCTGGATTTCCTCGCATTCTTTGCGGTTCTGATCGTCCTTCTGATCTGCTTCCGGACAAGCCGTGCCCGGTTCCTGATCGTGCTTCTGGCATCCTATGTGTTCTATGCGGCATGGGACTGGCGCTTTCTCAGCCTCTTGCTGGCGTGCAGCCTGTGGAACTACGGCCTAGCCCTCGCCATTCAGAATGCACGCTCAGACCGTCATCGAAAACTTGCCCTGATCGTTGCTGTCACGCTGAACCTGGTGGCCCTTGTCTACTTCAAGTACGCCAACTTCTTTATCGACAGCCTGACGGGGCTGCTGGGCATCCAGTCGCCGGGCGCCCTGAACATCATTCTCCCGCTCGGGATATCGTTCTTCACCTTCCAGGGTGTCTCGTACGTTGTTGATACCTATCGACGCGTCCACCCGGCCGAGAAGGACCTGATGGTCTTTCTGCTCTTCAAGGCCTTCTTTCCGCAACTGATCGCCGGCCCGATCGTGCGGGCGGGCGAATTCATGGCCCAGCTCGAACGGCCCTTCCGCTTCAACAAGATCATGATCCGGACGGGCCTGCAGTACTTCCTGTTCGGCTGCGTCTCGAAACTGGTCTTTGCGGACAATCTGTCCATCATGGTTGACCACGTTTTCAAGTCGCCGAACCAGTATGATACAGCAACACACTGGCTGGCCATTCTGTCCTATTCCGGCCAGATCTACTGCGACTTCTTTGGTTACTCCATGATGGCGATCGGACTGTCGCGCATTCTTGGATATCGCCTGCCCCTGAACTTCCGCATGCCGTACGCGGCCTTCTCGATCCAGGATTTCTGGCGCCGCTGGCACATCACGCTGTCCAACTGGCTGCGGGACTACCTGTACGTTTCCTTTGGCGGGAACCGGAAGGGCAAGGTCCGCACCTATGTGAACCTGCTGCTGACGATGCTGATCGGCGGGCTCTGGCACGGTGCCAGCTGGAACTTTGTCATCTGGGGCGGTCTGCAGGGCGTGGCCCTGATCCTCAACAGGCTTTGGCCCAAGGCGATCCTGGGCGGCAACTTCCTCGGCAACGCCATCGGGTGGGGCAGCACGTTCCTTTTCGTGGTGCTGGCCTGGGTCCCGTTCCGGGCGGTCGATCTGCCCACCACAGCGGCCTTCTATACGGCCCTCGCGGGTTTCGGCCCGGGCCAGGCGCAGTGGATCTACATGCCCTCCGTCATCCTGCTGACCGTCCTGGCGGGCTGGCATGTGGCCTATCTGGCGAGCGGCCGCTTCCGCCGGTCGCAGCTGGCATTCCGGCGGTTTAGCCCGCTCGCCTGCCTGACTCTGCTGGTGGCCTTCGTGGCGATCCTCATGTACGCGCCGCTCGGCCAGACGCCCTTCATTTACTTCCAGTTCTGAGGAAGGGCTCTGCATTAGGCTCGATTGCGGGCCGCCCCGGGTAAGACTGGAGGGACAGTCCACACCTTGGGGCGGGCTGTAATCTCGTCTGGGACAAGGGTCGCGGCAGACAAACATGGTAGGATCGTGCAAGTCCCCTCCAGCCGAGGCTAGGCCCGTGGCCATTCTGGTAGCGGCCCGCCGGCACCATCGTCCGGATGGGCGGCCTCCGGAGTGTGCCGGATGGCTCCTGCAAGGCGAACGGCGTGACCGAAGCCCGGCCGCAAGGAGGGGGTAGCCCCTACGACCGGGGCAAGGCCGACGCCTGCTCCGGCCATGTCGACGCCGGTCTCCCCCCGCTCTCTCCACGAGGGAAACAAGCTAGAATCCAGGCACGGGCCGAAGTGAACAGGCACACGGTTGCGATAGATTGGGCCCGGGCAGAACAGCCATCAGATCTTCGACCCGAGCGCGCCTGAGAAGGCTGGGGAGGGCTGAGCGCCTCGCGCTGAGATGGGCCCCCGCCAAACTCCGCTCACTTGCCCGTCAGTCAGCCCGCCAAACCGGGACGACCTCAGGAAGCGTCGCTTAACGCCGCTTCCGCGCGAGCCCTGGCCATCTCCCTGCGAGCGAACAGCCCCAGGGCGAGGTTGTTCACGGCCTGGGCCAGTACCAGGCCACAAACAGCACCCAACAGGCCATAGCGTGGCGCCAGCGCAATCAGGCCGCACACCGCCACGATTGCGCTCAGGGTGCGCGTAAAGAACAGGGTCCGGGCCCGCTCCAGGACAATCATGAACGTTTCATAGGGCTGGTTTACGGCGAGCAACAGGTAGTAGATCGCCATAACCCAGGCTTCGGCCCAATGGACATACTGCGGTCCGAACACGAAAGACTGTAGAGGCCCCGCCAGCACAGAGACGGCCAGTAGGAAAGGTACCGAAAGTGCGAGGAGAAAGATGCGCGTCTTGTCGACCGATGCCTTTGCCGCAACCACGCCTTTTGTTTGAAAGGCCCGGACGGCCCGCAGCTTGTCAGTTGAATCAACCGCGCTGATCAGGCTGGCCGTAGGGGACAGGAGGGTTCTCAGGGCCGTAAAGCTGGCCGCGGCAACCGGGCCGATCACGAAGGCCAGAAGCAAAACGTAGCTGTTGTTGTACAGCACATAGGGCACATGGGTCAGGCTCTGCCACAGCGAGAAGGCTCGGCGCCGCCCCCACAGATCAGCAAAGTTGAAGAACGGGACTGAGGGCCGAATGGGGCGGCGCACAAACGCGACCGCGGAGGCGGCGAGCGCACCTGCTGCGAATGCCCAGGGCGCCAGGCCAAAGGCGGCCGTTCCCAATGCGAGGATCAGTCCGGCACCCGCAACAACCACCAAAAGCGAGAGAAATGAAGAGCCGGCAGCCGAGGCTGCCTTGCCGCCCTGATAGAGCCAGCGGCGGGCGAATTCCTGCAGGAGGAGCGCAGGGGCCATCACGGCGCTGTAGCTTACGACCTTGAGCAGGAATGCGGGTGCCGCCGGCCACCAAACCAGTGCGAGACTGGCCAGACCGAGCAGGGCAGCCAGCGCGGCGCTGGTCCAAAGCGCCAGCCAGGCCCAGGCGCTCTCAGGCGCCGTGTCAGCTTCTTTGCCCGAGAGCACGTAGGGGAGAACTATGTTGGCACGTTGAAAGCCATAGAAAACGTAGTAGACGCCAAAAGCAGCACCCAACGCCCCGAAGTCGAATTTCGGTAATATGCGCGCGAATAGCGCCATAGCTACGAGATTGCCGCCCCCGATAAGCGCTTGATCAACAAGCGCCAGGAGGCGATCTTTCTGACTATGCAGCCTCTTTAGCATTGGCACTTTTCTGGCCGAAACCCGAGCCTAGGCTAAAAGAACCTCTCACCAACACGGATGGTATCACCCGGCTTAACGCTCAAGTTCTCCCCAGGCGCGAAGTTCAACCGCTGCTCGGTGTTTTCAGTCGCCCGCTTGATGAAGACCTTTCGAGTGTCCGCCCGATAGGTGTACCCACCAGCTGTAGCCACGGCATTCTGGACCGTCAGGCCTGAAACGAAAGGATATTCGCCCGGCTTCTGAACCTCACCCAGAATGTAGTAGGGCCTGTAGTTCAGCACTTCGACACTTACGCGCGGTTCCCGGAGATAGCCGTCGGCCAGCTTTTGGCGCAGGCTTTCCTGGAATTGCTGGGTCGTCATGCCCGTGGCGGAAAGGTCCCCCACCAGCGGGAGCGAAACCGAACCGCTGCCGGAAACCACGAATTCTCCCGACAGATCGGCTTCTCCAAACACGACGACCCGGATCTTGTCGCTCGGACCGAGCTTGTAATCCGCCGGATCATCGGTCGTGGCCGCGGCAGGAACCACTGGCACCTGACGGCTCTGCGCCGGATACGCACCGAGGACCATGAGGCCCGCCGAAAGCGCGATTGCATAGTTTCTGAAGAGAACGCTGATCGACATGAAGGCCACGATATCCGATCTTTTCGAAGATTGTCTTGAAATGCCATTTTTGAACGCCACGAACAACCATCAGCGACACCAGAAGGGCAATAAGATGACATGGCGCCTGGGCTTGCCACTGTTAGTCATAATTGCCGCAGCGGGGTGCGTCGCGGTTTCCGCGTTTTCGGACGACGGCGTCTCCATGGCCATGGAAAAACCGCTTGCGCCCTTCCAGACCTTTCCGCCAGCACCGGCAAGGGGTTCGCAGGAGGCGGCATCCTGCGCGGCGCCCAAACCGATGGCGAGCCTGCGGGTAACATCCCGCTACAAGCCGGGCGATCCCAGCTCATCCATCGTCGATCCCCGCCGTCAGGCCCGGTCGCTGGCCGACATGGACGGGCTGAACCGTTTTCTCCGACCGGTCGTTCTGGATGCCAATCGCTACCAGTCCTCACAGGGGGCCAATCGTGCTGCGGCCCGATGCGCCCTAGGTGCCCTCCAGGACTGGGCGAAGGCCGATGCCCTGGCGAACAGTACCGCAGACATGACGACCCAGCTCAAACTGGCCACAACCCAGTCCGGCCTCTCGTTGGCCTATCTCCAGCTGAAACCTGCCGCCAGTGTCGAGCAGAAACAGGTCATTGAGGCGTGGCTGAACCGAAGATCGGCCGACATCAGATCCTATTTTGACGCAAGGCGCGGCAAGGGAAGCCCTGGCAGCAACGTCATCTATTGGGCCGGCCTGGCCGTCACCAGCGCCTCTACGGCGACAGGTTCCAAGCAGGACCTGGACTGGGGAATGACGATCTATCAGGACGCGGTGTGCACGGTGGATGCTGACGGAGCCCTGCCCAGCGAAATGCGCCGGGGCGACGCCAGCCTGCACTACCAGGCCTATGCCTTGAACCCGCTGTTTGCCCTGGCTGAATTTGGTCGCGCCAACGGCTTCTCGGCCTATGAAGCGTGTGATGGAGCCCTTCTCAGGGCCGCAGACTTCACCTTCGAGGCGCTGGACGACCCAGCACTCGCCAGTTCCAAGGCGCATTCGATCCAAAAGGGGCTGACGGGCGCGAATGGCTTGCCCTCGCGCAGCCTGTTTGCCTGGGCCGCGATCTATCGCCAGGTCAAACCCCTGCCCGCATCCATCGCAGGCCTCAACCAGGGCCGCCTGGCGAGCGCCGAACTCGGGGGCGATCAGGGGCTCCTTTACCGGACCCAGGTCCATTGAAAACGTCCCGCACCCGGTACCGGAAGCTGTGGCTGTGGCTGCAACGGAGTCTTGCGCTGCTCATTGGCCTTCTGGCCCTGGGCCTGGCCACCTTGAACGGTGCCTATGTTGCGCAACTGGCCCCCTGGATCTCCCTGGCCCCCTTCAGTGCTATCATCAATGCCGAAGCCCTGACCGTACGCGCCGATCGGGCGCTGACCTCAGCCGATATGGCACACACGCCGGAAGGGCGGGTTGCGGCCCTGGCGAGCGCCGAGAGCCTGACGCGACAGGAACTGACCCGCCGCCCGGCCAATGCTGTCGCATGGAGCCGATTGGGCGCGATCCTGACATTGCAGGCCGGAACCCCCTCGCCGTCGGCGATCGACTCCATCCGGTCAGCCTACAGGCTGGCGCCCACCTCACTGGAACTGCAGGAGTGGAGGATCGTCTACGGGATGAGCCACTGGCCTGCACTGCCCGAGGACCTGAGATCCGCGACCCTGCAGCAGATCAGACTGATGTGGCTGAACCCGAAGAATCGGCGCCGTCTCTTGGTCTTGAGGGACGCAACACCCGACCGAACGGCCAGGCTGGCTTTCGCATTGACTGTAGAAGCACTTCAGAGACGGTCTTGTTCGCCCGCCGATAGACTCGCCCACCCAGGGGCGCAGCCGAGATCCCCAGCAACAGCCCCCACAGGTGGGCGATCGCCGGGATGCTGAGCCCAAAGTCAAAGACGCTCTGGATCAGCCAGACCGACGCGATCGCTGCGTAAAAGATGCCTCCGGCCGGGCGGTCGGCAGAGCGCTTCAGGCCAAAGTACCAACCAACCGCAAGCATCCAGGCCGTGGCCAAAGCGATACAGGCGGAGAATAATGCCCCCCCTTCCTCAATGAGCTGTAGCGGCATGTTATGAGCCGCCCGCAGGCTTCCGAGCCTCTCAAACCTGGCCGGCGTGGTGATCCCGTCGTTGAGGGTTGTAAAACTGCCAAGTCCCCATCCGCGGATCGGGTCACCCCAGGCAATAGCGGCGTGGTCACGCCAGGTTTGCGCTCGCTCGGCAAAGTCCTCAGGAAGGTTGCCCACTCTCTGGAAAAAGAGCGGGATGTTGATCGGCAAATCCGTCAAAAACAATAAAGAGACAGTGATAGTGACGGCGCACCCTAAAATAATATTTGGAGATTTGTATTTGCTTCGAGTCAGCAACCAGATTGGTGCCGCGAAGAGGGCGAATATTGTCAGGAAGATGCCCGCTCTTGACGCCGATAGCAAAAGAGCCGCCACAGCCACAACGACCAATAGAAGAGAGAGGGGCGCACGGAAGGCCGCCAGGATCGGCATGGGCCGGTTACCAAGAGTACGCGCCTGACCGTAAAGCCGTAGGGGCTCGATTAGACCGGCAAGCAGCGCGCCTGTTGCGATCAGCCCGGCGGTGTTAGGGCTCAGAAATGTCGCGGTCCAACGCCCGGGCACGGCACTGAGCGCTGTCCAAAGCCCTGCAGGCTTGAGAAAGAACAGGGCGAGCGATATCGCAAGGTAGACGAGAAGCAGCCTGGAGAAGGCGTGGTCAAAAATCCTTCTGCGCCTCACTGAGCCACCAACTGCCAAGCCGGTTAGGATCGCACAGGCGACGCCCCCGAGTTTTAGCACTTCAATCCGATGCTGATGAGGATCGACAGGTGCCGGCGGGCACAAATCGGCGCGAACCGCCAATCCTACGGCCAACGAAAAAAGGATAACCGCGGGAAGATTGCGCGCCAGTCCACGCGTCAACGCTGACGCAGCCCACGGCTGAAAACTGACATAAGCTAATAGGAGCGCCTGCAACGCGACCAAGGCCAAGGCGTAGGAGTTGCGAGCCGCGCCGAAGGGCAGCAGCGCCAGGACCGCCAACCCTGCGGTCGCGACAACGACAGGCCGGGACGCCGACCGGGCCCCCGCGCCCAAGAGCCCACTAATCCCGGAACGATCCAAAGAAGGCCGCCGTTATGGGCTGGAGCATGTACTGGAGGGCAGTTCTGGCTCCGCCATCGACCAAAACGTCCGCCGGCATGCCTGGAGTAAGGCCGACCGTGCCGAGGCGTTTAATCTCTGCGTTGGAAATGGCCACTCGAACCTCATAATAGCGAGTACCGCGCTCGGGCTCTACCAAGGCATCAGCAGAAACATAGCGAACTTTACCTTCCAGTTGGGGAGTTGTCTGCGGATTAAGGCCCGAAAGCTTCACGTGTGCAAGCTGGCCGACGTGCACGGCATCGACATCCTGGGGCTTAATGCGCGCGACAACGATTATATCATCTGTCGGGACAACTTCTATAATTGGCTCGCCGGGGCGCACTACACCACCAACGGTATTGACGTGAAGATCTAATATCACGCCGTTGGCTGGGCTCTTAATCGTTGTACGAGATAACACTTCGCGCTGATTGGTTAGCTTATCTATCAACTGTAGGAGTTCATTCTGCACAGTTGCTAGGCGAGTGACCGCATCTTCACGCGACTGGGCGTCTATCTGCAGCGACTGCATACGATTCTCGCCGATTGTCTGCCGCACCTGGCCGACTTCGGCAGTCGAAATCCCATAGCGACCTTCGAGATCAGCCTTGGCGCGTTGCAAGGCGAGGAGTCGAGACTTTGGTGCCAACCCCTGCTTGTAGAGTGACTCAATTCCCGCCAACTCTTCGGATATGAAGGCCTGCTGCGAGTTTAAGCTGGACATCTGAGACGTCACGCCGCCAATACGCTCGTTAAGGCGCGCCGTCTGTTGATACAGAACAGACTTCTGAGCAGACCGTAACCCCTTCCGCTCGCTAAGAACCCTCTGCTGCACCTCCATCACCTGACGTATATCAGGATCATTTGGGTTTTGTACAAACTCTGCTGGCCAGCGGATTCCTGACCCAGTTATCTCCGCTGAGAGAACAGCCTGCTCACCCAAATGATTAAGATATTGCTGGCGGACCAATTGATACTCCGTCAGAGCCAAGGTGTTGTCTAACTCTAGGAGAATTTGCCCGCGCTTAACCTTCTCGCCCGGCTTAACAACGATCGATTTTACCACTCCACCATCAAGACTTTGCAGAACCTGGCGCGAACCCTGGGTTGACACGGCACCACTTGCTACAACGCCCTTGTTGAGTGGCGCGAAAGCAGACCAAATGAAAACTACTCCGATCGTTATGGCAAGCAACGCCCATGCTGCCCAAAGCAACCTCGGGCCTGTCCAGGTCGACTCCTGGCTGTATTGCTCACCCAATAGGTCAAAATCACCAATCTGAAGCGCTCGTGCTTCATAGGATTTCACTTGCTTTCCAGTCATGATTTCGAAACCTGTTCGTCTTTAGGCGCTGGCTTGTCCGATTTCTCCAGCTTTTGGCCCGGTCGCGTTTTGCCACTGTCGGCTGGGATCTGCGGCACAATCGCCCTCAGTACCTCTTCCCTAGGACCAAAGCGCCGGAGTCGCCCTTCAGTTATTACAGCTAGAAGGTCCGCTGACTGCACGTGGGCAGGGTTGTGGCTGACGAGGAATATGGTCTTCCCCCCCCGCTTGAGAGTGTTCATCATTGCCCAGAAGGCGGTCTCCGAGGTTGGGTCCAAGTGCGCTGTAGGCTCGTCGAAAAAGACGACCTTAGGGTCGCCATAGACGGCGCGAGCCAAGCCGATCCGTTGCTTCATGCCGCCAGAGAGCACCGCTCCTTGTTCTCCGATGTCAGTATCATAGCCGTTTGAAAGGTTGACGACCATGTCGTGCGCCCCGGCTAGCCTAGCCGCCCGCAGCACAGCTTCATCATCCCTGGGGCCAAATCGACGAATGTTTTCAGCAATTGAACCGCGATGTAGCTGAACAGTCTGGGGCAGAAATCCTATGTGCGGGCCAAGATCGTCACGGCGCCACTGAGTGGCATCCGCGCCATCGAACCGAACTGTTCCGGCAGTAGGATGAAGTGCGCCAGCGAGGGCCTGCAGTAGCGTTGTCTTCCCAGAACCAGAAGGGCCTACTACGCCGACAAATGCACCTGCAGGCACCTCGAAGGTAATCCCCTGCAAAAGGAAGTTACGTCGCTCGGCGTCGGTTACCGTAATTGCCTGTGCCGCGACTGCACCGGTTGGCGTAGGCAGCACGGTCCTTGCGGATTCCATCGTGTCGGCAAGAAACACCTGCTCTTCAAGCGACTTTAGAGAGATGCGGACGGACAGAAAACGTCGCCAGGCGGAAACGCAGCTCTCGAGAGGGCCCACCGCCCGCGAACCGATGATGGAAGCCGCAACAATCGCCCCCGGGGTCATCTTCTCGTCCAGAACTAAGACTGCAGCAACAGCAAGTGATGCAATCTGAAGAGCCTGACGGATCGTTTTCACTAGTGCCGAGGCTCCGGAGTTTACCACGTCACTGGACTCGTTCAGTGCGCCGGCAAAACGCGCCGCGGCCGCCCAGCGCATCAACAGCCAATGGGTGAAACCCATCGATTGCGACGCTGGCGAGGAAAGCAGAATATCGTCGGCCAAGCGTGCACTGACTTGTGACGCAGCAGTTGCCCGCGAGAGCATGGGCTTCATTGTCCGCTCGTTTAGGAAAACGATGATCAGCACAATGAGAGTGGCTGCGAGTGCAACAGCTCCGAGCCAAACCGAGAGCATAAACAATGCGATTATGTAGAGTGGCGTCCAGGGAAGGTCGATCAGCGAAAGGGCCGACGGCCCTGAGATGAAGCCACGAAGCGACTCAAGATCGGTTACGAATGACGCCCTCGAAAATCGGCGATTTACAATGCCCTGTTCGAACGCCCCGCGGAAAACTCGCTCGCGCAAGCCAACGTCAATCTCGCGCCCAAGGTCGATAAGCACTCGAGATCGGAGATAGTCGAGCAGTGACGCTGCTCCAACCACGAACAAGGCTATAAGCGTCAGAAACAGGAGGGTTGATCGGCTCTGGCTGGGCAGCACATAGTCATAAACATGCAGCATGAAAAGTGGCTGCACCAGAACGAGAGTATTGACGGCCACACTGAGCGCGATAGCGGTCGCCCACTGGCGCCGCATCAGCCGCGCGTCTTTGATCAAGCCCGGAGGCAACAGAGCGTTCAGAAGCAAGTCACGATCCTCGACTTATAGGCGTAAAATCACTCTCAGCCCCCGTAGCGGAGGGCATCACGTGGCTGGCCTGCAAGAGCCGTCGATCGGCTACGAGCCTGGCCGTCCCCGCATCAGCAAGTATCGGGCCATTTCAGCAATTTCTGCAGCGTCCCGGCTCTATATCACCGCTCAGCCCCGGATTAGCATTCCTTTTGGAGGCGTTTTCGTCATAGGCTCCCAAGGCCGGCAACGAAGGGTTTCTATGCCGGCGAGTGCATGGCGAGTCCCCGCAAGAAAACGGTCGCAAGCGAGCCTATCAGGTTTGTCATCCTAGTCGGACCATAAGGTTAAATCATGAAAACTAGATTGACCGCTTTTGTTGTTTGGCTGTCGGTCATCAGCGGGGTGGCCTGGGCCGCTCCGCCCCTGGCCCAAACCGTTCCGCCCCAGGCCACCTCGCCCCAAACCGCCACGCCCCAGGCCGGCCTGAAGACCCTGACGGCCCCCGCGAGCAGCCTTCGCGATAGGGTCTTGAGGAGTCTCGCCGCCGTCGGCGACGGGCTTGGGCGGCAGCGTTTGGGCGAGCTGATCGAAAGCGACGTTATTCTCGCAGGCGTCGACGCCGAAACGGGCATTGCTGCCCTGGAGAACATTCTTGCCCTTACGCCGGTTTCAGCGGTCAAGACGCAGGCAATCGAGGACGTGATTGACAGGCTGCGTCGATTGGCCAGGACGATGGATCGCCCGACCGGACAGACTAATGGCCGAGGCTCGCTGTTTGCTCCGCTCCCGCCGGCCGGGCTGGCGTCGGGAGCGTCTGACTACAAACGTTGAAAGCGTTCAGGAGAAGGCATCGGTCTCTCCCCTTCCAACGCCCAGCGCCGGGTCCGGCGCATGCCCCTGGCCAGCCGGCCCAGGGCAAAAAAGTTCGTAAATCCGGGTTAACCCTCGTGGACTATTGTTTCGAAGAGGGGCTCGGACGCTGTGACGTATCTTGCATGCAGGGTCGTCACCGGTATGGCCCATGTTCAAAACGAGAGAAGTCCATTGAAACGAACGGCTTTCATCATCGGTGTTTCACTCGGCGTTCTGACCGCCGGTGGCGCTTTGGCCCAGACCGGGTTTGACCGCAACCGAAACACCAGCGTGACGGACCGTCCGCGCCCTCAGTTTGCGCCCGATGGACTCCGTGCCGGGGCCTTCACCCTGTACCCCAAGGTGATCTACGACCTGGCGCATGACGACAATGTCTTTGCGGTTTCCAGCAATCCGAAGTCGGATTTTTTCTGGAGACTTGCCCCGAAGGTTCAGGCCAATTCGAACTGGTCGCGCCATGAACTGAAAGGCTCGGCTGAAGTCGCCAAGTCCAGCTATTTCAACCAGGGCAACCAGGACAACACGACCTGGGCCCTCGACGGTGCCGGTCGTCTCGACATCGGCCGCACGTCCAATGTGGGCCTGATCCTGCGCGAGGCTCGCAGCATTGTACCGCGCACATCGCCGGGATCGCCCGTCAATGCCCGCGATCCGGTCCGTTTCGACACGACGAGCGCGCAATTGCGCGGCACACTCGGCGGAAGCCGTTCGCGGCTGATCATGGCCGCCGGTCGTGAAAATCAGCGCTACAAGGACGTTTCGACCCTCACCGGGACCCGCCTCGGTCAATCGTTCCGCGACCGGGACATGACGGTGGTTTCGGCGCGGGCTGAATACGCGGTCAGCCCGGCGCTCTCCGTCTATGCCCGCTACGAGCATAATGACCGGGACTATGTCCGCACCCCGACGGGTGGCGTTGTAAGAAGCTCGGAGGGCTCGCGGAGCCTCATCGGCGCCAGCTTTGAGGTCCAGGCCCTCACGCGCGGCGAAATCGAGTTCGGCCGGTATCGCCAGAATTACAAGTCAGCCCTGATCGGCGACATCGACGGCTTTGCGGCACAGGGCAAACTGGAGTGGTTCCCTACACCCCTGGCCACCGTCACCCTTTCGGGTCAGACCAGCGTCGAAGACGCTGCGATTGTTAACGCCCAAGGCTTCAAGAACCGTGAGATCGAACTCTCGGCCGACTACGAAATGCTGCGCAACCTGATTCTGACGGGGCGGTTTGGTTTTGCCGGTCATGACTATCAGGGCCTTGATCGCAAGGACGAGTTCAAGACCGCGACCCTGGCCTCGCGCTACCTGGTCAACCGCAATTTCACTCTCGGTGCAGACCTCTCGCGGATCGAGCGCAGTTCATCCGGCGTTAGTGCCGAGCGCTCGTTCACGGAAAATGTCATGCGAGTAACGGTATCTTATGCCCGGTAGGGCTCTAGTCGCATCCAAACAGAAATCCATGGCTTTGAAGGCGAAGCAATGAGCCCAGTCTAT
>Ga0187844_10000655_pt1 | contig 27010 bp, 23 predicted proteins | sample SpaLakP09_SKY_50_FD_134517 | JGI IMG/M metagenome (GOLD analysis project Ga0187844, IMG submission 134517) | Oligotrophic lake water microbial communities from Sparkling Lake, Wisconsin, USA - SP09_SKY_50 | ecosystem: Environmental > Aquatic > Freshwater > Lake | place: USA: Sparkling Lake... | reverse complement strand
TGCTGCTTTTTCGGCTGCGGTCAGGCGCTTGGCTTTGACCACGACAACGGCCATCTTGGTGTCGCCAACGGTGCTTGCTGCGACTGGCGCTGCGGCGCGGGCGGCTGGCACCTGGGCGGTTGCATAAGCGGCGAAGGTGGTGACGAAAGCAGCTGCAAGGAAGACTGCTTCGAGGTTTTTACGTACTTTCATGATGTTCTCCTGGTGGGTGATCCGGCTTGGTATGGTTGTACTTTATCGGGCACCGCCTCCTCTTTCCACCGGCATGCGACGAAGCGCAGAAAAAGCGGTACAAGCGGCCAAAAAACGTGCATATGCCGTCCACGCGATACAATTCGCCCCCATGGATACCACTACAACTGAACAGCCCATCGTCATCGCGGGCGGCGGCGTTTCCGGCCTTTACTGCGCCATCCGCCTGGCCGACGCCGGCCACCGCGTCCTGATCCTCGAAGCCTCTTCCGACCGCTGGGGCGGGCGCATCGAAACCGAAGACCTGGACGGCTTCATTGCCGAATACGGCCCGATGCGCTTCGAACCCACCCTGCAGCCCCGCTTCGCGCGCCTGTGCGAGGAACTGGGCGTGGGCCTGGTCGACTTCTCCGGCCCCTCGGCCGAAGAGCTCAGCGCCCCCGACACCGAACTGCCGCCCGAAGAACAGGGCTTGAACTCGCTGCAGCTGCTCAAGCGCGGCATCATGCTGATCATGGGCCGCGACCCGGCCGACCAGGCCTGGATCGACAGCCTGACCGAAGAAAATTATCACCGCTTCCGCAAGCATGCGCGCCTGCACGGCCAGCCGCTGTGGGCGACCGGTTTCTGGAACGCGCTGTCGGCCAACGGGGTGCTGAGCCACCGCGCCCTGGTCAAGCTGCGCGACACCGGCACCTTCTATCACATGATTCCGGAGAACCTGAACGCCATCGAATGGATCATCTGGTGGCTGCGCGCCCTGAAAACCGTGGGCCAGAAGCTGGCCAGCATCGAGGGCGGTTCCGCGCGCCTGACCGAAGGCCTGATGGCGCGCATCCACAGCATGCCCAACATTACCCTGGCCGGCGGCCACACCCTGCTGGGCTTCCGACCGACGGCGCTGGGCCAGGCGTCCCTGGCCCTGGACGTGCGCACCAAGAACGGCACCATCAAGCTGCAGGCGTCGCGCCTGATCCTGGCCATGCCGCGCGTGCCGCTGCTGAAACTGGCGCCGCACCTGCCCGAGCACATCTCCACCCACCTCGATTCGGTCAACGGCTTCCCGATGCTGAAGATTTTCTTCGTCAGCAGCGCGCCGTGGTGGGACTACGACCAGCCGCCGCAGCAGTACGCCAACTGCCTGCCGACCCGCGAAGTGCACTACTTCCGCCGTCCGCAAGCCAATGACCACGACGGCCACGGCATGATGATGCTGTATATGGACCGCCCGTCCACCGAATTCTGGCGCCACTATCTGAGCGAGCCGGACAAGCATGACCGCGCCGAAGTCGACCAGGATGCGCGCATCGTCGACGCCTTCGCCGTGTTCGTCGCGCGCGACATCAAGCGCCTGCTCGGCACCTGCGAAACCCAGCTGCGCCTGAACGAACACTCGAAGCTGGTGTTCCGCGACCAGACGCTGGAACAGGCCACCGCCTACATCCGCAATTCCATCCTTACCTACGGCATCCGCGACTGGGCGCGCGCGCCGTATGGCGCCGCCAACCATGGCTGGCAGCCCGGCGTGCGTTCCTGGAAGGTGATGGATGCGTTCAAGGCCTTCGATTTCGGCAGCGGCGCCAAGAACGTGCATATCGTCGGCGAGGCGTATTCGGACTACCAGGGCTTTGTCGAGGGGGCCTTGAACAGTTCGGAACTGGCGCTGGAGGCCATTCCGGCGCTGTCTATTTCGGAACTTGCGGAGCCGGCGTCGCAGGCAAAGTGATCACTACGGGTGGCGGCGCGCTCGCCACCCCCGTTGGCGACGGCTTCAGCGCGTTGCTCATCGCAAGAAACAAGCCGCCGAAACCGATGAACAGACCGATGATTGTGGCAATCATCCAGCGCTGCGTATCCACGGTCGCCTTATGCATGTCCGCGCGCATGCCGGCGATATCGGCCTTGGTGGCGTAATTCGAGAGAATTGTCGCCACGTCGCCCTTGATCGCCGACACGTCGGATTCAAGTCTGGCGACGCGGGATTCGAGGGATTGCAAAAAAGCGTCCATAGACCATCATCGGCGTCTCCGGCAGCAGGGTCAAGTAAGCTGACCGTTGCAAACTTTGATATGTATCAAGGTCTTACTATTCAGTCGACAGCGGGTATTGTATCCGGGGCCTCCTGGGCCCGGGCCAGGCCGCCTGCGGCGGCCATACCAGAGATCACCGCTACATTGCAACCATAAGTCACAAGCACGCCATCAAAAGTGAACGATCTTGAACTGCCGGGGAATGGAACCATGCGCCTATTCCGGCGCAGGCGCCATGCATCCCTGTGTTTACATATTCAACTTTTTTAGCGGGACTGCACCCAGACTGATTTACACTGCCGGAGTGGATCCACGTTGGGGAAGTAATAGATGACGCAGGAAGAAATCCAGGCCATCGATAAGAATCGCCTAGCGCTTGCCATGGAAGCGGCAGGACTCGACCTGTGGGAAAACGACCTGGTGACCGGCGTGGTCACGCGCAAGGCGACCAAGATCTTTGCCGAGCTCGGCTACACGGAAGACGCGGCGGCGTCCTACATCGACGACCTGTTCCTGCTGGTCCATCCCGACGACGCCGCGCGCGTCAAGTCGGCCCTGGCGGCCCACATGGCCGGCGAGACCCCGCGCTACCGCTGCGAATTCCGGGTCCGCGCCAGCGATGGCAGCTGGGTCTGGTATGCCAACTACGGCAAGATCATGGGCGACGGCAGCGCCGAGCGCGGCCACCGCCTGATCGGCGTCACCTTCAATATCGACGACCGCATGCGCAATGAAGAGCGCCTGCTGGCCAGCGAAACGCGCTACCGCGAACTGCTGCGCAACCTGCACACGGCCATCGTGGTCCACGCGGCCGATACCCGCATCCTGTACAGCAATCCGCGCGCCTCCGAACTGCTGGGCCGCCCGGAAGAAAAGCTGCGCGGGACCCTGGCCAGCGAACACGCCTGGTCCTTCGTCGACGAGCAGGGTGTCGACTTGCCGGTCGCGCAATTCCCGGTCCATGCGGTGATCGCCAGCGGGGAGCCGCTCGAATCGCTGGTGCTCGGGGTGCGCATGAACGAAGGCGCGCGCATCGTCTGGCTGCTGGTGAACGCCTATCCGGAATTCGCGCCCGATGGCGCCCTCAAGCAGGTGGTGGTCAATTTCGACGACATCTCGCCGCGCAAGCAGGCGGAGGAAAAAATCCACCACCTGGCGTTTTTCGATGCGCTCACCAACCTGCCCAACCGGCGCCTGCTGATGGACCGCCTGCACGCGGCGCTGGCCGCTTCCGCCCGCACCCAGCATCACGGCGCCCTGCTGTTCATCGACCTCGACAAATTCAAGACCATCAACGACGTCCTGGGCCACGGCGTGGGCGACCTGATGCTGATCGAGGTCGCCAGCCGCATCCTGGCCTGCGTGCGCGACGCGGACACGGTGGCGCGCCTGGGCGGCGACGAATTCGTGGTCATCATCGCCGACATCGACCCGGACCTGGAAACGGCCTCGCAAAAGACCGCGCTGGTGGCCGGGAAGATACGCCAGATGCTGGGCATGCCCTACCAGCTCAAGGGCAATGCCCACCACAGTTCGCCCAGCATCGGCGTGGCCATGTACCTGGGGAACGACGAATCGGCCGACGTGCTGCTGCGCCAGGCGGACATGGCCATGTACCGGGCCAAGGATGCGGGCCGCAATACGGTGCGTTTTTTCAGCGCGGCCATGCAGCTGGCGGTGGAAACCCACGCCGCGCTCGAAGCGGACCTGCGCCACGCGGTCCAGCGCCAGCAGCTGCGCCTGCACTACCAGGTCCAGGTCGGCCCCGACGGCCGCGCGCTCGGCGCCGAGGCGCTGGTGCGCTGGTTCCATCCGGTGCGCGGCACGGTCTCGCCGCTGCAGTTCATTCACATCGCCGAAGAAAGCTCGCTGATCCTCGAGATCGGCGGCTGGGTGCTCGATACCGCCTGCGCCCAGCTGGCGGCCTGGTCGGCCCGGCCCGAGCTGCAGCACCTGGCGCTGGCGGTCAATGTCAGCGCGGCGCAGTTCCGCCAGCCCGATTTCGTCGAGATCGTGGCCGCCGCGGCCGAACGCCATGCCTTCGATATCGGGCGCCTGAAACTGGAACTGACCGAGAGCGTGGTGCTCAACGACGTCGACGACGTGGTCGACAAGATGGGCGCGCTGCGCATGCTGGGCGTGACGCTGTCGATGGACGATTTCGGCACCGGCTATTCCTCGCTGTCCTACCTCAAGCGCCTGCCGCTGGACCAGATCAAGATCGACCAGAGCTTCGTCAGCGGCATCAGCACCGACCCGAACGACGCCATCATGGTCAAGACCATCATCGACCTGGCCGGCAACTTCCGCCTGCACGTCATTGCCGAAGGCGTGGAGACCGACGAACAGCTGGCCTTCCTGAAGCAGCATGGCTGCACCGCCTACCAGGGCTATTTGTTCAGCAAGCCGGTCCCGATCGCCGAATTCGAAACCCTGCTCGCCACAGCCCTGACCATTCCCTAGGAGTTTGCCCGCATGCCTTACCGCCTTGCCCTTGCCGCCGCCCTCGCCCTTCCCTTCGCCAGCCATGCCGCGCCCGCCGTGGTGCGGATCGGCAGCGTCTCGCCCGTCTCCGGTCCGAGCGCCCACCTGGGCAAGGATACCGAGAATGGCGCGCGCCTGGCGGTGGCCGACCTGAACGCGAAAGGCTTCACCATCAACGGCCAGCAAGTGCGTTTCGAGCTGCTGGCCGAAGACGATGGGGGCGACCCCAAGCAAGGCACGGCGGTGGCCCAGAAGCTGGTCGACGCCGGGGTCGTGGGCGTGGTCGGCCACCTCAATTCCGGCACCACGGTGCCGGCCTCGAAGATTTATCACACCGCCGGCATTCCGCAGATTACGCCATCGGCCACCACGCCGGTGTACACGCGCCAGGGCTTCAAGTCGGCTTTCCGCGTGGTCGCCAACGACAACAAGGTCGGCAGCACCCTGGGCCGCTACGCCGTCGACCGCCTCAAGTCGCTGCGGGTGGCCGTGATCGACGACCGCACCGCCTTCGGCCAGGGCCTGGCCGACGAATTCGTCAAGGGCGTGCGCGCCGCCGGCACGGCCCAGGTGGTGAGCCGCCAGTTCACCACCGACAAGGCCACCGACTTCAATGCCATCCTGACCCAGGTCAAGGGCAAGCAGCCCGACCTGGTCTTTTTCGGCGGCATGGATGCGGTGGCCGGGCCGATGCTGCAGCAGATGAAGGCGCTGGGCATGGACAAGGTGCGCTTCATGGGCGGCGACGGGGTGTGTTCGGAAAAGCTGCCCGCGCTGGCCGGCGACGCGCTGGGCGAAGGCAAGATCACCTGCGCGGTGGCCGGCGGCGTCACCGGCGAACAAGAGAAGGGCTTTGCCGACTTCACGGCGCGCTACCGCAAGACCTACAATCTGGAACTGCAAACCTATGCGCCCTACGCCTACGATGCGGTGATGGTGCTGGCCAGCGCCATGCAGGCGGCCAAGTCCTTCGACCCGGCCATCTACACGCCAGAAATTTCAAAGGTGAACTACAAGGGCGTGACCGGCGATATCCGATTCGACCGGTTCGGCGACCTGCACAATCCGGCCATGACCCTGTACACCTTTCGCAACGGAAAAAAGACCAAGACCGAGGTGATCCGGTAGATGCTATCCTGCCGTATAGTAATAGCGTTGCACTTTCACTTCGACAAGGACACCCGCCATGAAATGCCTGTTTGCCGCCGCCCTCCTTTCCCTCGCCACCGCTGCCCATGCCGCGCCGGAAGCCGCGCCGCCTGCCAAGACGGCGCAGCAGAACAAGATGGTCACCTGCAACGCTGACGCCGCCGGCAAGAAAGGCGACGAACGCAAGGCCTTCATGAAAGAATGCCTGAGCGCGGCGCCGGCCAAGGCCATGACGCCCCAGCAGACGAAAATGAAAACCTGCAATGCGGATGCAACCGGCAAAAAAGGCGACGAGCGCAAGGCCTTCATGAAGACCTGTCTGTCGGCCAAGTAATCCCGTCAGGGACCATGACGGACCATATCGCCTCACTGAGGAGCAAGTCCCGGTTTTCGCTGAACTGGAGCTACCTCAGTGCCATTACCAGCGGCAAGTCGGCGATCGACCTCAGTTCCCTCGCGCTGCGCAACATCAACGATGCGCGCCAGTTCGCGCGCGAATACGGCTTCGACCTCGACCACCCGGCCACGCTGGCGCGCATTGCGCGCGGCCACCGCGAGGCTGTCGATTTCATCACCGGCCATTTCCTCGACCCCGGCCAGGGCGGCCTGATTCCGCCCGAAGTCGAGCGCGCCAAAGATCCTTTGCAACTGCTGGTGTACGCCTCGCAGCGCACCGGGCAGACCGACTTGCTGCGGCTGTGGTCGTGTGCCGTGCTGAAAGTCATGCATGGCATTTTCTATATCGACAGCGACCTCAAGCTGCGGCACTTCAACACCATCCGGGAACAGGTGTTCGCCAGCCTCGACGACGTCATCCATGAAGAAAGCGGCCGGTACTTTCTGACCGACGGCGAACTTTGCCTGCCGCTGCTCCATTACGACCGCAAGAGCCACAAGGGCCGCAATTCCATCCTGCTGAAACTGCTGCAAAAGGCGGCCTACCTGGCGGCCGACATCTACGACCACCTGGGCGTGCGCATGACCTTCGCCACCCGCTTCGAATGCCTGCTGGCGCTGCACACGCTGCAGCGCGCGCACCTGCTGTCGGTGACCAATGTCGACCCGCAGCGCACCCGCAACACCCTGCTCGACCTGGACGCGGCCAAGCAGGTCTTCGTCAAGTACCGCAGCCTGCTCGACCGCAGCGAAGCCTATCCGGCCGAGCTGCTGCACCGCATGGACCAGGAGCTGATGAGCCTGTCGGAGCCCCAGACCCAGAGCAACAATCCGCACAGTGGCAGCGGCTTTGCCAGCCTGCAAGTCACGCTGCGCAAGATGATCCACCTGCAGGAAGACGATGCCGACGGCGAAGAACGCGACGTCGACTTCTTTTTCGAATACGAAATCCAGATGATGGACCGGGAAAGCCACGACCGCAGCCTGTCGGGTCCGGCCAGCCATGACGCCTACAAGCGGCGCCAGATCGACACGGCGCGCCTGCGCGTGTTCGGGCGCGAACTGGTGGACTGGATCGCGCTCCAGCCTTAGCGCGGCAGTATGCTGCGCAGGAAATCCTCGACCGTCCTGGTGTAGGCGCTGTCTTCGCCCAGCGTGTCATTGATGTCCTTGTGCGACAAGTCGAGCGGCAGCACTTGCATGCGCGTGCCCAGAGCGCTGGCCTTGTCGGCAAAGCGCTGCGCTTGCCGGCAGGCGTCTTCGCGCCGGGTAGAACAGACGGCCAGCATCGGCTTGCCGGCCGCCGCCAGCGCGGCCCAGGGCGACGCCGCCTTCCAGAACGCCGGGTCCTTGCCGAACGCTTCGTCATGCAAGCGGTAGTGCGGTCCCCGCATGAGCTGCTCGACATCCATGGCCGCGCTGTCGAGCGCCACCGTCCCCAGCCATTGCGTGGGACCGGCCAGCGCCGGCGCAGCGGCCAGCAGCGCCACCAGGTGGGCGCCGGCCGAATGGCCCATCAGGATGAAACTGTTGCGCTCTCCGCCCCAGGCGGCCGCCTGCCCCTGGGCGTGGGCCAGCGCGCTGGCCACGTCCCTGGCTTGCTGGACCGGATCGGCCCCGGGAAGCATGCGGTAGTTGGTGGAAATGACGACATAGCCGCGCGTGGCCCAGCGCGCCACCTTGTTGGTGACCACCTGGCTGGCGGCCTTGTCGCCGGCGCGCCAGGCGCCCCCGTGCACCATGAAGATGACGGGCGCGCCGGCCGCCGATGCCGGCGCAAACACGTCGTAGCGCTGGTCCTTGGCGGGGCCATAGGCAATGTCGGGGATCAGGCGCACGCCGGCCGGCACCTCGACCCGTCCGTTTTTCAGGCGCTCGATCAGCGTTCCGGCGCTGGACTGGCCGGTGAACAGGGCCAGCAGAGGGGCTAGCAGGAACGCAAGGTGGACAGGTTTCATGGCGGGGCTTTCATCGACGGGTTGTCAAAAATGATGCCGCCCGAACGCACGCCGCGCAAGGGCCGACAACTTCGCTTACATCTGTAAAGCAATATTGCCATGCTAGTATTGGCCACCTCCTCACCCGCGACGGCGCCCCATCATGAAAAGACGCAATCTGTTTGCCCTCCTCGGCCTTGCCACGGCCTTGCCGGCCATGGCGGCCAAATCGCTGCAGCAAGGCCAAACCCTGGTCGTGAAATCGACGCTGCGCTACCTGGCCTTCCTGCCGAACAGCTATTCGGACCGGGGCGCGGGCGTGCCGCTGATCATTTTCCTGCATGGATCGGGCGAACGCGGGACCGATTTGAACCTGGTCAAGAAATGGGGGCCGCCGGCCATCGTGGAAAAGAATCCCTACTTCCCCTTCATGGTGGTGTCGCCGCAGTTGCCAGAAGGCGAAGCCTGGCATGCGCTCTCGCTCAAGGCCCTGATTGACGAGATCCTGGCCAAGTACCGGGTCGACAAGCGGCGCGTCTACCTGACCGGCATCAGCATGGGTGGCTACGGCGCCTGGGACCTGGCGTCGCGTTATCCGCAGTATTTCGCGGCCGTGGCGCCGATCTGCGGCGGCGGCATCGCGCGCGCGGTGGGCGCCATGCGCGGCATCCCGACCTGGGTATTCCATGGCAAGAAGGACGAGGCGGTGCCCGAATCGGAATCGGCCAGCATGGTCGATGCGCTCAACGCCGCCGGCGGCGAGGTGCGCTACACGGTGCTGCCCGAGGCCGGCCACGTCGAAGCCTGGGTCTATGCCTACGGCGAAGCCGGCCTGTTCGACTGGTTCCTGGAGCAGCGCAAGCCCTTAGCGTGAACCGATGTGGCGGTCAAGGAATTGCTCGATCCTGGTCCACAGCTCGACGCGATTGCCTTCCAGCGAAGGCGCCTGTCCCTTGTCATCGAACCAGTGGAATTCGGCTTGCGGGTTGTGCGGCTTGATGGCGTCGAACAGCATTTTCCCGTGCTTGCCCGGCACCCGTACATCTTCGGCGCCGTAGGCCAGCAAGACCGGGCGCTGGATGCGCGCGGCCTGGTGCAGCGGCGAGACCGCGATGAATTTATCCTTGTCCGCCTTGGGGTCGCCGATCAGCAGCTTGCGGTCCAGTCCCCTGCCGGAACTCGGAAAGTCGGCCCAGTCGTTCTTGAACATCATGCCGATATCGACGATGCCAGAATAGCTGACGGCGCAGCGGAACAAGTCCGCGTCGCGGATCACGCCCATCAGGGCGGCATAGCCGCCGAACAAGGTGCCGACCACGCACACGCGCTCGGGATCGGCCGTCCCCTGCTTGATCGCCCAGCGCGCGGCATCGGCCACATCGTCCTGCATGCCGCGGCCCCATTGACCGATGCCGGCGTTCACGTGCGCAGCACCAAATCCGGGCGTGCCCCGCACCTGCGGCTGGATGACGGCATATCCGCGTGACGCCAGGAATTGCACATTGGAATCCCAGGACCAGTGATCGCGGCCTTCCGACGGATTGGCGCCAACCAGCACGATGAGCGGCAACTTCTTCGCGGGCTTGCCTAAGGGCAGCGTCAAATAGGCCGGCACCTTGAGGCCATCGCGCGCCGCGTACCGGACCAATTCGGTTTCCGCCATTTTTTCGGGGACGATGTCAGGCAAGGCCCGACCAATCGACGCCAATTTCTTGGTATCACGGTTATATATAAGCACCTGGCCAGGATGCCGTGGCGAATAGGAATCGACCAGGATAAAGGGGGTGACGCTACGCACGCCGCGCGAAATCCGGTTGACCGTGGCCGGCAGCAAGGCGTCGATCTCGGCCTGCAGAGCTTTCATCGCCTGGTCGAACCAGACCGTCGATTCGGCATCGGTTTCTATGCGCAGGCCCAGCATGCGCTTGCCGTCGCTGACAAAACTGCCCTCAATGTCGTAATCGGGCGACGCCACCAGGGGCGCCTTGGCCAGCGCGCCGGCAGCGATTTCGTAGGTATACACGCCAAGGCGATCGCCGCCGTTGCGCGACTGCACGTACAGCGTGCCATCGTAGAGCAAGGGCGTCACCGCATCCGCGGCGAGCGGTGCGAAGCTCGCCAACTTGCGCCAGGAAAAATCATTCCGGATGTACAGGGTATGTTTTGCGCCTTCCCGGGCCACCGCGGCCTGCACGCGCCGGCTGCTGTCGACAACCCAGTTGAAGGATCCGTGCGGCGCGCTCAGTGGGTTCTGCGCATTGTTGCGCGTATGAAGCTCAGTCAGGGTCATTTCCGGATCGCCTTCGATCTGGGACCTAACCAGAACGTAGTCCGAATTCTGCAGGTCAAGGTGTCCAACCGACTGCGGCGCGAATTCAGGGGCCGCGAAGCCCTCGCTCTCGGCGAAGGAACGCCGGGCGATCACGGCAGGCTGCAGGCCTACCCCCCTGGTGCCGTCACTGTCGGCGGCGTAGAAGCCGGCGCCGTCGTCGGCCGGCCTGGCGACGTTGTAGGTCACCGTGTAGGCAAGCCGCTTTGTATTGATCCAGAAAATGCTCTGGACATCGGCATCATTGAAGCGCGCGAGCAAGCGCACACTGTTGTCGGCCAGGTTGACGATGGCAATCCCGGGCCGCTTGCCAGGGGAAGCAAGCCGCATCGCCACCATGCTGCCATCGGGAGAGAGCGAGGCGCCTGACGTCTGAACATTGCTGAAAAATGCAACGGCAGGCGGGACGGGATCGGCCGCACTGCAAGGAAGCCAGGCTGCGCACAGCAGGAGCGCGAGAATTTTCTTCATCTATTTCTTCATCAGGTCGAGCAGGGCCACGACGGTGGCGGCGACGCCGGTCTTGATCGACAGGTCCGGTTGCGGTGCGAACATGGGGCTGTGGTTGCCGTGCACGGGCGTGCCGCCTTCGGCCGCGGCCTTCATCAGCGCCGCCGGCGTGCCGCCGACAGTGAAGTAGACGCTCGGAATATACGGTTCACGCGTGAAGCCGCCGAAGTCTTCCGCACCCATCGAGGTGCGCTTGTAGCCGGCCATGAAAATGCCGCTGCCCAGCTTGTCGGTCCAAACGCCCTTCAGGCGCGCGATCAGTTGTTCGTCATTGATCACCGGCGGCGACGGGTTGTCGACCGACCTCACTTCGGGCAGCATGTTTTCGGCCACGCCGGCCGCGCGCGCCGTATTGGTCGCCACGCGCGCGATCGCCGACAGCAGCAGCGAACGCACCGCCGGGCTTTCCGAGCGTACCGTCAGCTCCAGCTTGGCGGAATCGGAAATGATGTTCGATTTCAGGCCGGAGTGGAAGGCGCCGACCGTGATCAGGCCCGGTTCGCGCGGCGACAATTCGCGCGACACGATGGTCTGCATGCCCATCACGATCTGCGCGCCGATCACCACCGGGTCCTTGGCCTTGTGCGGCGCGGCGCCGTGCGCGCCCACGCCGTGCACCAGGATCTCGACCGTGTCCACGCCCGAATACGGCGCTTCATTGACGTCGATCTTGCCCGCTTCGACATCGCTGTTCACGTGCAGCGAGAGCGCGTAGTCGGGCTGGCCGAAGCGCTGCCACAGCTTGTCGGCCATCATGTCGCGCGCGCCGCCCACGCGTTCCTCGGCCGGCTGGCCGATCAGCATCAGGGTGCCGGACCATTGCGACTTCATGGCCACCATGCGGCGCGCCGTGCCGACCAGGCTGGTCATGTGGACGTCGTGGCCGCAGGCATGGGTGACCGGCACGTCGCGCCCGTTCTGGTCCTTTTGGATCACCTTGGAGGCGTAGGAAAGGCCGGTCTTTTCTTCGACCGGCAAGCCGTCCATGTCGGCGCGCATCATGACCATGGGGCCGGGACCGTTTTTCAGCAGCGCCACCAGGCCGGTCTTGCCGACGCCTTCGGTGACGTCGAAGCCGGCTTCGCGCAGTTCGCGCGCCAGGCGTGCCGCGGTCTTGACTTCGGCGTAGGAGAGTTCGGGATTGCGGTGGAAATGTTCGTACAGCGGCGCGAGCTTGCTGTCGTAATCGCGCGCGATGGCGTCGGCGAGGGCCGTGTCGGCGGCACCGGCCATGGCCGCAGGCAGCGCCAGCAGCGAAAACAGGATCGGATGAAGCATGGCAGTCCTCGGTCGTGGATGGAAAGGGTATCAAAATAACACTTTCCACCAGCAAACTGAAGGACTAATTCAGCACGTCGTCATTCCCGAACAGGCGAGAGCGTGTGGCACATGGCGTCAAGTCAGGCCGTCATCCCCGCGCAGGCGGGGATCCATAGCACAGTTGCTTTTAGGTGCTATGGATTCCCGCCTGCGCGGGAATGACGAGCGCTATGGTCGGCCGACGATGGTGGCGGTGGCCATCAGTTCGTCAATCAGGGCCAGCGCATGCTTGCCCGAGGTGGCATGCGGATCGACTTCGGGCAATTCGGCAAAGCGCAGCAGGGTCGAGGCGTTGACCTTGGACAGGTTGGCCTGGGCCATGGTCCAGCAGGCATAGCGGCGCTCGGTAATTTCCTCGTAGTGCAGCAGCACCACGTCGGTGTGGCGCGGGTCGTGCAGGATTTTCGCGTACAGGGCATTGATCGGGCCGCGCCCGCCTTCGAGCACCTGCATGTACACCTTGTCGCTGTGGCACAGGATGCCGGTAATGCCGTGCTGCGGATTGTGCGCATGCGCCTGCGTCATGATCTGGTGGATCACGTCGGCGGGAGCGCCGCCAGCGGCGCGGCTGGCATACAGGAGTCTGACGAGCATGATGATCTTTCCGAAAAAAGTTAGCGTTTAATCAGCGACAGGAATTCGCGCCGCAGCGACGGATCCTTCAGGAACGAACCGTGCATCACACTGTTGATCATTTTCGCTTCCATGTCCTTGACGCCGCGCCATTGCATGCAGAAGTGGTCGGCTTCCATGACCACCGCCAGGCCGTCCGGCTGCATTTTTTCCTGCAGCAGGTCGGCCAGCTGGACCACGGCTTCTTCCTGGATCTGCGGGCGGCTCATGATCCATTGCGCGATGCGCGCATACTTGGACAAGCCAATCAGCGCCGAGTGCTCGTTCGGCATCACGCCGATCCAGACCTTGCCGATCACCGGGCACAGGTGGTGCGAACAGGCGCTGCGCACCGTGATCGGGCCCACGATCATCAGTTCGTTCAGGTGCGAGGCATTCGGGAATTCCGTCACCGCCGGCATCGGCACGTAGCGCCCGCCGAACACTTCATTGATGAACATCTTGGCCACGCGGCGGCCCGTATCGAGCGTGTTGTGGTCGTTCTCGGTATCGATCACCAGGCTTTCCAGCACGCCTTGCAGCTTCTCGCTCACTTCGTCGAGCAGCGCGGACAGCTCGCCCGGCTCGATGAAGTCGGCGATATTGTCATTGGCGTGAAAGCGCGTTTTGCTGGCCACCAGGCGTTCGCGAATGCGCTGCGAAACGGGAACGTTGACCGGCTTGAGTGTGGTTGGCATGCTGGAGGCCCATAAAAACAGTAGCGCTGATTATAGCGCGACAACATCGGCGATGCTCCAGCGCAAGGGCAGCGCGGCCTCGGCCCATGCACCGCTGGCGACCGTGAAGCGCCAGCGCCGTCCGCCCGCGGCATGCCAGTCGATGGCGATGGCGCCCTGCAGCTGGAGCACGTCGCCGGTGTCGAAATCGATGTACAGCAGCGCCGCGCGCGGGTCCAGCAGCAGGTTGCCCAGCGTATTGAAGTAGCGGTTGCCGTCGAAGTCGGGCACGTCCAGGGTCATGCCGTCGACCTGGACAAAGCCGGGCGGGCCGCCCCGGTGCGAGATGTCCACGCCATGGGCCCCGCCCGCGGTGGCGATGAAAAAGGTGTCGGCCCCTGCCAGCACGCCGGGCCCGTCGAACCGGCGCGCGGGCCGGGCGGTGCGCGCCACCGCATGCACCTGGCGCAGCCGGATATGGCGCGGACAATTGCCGAAGCTTTGCTGCACCGCGATTTCCAGCACGCCGTTGCGGTTGCTGCGCACCCGTCCGTTGGCGCGGTTGCGGCGGCGCGTGGCGAAGTCGATCCCCAGCAAACCCACCTGCGCGCCTTCGGCCAGGGTGCTGGCGGCCGCCACGACCAGGGTGTGCGGATCGGGGCTGCTGAAGGTGCCGCACAGGACCTCGGCGCGCGGGCTGCCATCGGCGCCGAGCGAGGCCACCAGCACGAACGGCAGGGCCGCGAAAAACTCGCGGTGCTGGTCGGGCATGAAATCGCGGATGCCGCCGCCGGCGCCGGTCACGCCGGCCAGCTGCTGGGCATGCAATTCCCCCGGATGGAAGGGCCCGTTCATGATTTGGGCATGGGCACAAAGCCCGGCAAGGCTTCGACGCGCGCCAGCCAGGCGCGCACATGGGCCCATGGTTCCAGGCTGATGTGCCCTTCCCCGGCGTGGGCGACGTAACCGTAGCAGGCCAGATCGGCAATGGTGGCATGCGGGGCGGCGAGGAATGCATGCTGCGCCAGGTGCCCATCCATGAAGGCCAGCAGGCGCGCGGCAACGGCGCCGGCGCGGTCGATATCGCCGGGCACGCCCCACAGGGTGATGGCGCGGGCACTGGCCGGACCGAAGGCCACTTCGCCGGCGGCGATCGACAGCCAGCGCTGCACGGCGGCGGCCCCGACGGCGTCTTCCGGCAGCCAGGCGCTGCCCGGCGCATGGCGCTTGCACAGGTAGACCAGGATGGCATTGCTGTCCACCAGGGTCAGACCTCCGTCCTGCAACACCGGTATCTGGCCCAGCGGATTGAGGGCCCGGAAGGCTGGCGTGGCGCGCACCTCGGCCGGGGCCGGCACATAGTCGAACGGCAGGTCGAGCATGCGCAACAGCAGTTCGACGCGGTGGACATGGCCGGACAGCCGGGTGCCGTGCAAGAGGATGGTCATGATGGTCTCTCGTGGTGATGGGAAGCACCATGCTATCCATTCCAGGCCGTGATGAGAATAATGATAAAGTGGAATTTATTCTTTCAGAAACTGGAATAATCATGGACCGTTTCGACGAACTGCACGTATTTGTGGCCATTCTCGATTCCACCAGCCTCTCCGCGGCCGCGCGCCGCCTGCACCGGTCCGCGCCGGCCATCACCCGCGCCCTGGCGGCGCTGGAAGACCGGGTGGGCGTGCGCCTGATCGAGCGCACCACGCGCCGCCTGGCGCCCACCGAAGCGGGCTTGCGCCTGGGCGCCATGGCGCGCCGGGTGCTGGCCGACTACGCAGACGCGCTGCGCGAAGAAGACCAGGGCCCCTTGCGCGGCAGCCTGCGCATCACCGCGCCGCGCGTGTTCGGACGGCGCCATGTCACCCCGGCCGTGATCGCCTTCCTGGCCCTGCACCCGGCCGTGCAGGTCGACCTGGTCCTGAACGACCGGAATATGGACCTGATCGAGCATGGCATCGACCTGGCGGTGCGCATCGGCCCGCTGGCCGACACCAGCATGGTGGCGCGCCGCGTCGGCGAAGTGCGGCGCCTGCTGGTGGCCAGTCCGGCCTACCTGGCGCGGCGCGGCACGCCAGCCTCGCCCCATGAACTGGAACAGCACGACGTCATCCACAGCACGGTACGGGGAAGCAACCGCGAATGGCGCTTCCAGAACGATGGCACGGAGCTGGCTGTCAGGATTGCGCCGCGCCTGCAGGTCAACGAGATCGATGCGATCCTGATGGCGGTGGTGGCCGGGCATGGCATCGCCCGGCCGCTGTCCTACCAGGTAGCCGAACAGCTGGCCAGCGGGTCGCTGGTGCGATTGCTGCGCGACTACGAGCCGGCGCCGCTGCCGGTGCAGCTGGTGGTGCAAAGCGGACGCCACATGGCGCCGCGCCTGCGCGCCTGCCGTGACTTCCTTGCGGCCCAATTGGCCGCCTTGCCGGTGATCGCAGCGGAGGACTAGTCCTTGCGGAAGGTATCGCCGAAAAAGTCGCCCGCATTCCAGCTGGGCCGCTGCGGCGCGTTGGCGATTTCCCGGGCGATCCGGAAATTAACTTCGGCGAAGCGCGCGGCGGCCCTGAAGTTGATGGCCTGGCCCAGGTCGTCATTGGGCTGGTGGTAGCGGCTGCCCAGGAATTCCTGCCATAGCGCCGCCGGCTTCTCGCGTTTCTGGAACGACTCCATGCCGGTCGCCAGGAATAGCGACGGTATGCCCTGGCGCACGAACATATAGTGATCCGAGCGCGTGAACAAGCCCTGCTCCGGCCACGGGTCGTCGTTCAGGTTAAGCTTCATGCCCTTGAGCGCCTGCGCCACGGTGCCCTTGAGCGAAGAATGCTGGGCGCCGAAGGCAATCACGCTTTTGAAGTCGTAAGTCAGCAGGGGCATGTCGAGATTGACATTGGCCACGATGGAACCGGCCGGCACGGTCGGCATGCTGGCGAAATAGTCGGCGCCCAGCAAGCCCTTCTCTTCCCCGGTCAGGGCGATGAACAGCACCGAACGCTTCGGCCGGTCGGGCGCGATGGAAAACAGGCGCGCCATTTCCAGCAGGGTCGCCACACCGGTGGCATTGTCCATGGCGCCGTTATAGATATTGTCCCCGCCTTTTTCCCTGACCTGGCCCAGATGGTCGAGATGGGCGCTGAAGACCACGTATTCATTCCTGAGCTGCGGATCGCTGCCTTCGATCATGCCGATCACATTGCTGCTGGTAAGGTTGCTGCGCACGCTTTCCTTGACCATGTGCGCCGACAGGTTCAGCTGCATGCGCGGCAAGGGGCGGTTGGCCTCGGCCAGGGCGTAGATATCCTGGAGCCGGACATCGGTCTGCGCGAACAGGCTGGCCGATGCCGCCAGGCTGAGGCTGGCCACGTTCTGCATACCGGGCGGCTGGTTGGCAACCGCCCCGCCGGGCGCTACCCAGCCCATCGCGGGAATGAAGCGGTAGTCGCGGTTTTTTGCGAACGGCACCGTCCGTTCCGAAAGCGGTGTTTGCAAAGTGATCATGCCAAGCGCCCCCTTGGCCGCGGCCAGCGCGCGTTTTTGCACGCTGCTGCCGAAATGCGCCCCTTCCTCGGTGGGAAAGCGCGCCGGCTTGCCGGCCAGGACCACCACGATCTTGCCGGCGACGTCCAGGCTGGCATAGTCGTTATGCCCGAAACGCGCGGCTTCGATGCCGTAGCCGGCAAATACCAGCGGGGCATTCACTTCGGAGCGGTCTTCCAGCAGGCTGCCGCCGACCATGAAGTCATCCAGGAAAGCCAGCTTGCGCACGCCATCCTTGCCCATCAGTTCCAGCCGCGGCGCGCTGGCCGCCAGGAGCGCCGCGCGCAGCGGCACCGGCTGCAGGTAGCTGCCCTGCACGCCCCCGGGCAGCACGCCGTATTGCAGGAAGCGGGTGGCGACATAGTGGGCCGCGACATCGTAGCCGCGGCTGCCGCTTTCCCTTCCTTCGAGCTCGTCGCTGGCAAGGAATTGCAGGTGGCCGCGCAGCATCGCCGGATCGGCTTGCTGCGCGGCGGCGCCGCCAGCCAGCGCCAGCAGGCAGGCCAGTGTGAGATTTGAAGGAATATTGCGCACTGCCAGCTCCTCGCAAAACGGGAAATGGGACTTACTGTAGCAGAGTGACAACGGTACTGCCTAAAAGCAACACCATTTTATTTTTATTTGGACTATTCAAATAATCGGACGCATTATTCATCTACAAAAAAATACCCCAGATAACTAATAAAGAAGCAGGGAGACCCATAAAGTGAATATTCACAAACTCACACTTTCTAACCGCTTCATTATTTTGATCGGTACTTTCCTGGCCGGTTTCGCGTTATTTGGCATCACGTCCTGGAATGCCCTTGAAAAACTCAAGATCAATGGTCCGCTGTATCAGGATATCGTATTGAACAAGGACCTCGTGGCCGACGTCCTGCCACCGCCCGAATACATCATCGAATCCTATCTTGTCACTCTGCAGCTGGCCAATTCGACCGACGCGTCAATACAGAATGCACTGATAGCGCGCCTTAAATTGCTGAAAGCCGATTACGATAGCCGGCATATTTATTGGGAAAAAGCCAATCTTGATCCGGTGCTCAGCGATATTCTCCTGAAACAGGCGCACCAGCCCGTATTGTCATTTTATGACACGACCTTTTCAAAATTTATTCCCGCGATCCAGGGCGGCGATAAGGAAGGCGCCATGGTGATATTGCAAACCATGTCGGGACTATATGAAACGCATCGCAAGGCAATTGACCAGGTGGTGCAAATTGCCGTGAAAGGCACCGAGAATGGCGAGCAAAAAGCCCATACGGAAATCGCATCGACCAGCAAGCTCCTGTTTGGCGTATTCGCCGCTTCGCTGGTGGTCGCCATCGGCCTGGCATTCGTGATCCTGCGCGACCTGCTGCGCAAGCTGGGCGGCGAACCGGCCTATGCGGCTCAAGTCTGCCGCCAGGTCGCCCAGGGCAAGCTCGACGACGACGTGGTGCTGCGCGACGGCGACACCGGCAGCCTGCTGTACGACCTGAAAAGCATGCAGGGCACCCTGTCGACGACGGTGGCCGGCATCAAGCAAGCGGTCGATGCGCTCGCTTGCGGCACCGGCCAGATTTCGGCCGGCAACCAGGACCTGGCGATCCGCACCGAAGAACAGACCGCCTCGCTCGAGCAGACCACCCGCACCATGGCCGAGCTGACCGCCAGCGTGCAAAATACCGCCAGCGATGCCGGCCAGGCCAATGCGCTGGCCAGCGCCGCCTCGCAGGTGGCCGAAGCCGGCGGCGACGTGGTGGGCCAGGTGGTCGACACCATGGCCTCGATCAATGCATCCTCGGCCCGCATCGTCGACATCATCAGCGTGATCGACGCGATCGCTTTCCAGACCAATATCCTGGCCCTGAACGCGGCCGTGGAAGCTGCCCGCGCCGGGGAACAGGGACGCGGCTTTGCCGTGGTGGCCAGCGAAGTGCGCAGCCTGGCGCAGCGCAGCGCCACCGCCGCCAAGGAAATCAAGGGCTTGATCGACGATTCGGTCCAGCAGATGGGCAAGGGCAGCAAGCTGGTGGAAAAAGCCGGCAGCACCATGGTCGAGGTGGTGGCCAGCGTGCGCCGCGTGACCGACATCATGGGCCGCATCACCGAAGCGAGCCACTCCCAGAGCGAAGGCATCGTGCAGGTCAACCGCAGCATCGCCGACATGGAAACCGTGGCCCAGCAGAATGCCTCGCTGGTCGAGGAGGCGGCGGCCGCCGCGGGCTCGTTGCGCGACCAGGCCGATGCGCTGGCCGGCGCGGTCAGCATCTTCATCCTGCCGGCCGACGTGCAGGCGCCGGCCGACGTGCAGGCGCCGGCGCCGCGCCTGGCGCCGGTATCGCGGCTCAAGCGTCCGGCGGCACCGCGGCGCGCCCTGCCGGCGCCGTGCGCCGACGTCGCGCGCCGGGCCTGACCCGGCAACGGTGCGGCGCTTGCCAAGGCGGCAAGGGAGGTTCATTATTAGCCGATGAAAACATCCACCTCCCTCCCCTTGCTGCGCCTGCTCGGCGCCTTTTTCCTTGCCGCTGCCAGCGCTGCCTGCAGCGGCGTTAACAGTACGGCGCCCGCGCCGGCCGCCGCGCCGCTGGCGGCAGCCGCCCCGGCCGCAGCCGCCGCACCGGCTGCAACCCCGGCCGGCGCCAGCCTCATGGACCAGATCCACGCCGAAATCGGTGCCGCCAGCTGCGACGCGCCCGCCCAGTGCAAAACCCTGGCCGTGGGCGCCAAGGCCTGCGGCGGCCCGGAAAGCTACCTGGCCTACTCCACCAAAACCAGCGACGGCGCCAAGCTGACCGCGCTGGCCGCGCGTGACGCCCAGGCCCGCAAAAAGGCCGACGCGCGCGCCGGCATGGTGTCGACCTGTTCGGTCGTCAGCGACCCCGGCGCCAGCTGCGACGCGGGCCGCTGCGTGACCCTGCAGCGCAGCACGGGCAGCAGCAACGTCCGTTAATCCACAACCGTTTCCCAATAAAAAAAGGCTGCGTGCAATTGCACGCAGCCTTTCTTGTTTGTGGCGCACCTTGCGGCGCGCCACGCGGTGTTGCTTAGTCTGCCAGGACAGGCACGGTACGTGCCGTATCGAACATCGGCAGTTCGTCGTTGGTGTTCACCTCCACCAGCGTCTGGCCTTGTGCCACGCCGCCCAGCAGGTAGCGCAGGGCACCCAGGTGACGGGTGTTGGCAGCCAGGCCGGACCAGCTCATCGACACCGAACTGGTACCGCCGGTGTACATGATGGCGGGCAGCAGGGCCTTGAAGTTGCCGTTGATGACGTTCGGCGCCAGGACCCACGAGGACAGCTTGTACTCTGACGAACCGTTCAGCGGCGCATAACCGACCACGCACACCTTGTAGGCGCCAGCCGCAGGGCTGGTGATGTTGACCACTTCGTTCGAACCACCGTTGCCGCTGCTCAGCAGGGCATTGGCTGGCGTGACGACGATGATATCGAGGTCGGAGTCGCTGCCGCCCTGGGTATCCGCATCGAACAGCGAGAAGCGTGCTGCCAGGGTGCCGGCCGGAATGGTCACGTTGTGAACCTGAACGCCAGCACCGCCACCTGCACGGCAAGCCGCGGTGTAGACCGTGCTGTTGGTACCGGCATTGCCGACCGTACGGGTCTGCACGTCAGCCGGCAACAAGCCCGACTTGATGCTCGTCATGGCGTTGGTGAAACCGCTGCCGATCGTGAACACCTTGCTGCCGGTGCTCGCTTCGCTGGCCACCAGTGCCGGTACGGACAGGACTGCGCCGCGTGCCTGCAGGGGGCTGCGAACCACGGTGGTGCCGTCGGTCCAGGTCAGGTTGCCGTAGACCCAGGTGCTCAGCGGAGCGGTGGTGCGGGTCAGCTTGACCTGGAAGGTCGCGCTGGCGCCAGGAGCGATGGTCAGCGTCGACGGAATCACTTGCGCCGTGAAGCCCGTCAGGCTTGCCGTTCCCGTGTAGGTCGCGGTGGTCGCGCCAACGTTGGTCACAGTACGGGTCAGGGTCTGCACGCCCAGCACGTTGGCCGCAGTCAGCGAAGCCAGGTTCAGGTTGTAAGCAGGGATGGTGCCGATGGCCGCGCAAGTTGCTGCCGTGTAGACAGGCACACCGGCGCCGCACAGGAAGCGTGCGTAGTCGATTTCGCTGGCGTCATACACCAGGCCAGGATTGGCCGCGTTGTTCGGCACCACGAAGCCCGCACCCTGCGCCCATGGCAGCATGCCGGTGTTCTTGGCGGTGGTATCCCATGCCATGGCGCCGGCCAGGCCGTCAGGCTTGGTGTTCATGGCGGTGGTCATCAGGGCCGACTTGATGGCCGCTGGCGACCAGGTCGGGTGCTTCTGCTTGATCAGGGCTGCCAGGCCGGCCACGTGTGGGCTAGCCATCGAGGTGCCCGAGTAGAAGGCCCACGATACCGGCGCGGTGCCGCCGGCGGCAACTGCGTCACGCTGGGCGCGGGTCAGGTCGGCGGTGACGCCGGCCAGGATATCGCTGCCAGGTGCCGACACATCCGGTTTCAGGATGTTCGGGTTGGCGACGTTTGGTCCGCGCGACGAGGAGCCGCTCATGATAGGCGCCTGGACGGTCGGATCGACGACAGCATGCAGGTTGCCCAGCGATGCGGTGGCGGTGCCAGGATTGGCCGTCATGTAAGCCTTGAGCGCATCGCCTTTGGCCGCCGTCAGGTGCACGGTGGAAATGGTGTGCGCCTGATTGATGATGGTGTTGGCCGACACGGGACTGCTCGTGTTGGCGATCACGACACCGACGGCACCAGCGGTGCGGCCATTGGCGGACTTGTTGACCAGCACGTTGCTGCCGCGGTCGCAGACCAGGATCTTGCCGGTGACTTTGGCAGGATCGAGCAGCGGCGCCACGGCGTCGGCAGCGCCGAAGCACAGGCGCTGGTTGGTGGTGACGGCGACACCGTCGAAACCGGCATCGATCGAGCGGATCAACAGCGCCGATCCGGTGTTCGCATTCGACGACGCGCCTTCGAAAGTGCCGGCGGCGGTGACCACGTCGCCGACGAACAGACGGTTGTGGGTCGCATTGCCGACCGAGGTCAGCCATGGGCTGAGGTGCGCGGTCGGGGTGACCGACGTTGCCGAAGGACCGCCGTTACCAGCCGAGGCCGCAACGAACACGCCTGCCGAGGAGGCGCCCAGGAAGGCGACTTCGGTCGGGTCGTTGAAGGTACCGCCGCCGGCGTTCGGGCCGATCGAGAAGTTGATGACGTTCACGCCGTCGAGCACTGCGCGCTCGATGGCGGCAACGCTGTTCGAAGTGGCGCAACCGTTGCGGCCGGACACACCGTCGGTCCAGCAGACTTTGTAGGCAGCGATACGGGCGCGTGGCGCCATGCCCGATGCGGTACCCAGGCCCAGCGGGCCGTTGATGACGCGCACTTTGGCATTGCCGCCCGCGGTGCTGGCGGTGTGGGTGCCGTGGCCGCCCGAACCTTCAGCGCCGGCGACCGAGTCGCGGGCCGACAGGAATTCGGTCCAGTGCAGGGTTTGCGATGGCGCCTTGAAGTAGCGTGCACCGATCAGCTTGTTGTTGCAATTGGCGACAGTGAAACCTTCGCCGGTCATGCAGCTACCGTTCCAGGTCGATGGCGGGGCGCCATAGACCTGGGTGGTGCCGGTGTGGCTGGCATAGCCTTCGGCATCGACACGGTCGGCGAAACTTGGATTTTCGGGCCAGATACCGCTATCGACGATGCCGATGACGATGTCTTCGCCCGCGCCAGCCTGGCCGCCCAGCTGATCCCACAGGCCGCCCGGTGCGGACAGGCCGATGAAGCCAGGCGTGTAGTTGGTGTCGAGCTGCATGACCGAGTCGGCCATGATGCTGGCGACGCCGGCATTTTTCTTCAGCGCGCGCACTTCATCGTCGGTCAGCATGGCCGAGAAACCATTGAACACGACTTTGTATTCATGGGTGATCTGGGCGCCGGCGACGGTGCTCATGACGTCGGCTTTTTTGGTTTCCAGATACGAAATGTAGTTCTGGACGTCGGAGGCATCGACATTCAGGCGGGTGCCGGCGGCCGGCTTGGTCGCTGGCAGGCCGGTGATCTGGCCGGTGTAGGTGGCCACTGGCTTGTCGGCCAGTTGCACGATGTAGGAGCGGCGGGCTTCCTGGGCGCCGGCCGAAGTGGCCAGCGAAGCGACGAGCGCCAGGACTGCAACAGAAACAGGACGAAGATTCATGGGCGTTTTCCTTAGATGGTTGCCGATTTGGCGGCTTTACGAGCGGCACGGCGGCGGGACAGGCCCAGCGCGCCGGCGGCGAGACCGAACAGGGCGATCGAGCCCGGCTCAGGAATCTCGTTCAGCACCACGTTGTCGATGGCAAACTGGGCCTGGTTCATGGCCGGGCTATCGACGGAATTCGAGCAATCGCCATTGAAATCCCACAGGCAGGCGTTGATTGTGAGGCTGGTGAACACAGCGCCACGGAAAGCGGCATCCAGGTCCGAACCACCAAACAGGAACTGGAAGTTACTGTTCTGGCCAGGGAATGCGAGCATGGTCGACAGCGTGCTGCCGTCGCTCAGGGTGCCGGTCAGTTGCAGGCGGCCGTAGTCGCCAGGGCCGACCGGAACCGGCGACACGAAAGCGAAGTCCAGGCTGGAAATGGCGAACTGATGGCCACCGCGGGTCATCTTGACGCCACCGTCGTTCAGGATCGCCAGGTAATTGCCAGCGGCGCCGGCCGGGCAGCCGGTAATATCGCAGCTCATGGGATTGCCGGAATCGAGGATGGTGCCGATGCCGCCGTCCAGGTCAAGAAGTTCGCCAATCGGGCTGTTCACGAACAGCAGGTTGTAACCATTGGTGCTGATGGTTTCATCATTTGCGTAGACAGCAGGCGGCTGGCTTTCGAAGTCGATGGTGCTGGCCATGGCAGGCGCAGCAAAAGCCAGTGCCAGCATGGCACCAAGCGTCGTCACGCTGCGGCGCAGGCCGCTATCTCGTTTATTCTGATTATTTTTGCAGTTCATTCTCTTACCCTATTGATGTCGGACTTCGAACATTGGTCTGCGAGCCTGGTGGGCCTGCATCGCGCTTTCGTATTACAAAAGTGCAAAAGACTATAGCAAAAGAAACAATCGAAGTAGCAATAATCTTAACGTTGATTATTTGAATTTTTTCCAGCCCGGCCAAACCATATTCCGTTCCCGCTATGAAAATGCGTGGATACAATCCGTGACAATTTCACCACAAATTACAACACCTTTGGCCTAGTTGCAATATTGACTAAACGAAATTGCCTGCACGCAATTTCGTACTTTGTTTCGCCAGAGGCGTATGATGGAATCTGCAGAACCCGCGCTAGGACACCCGCATGAACCCACGTCGCTCATTCCTGAAAAGTTCCGTCGTCGTCGCCTCGGCCTTGGGCATGCCCGCCCTGGCGCGCGCCGCCGTGGCCGCTCCCAACGAACGCGTACTGCGCCTTTACAACACGCACACCGGCGAAAGCCTGAAAAGCCTGTTCTGGGCCGAGGGCCAGTTCGTGCCTGACGCCCTGGCAGACATCAACAAACTGCTGCGCGACCACCGCAACAACAGCATCAACCCCATCGATCCCCAGCTGCTCTTGCTGCTCGACCGGGTCAGCGCCAAATTCGGCAGCAAGGACGTGCTGCACGTCATTTCCGGCTACCGCTCGCCCGAATCGAACCAGAAACTGGCCGCCGCCAGCGGTGGCGTGGCCAAGCACAGCATGCATCTCGAGGGCAAGGCCATCGATATCCGCATGCCCGGGCGCGACCTGGCCAGCCTGCACAAGGCGGCCCTGGCGGCCAAGGGCGGCGGGGTGGGCTACTACCCGGATTCCCAGTTCGTCCACATGGATACGGGCCGGCCGCGCCACTGGTAGCGCCGCATAGGAATGTCATTTCGACAATTCCATGCGGCAACAACAGTGGCATACATGACAACTTCGCCGGGGCGGCCAAAGCCAGTACAATTGGCGGGCAATTGCCCCCCAATCCAGCCGAGGTTTCATGAACGATTTCCAGCACCCCGCCGCGGTCATCGCGCGCCAGCTTGACGCCTACAATGCCCGCGATGTCGAGGCCATCCTCGCCACCTATGCGCCTGACGCCTGCCAATACGAACTGCCCGGCACCCTGGTGGCCAGCGGCGCCGACCAGATCCGCGCGCGCATGGCGCTGCGTTTCGAAGAACCGGACCTGCATGCCCGCCTGCTGCAGCGCAGCGTGATGGGCAATATCGTCATCGACCACGAAATCGTCACCCGCAATTTTCCGGAAGGGCTGGGAACGCTCGAACTGGTCGCCATTTACGATGTGCGCGATGGAAAAATCCAGAGCGCCACCGTCCAGGCCAGCAACAAGCAGCTCAAGGCCGCTGCATGAAGGCGCTGGCGCTGGCGCTGGGCCTGCTCGGCGCCAACGCCATGGCAGCCGGGCTCGACCCGGTGGAACAGCGCATCGTGGCCGAAGTGCGCTCGCGCAGCGCCGGCGCGCTCACGCTGCTCGAACGTAGCGTCAAGATCAACAGCGGCACCGGCAACCTGCCCGGCGTGCGCGCCGTGGGCGAGCTGTTCCGCGCGGAATTCGAGCAGCTCGGCTTTGCCACGCGCTGGATCGCGATGCCGCCGGAAATGAAACGGGCCGGCCACCTGCTGGCCGAACGCAAAGGCAAGCAAGGCAAGCGCCTGCTGCTGATCGGCCACCTGGACACCGTGTTCGAAGCGGACAGCCCGGTACGCACATGGGAACGCAAGGGCGACCGGGTCAGCGGCCAGGGCGTCAATGACATGAAGAGCGGCAACGTCGTGGTGGTCGAAGCCCTGCGCGCGCTGCACCGGGCCGGCGTGCTCGGGAACACCAGCATCAGCGTCATGTTCACCGGCGACGAGGAAGCGCCCGGCAATCCGAAAACCGTGTCGCGCGCCGACCTGGTGGCGCTGGCCAGGCGCAGCGACGTGGCGCTGGCCTTCGAAGGCACCGTGCTCGACAAGGAAGGCCGCGCCACCGGTACCGTGGGGCGGCGCGCCTCGGGCTCCTTCGAGCTCGACGTGAAGGCGCGCCAGGGCCATTCCTCGGGCATCTTCAACAGCGTGTCCGGCTACGGGGCCATCTATGAAGCGGCGCGCATCCTGGACGCCTTCCGCCTGCAGGTGGCCGAACCGGACCTGACCTACAGCCCCGGCCTGATCCTGGGCGGCACCGACGTCACGCACGACGCCGCCCGCACGCGCGGCACGGCCTTCGGCAAGAGCAATGTGATCGCCAGCAGCGTGACCGTGCGCGGCGACCTGCGCTACCTCGACGCCGCCCAGAAAGAGCGGGCCCACGCGAAAATGCGCGCCATCGTCGCGCAAAACCTGCCCGGCACCAGCGCCACGATAGCCTTCGGCGAATCCTATCCACCGATGGCAGCAACGCCTGGCAACCTAAGCATCCTCGCCCTGTATTCGCAGACCAGCGAAGACCTCGGTCTGGGCCCGGTGGCAGCCTTGCCGGCCGGCTTGCGTGGCGGCGGCGACATCCAGTTCGTGGCGCCGCATGTCGATTCGCTCGACGGACTGGGCGCGACCGGGCGCGGATCGCACTCGCCCGACGAAGACCTGGAAATTGCCTCCATCGAACGGGCCGCGATCCGGACGGCCATCCTGATCTACCGGCTGACGCGCTGATGTGAATCAGCGCACAGACGGAACTGCTGGGCAGGAATAGGGTCAGACAAAAAACGGAGCTTGACCCTAGTGTAGTGCGTCATACAGATTGAAGCTTATTAAGCTTGGCACGAGCGCGCGTGACTTTGGCCAGAATGTCGGTCGCTTTCGCGGTCCAGATATACGGTTTCGGTGCCATATTATGCTTTG
>Ga0187844_10000652_pt1 | contig 27068 bp, 23 predicted proteins | sample SpaLakP09_SKY_50_FD_134517 | JGI IMG/M metagenome (GOLD analysis project Ga0187844, IMG submission 134517) | Oligotrophic lake water microbial communities from Sparkling Lake, Wisconsin, USA - SP09_SKY_50 | ecosystem: Environmental > Aquatic > Freshwater > Lake | place: USA: Sparkling Lake... | reverse complement strand
GCATAAAACTTGGCGTCTGCAATGCAAGCAATAAATGATTGATTCTTACTGGTTTCAACGCCGTGGCGCAACAAACAAGTGTGAAAAGGTTTGACATTTGTGTTTGTTTTGCTTATTTGACAATCGGCGTTGACCTCATGTAGAAACTTTTGTATGCTCATCGGCAAATATCCCCAACGATTTGAACCAAGAGGCACCTTTTCTGGCCCCTTTATATAATCCTCTTTATCTGCCGCTTTTTTGGAAGGTTCTTTTTCTTTCTCTAAAATATTTTCCTCTAATAAAACATTGTCGTCTTCAGCTTTTTCACCTGTAGTTTTAGCTTTACCTTCTTCGCTTTGAGAGCACTGTCTTCTTCGTTCCATTTGTCCAGGTGTATTCCAGTTTTTGAAGCAACAAGGCATACACAATCCTTCTGCGTGTTTGCTCTTTTCTAAGAACCCCGGATAATGCTTAATATAATTTTCTTGTGAGCCATGTTCAGCCTTGTCATAAAATTCAAACACATATTCTCCTGGTTTAATTTCTTTGCGCGTTCTTGGTATAATTTTTCCACATTTGCCGCTTTTTGCGTCTTCTTCTGAAATGGGCGAGTTTGTTTTCATACACCAATATCTTGGACACATGTAATAAAATTGTTTATCTGGTTTAGAGCCATATCGAAGAATGTCACCATTTTCTTTGCCCCTTTCTAAAAATCCGGGTTGTTCTTCTTCTATTTTTTGCATCTCACCATCCGTCAAAATGACTGGCTGTTTTCTTGCGCTGTGCAAACAACTTCTAGAATACGAAGTAAACTTTCCATTTTGTTTTGGATTATTGAATAATATCGGATCTAGCTCCTCCATTCTTGTTTGAAATGGATTGGGTATCGACAATTTCATGCCATCTATATTTCTTACTGTATTTGTCTGTTGCGATCTTTTAACTTCTGGTTCAACCAGATCAAATTTTACAGATGTCTTCTTTACTAATTTTTTGAGATTCAAAACCGGTTGTTCCTCTGCTACTAGCGCAGGTTCTTCTACTTGTTCTTGTAGAACTACTTCAGGTTCTTTCTGTTCTTCAACTACTAATTTAACTTCTTCATTGTCTAAGCTAGAACTAGAACTAGAAGTAGAACTAGAAGTAGAAGGTGTAGAGGCAAGCGGAGCTTCCACGGGTTGTGAACCAAAACTAGACATTGAGTTATCACTAGCAGTGGAAGCAGGTTTTGCATCTTGTTCTGGTTCTTGTTCTTCTGGTGAACTAGAACTTTTACTCGCAGTATCTTGAGCCTTTGTATTCAAAGCCTCCAAACCTTTAATATTGCCCTCATTAAAATCGATTGAACTAACCGATGAGGATGATGCAGATTGTTCATCTGAAGATAATCCACCCTTTATAAGAGTGCCACCGCGTTCTCCTTCTTCATCTTCTTCATTTTCATCTTCATCTTCTTGTTCGTCGTCTTCGCCAAAAAATAAGTCTAGCGCATTTTTAACCTTTCCTTCTTCTTGTGCTCCTTCTGTGTATTCATTAAAATCAATATAATCCAAATTTTCACCTTCTATTTTAGGAACCTCTTGATCCAAAAACGCCGACTCCGCAGCAGAAACAATGTCTTTTATTACTACTTCTTCCTTTTCGTCCGCACCACACAACAAAGAGATTTTAGCAGCCGGAACATTTGTTGAACTCTTGTCCTGTGTCAATCTAATAAAAGAATCCAAGTATATGGGTAATGTATACAAATAATTAATATCGTTAATATTTTCTACTTTGATTGTTATTAAACTTGTAATTGCGTTTAACATTACTGTCGTTTTGAATCCGGGGTTAATCTTTATTTCAATTTCCGTCCGGCGAACACCGCGTTCCACCTGTAATTCGCTCGCCAACTTTGCAATCAATTCACGAGCCTCTTGCTCTGTAATGCCATAATTTTCCATAAGAGCGGCAATCAATTCCGCTCCTTTCAACCCATCACTTTGTTTCACTTGTTCTACAATGAATGCCTCTCTGCTCGTCATTTTATTAAAATTCGCGACTCGTTTGAAGCGCATTTGTATCCCCTTTTTAAAATTCTTCGATTCGACAATAAATATGCTAGAAATACAGCCAATAATCTCATCCATCTTTATTGGTTTGGTAATATGAATTGTAGATTCGTAATCGATTTTTTCAACTTCTACATTCTCGGCCAATAAATTGTTGAATAGTGCAACACTATACCCGCTCTGTTCAAGGTAAGCCTTTACTTCTTCTATAATGGGGTTAACTGCACCTTTAAATAGATCATCGATTTCTTCCATGGGAAAAATAACATCAAAATCGCAACTGATACCTATATTTCCATTCTCTTCAAAATTGCAAATTACAACCAAATCTGTTCCGCGGTAATTATATTGTATATAAACTGCAACAGACTTGGTTTTTCCGATTGTTTTCATTAATTTAAAAATAGTGGGTCGCAATAGATAAGGAATTTTTCTACCATCTTTGGCTGTCTTATCAGCATACAATCGATAAATATTTTCCTGTCTTTGAGAAGGATTGTACTTGATTAACGGCGACATTTCTGTGGCGTGAAGCAGTTTGAAGATAACATCGAGTGGTATTTTTATGTTGTATAGTGGCAACATTTTAAGGCTAATTGCTCTTATTCCCGTTTTTCTATAATCTAACTCAGTTTTTCTCTCTTTATAAATATCATAAAACAGGTCAACGCTTTGAAAAGTTTCTAATGTGTTCTCGTTTAACAAACGCTCGCTACTTTCGATCAGTTTTTCTTTTTGTTCATCAAGCGTTTCGAGAGAAGAAATATTCTTTTCCAATAAAAACGGATAATATAATCGGGTGGCATATTTTTCGGATATACCCTTTCTTCTAGCTTCTGTATAAACATCGCGCGCCAAACATAAATAAATATTGTTTCCAACTATCTTTCCAGTGTTTAACAATAGATGACTGTTTAAAGTGGTCAAAGATTTCCGAGAAGCTCGCTCAATAAAATCGTCGTATTCATCCACTTCAAACGGATTTGAAACAAATGGATATTCATTTGCAATTATAAAAAACTTTTGCCCTAGAACCTTTGTCATTGAAAACTGTTTGCCGTTTATATCCAATTCAAGTATATCGTCATAATCGTATACTTCTTTATCTGGAATATTGAATCTAATTGGTTTTCCGTTTTCATCGTAAATAACATTCAATATAAATTGGTCAAGTCTCACCTTGGTTAAAGGCAGACGACCATTCTGTGTAAGGGTCTGGTAAATATTGGCGGGGTTTAAAATCTCATCTTTCATGCAAAACAAATAAATTTCATCGAGAGAAAAAGTATTTGAAAACTCGGCCATGATTTTGAGTTTAATAACACCGATGCTATCATCGTAATGGATTTGCTGCTCTGAAAAAATAACAGGAATCTGCTTTTCGACAATATTCTGCAATTCATCGTCGTTAAATATGGGTTGCCCTGTATTTTTATCTATAAAGGCGGGATTTTGCGGATCTCTCTTAAATAACTCATCAAGGTCGTCTTCTTGAAGACTTGCACCATAAAAAACATGAATCGCTTCTATAGTTTCTGCGTCTTTTAAATGATTTACTTTATATATTGGATTTTCTTTTAATGCTACGAGTGACATATATATACTCCTAGTATTATTTTATAAAGCGGTTAACTTTAACTACAAATCTAAAAAAAAATTACAAATCATAGTAAGGATTGTCTGTGATTGTCATACCACAATAGCTTTGAGGTTTAGATTTGTAATCCATTGGCGAATAAATTCCCGCCTCTTTTGCATTCTCCAATAAAAATTTGAAATTCTTCCAGAAATCCTGCTTGTGACCAATTGATTTTGTCATAACATGCGCCATCTCGTGAATTGCAACAAAGGTTAAAGTGTTCAGATCAATTAGTGTATTGCCATTTTTTGTCTTATTCAAGCAAAATGCGAGTTTCTCTCCTTTATTTTCACTATATGCAGTCAATTCGCTCGTTGGCAAAGTCTCGCTTATTTTTTTGGGATTGAATCCTTTTACCAGTCTTTCAACATCAGGGTCCTCGGGATATTTTTTTTTCACATACGCAACCAAATCCTTCATTTTTTGTGTTACTTGCGCTAATAAATCCGCGGCCTCGTTTAACATACCTCTATCCCTGACGCAATATTTGTTTCCGTCTACCGTCGAAATTATGCATTTTAAATGGAAATTTTCAGACTCATAATATATTCTTAAACAAACGATTAAAATAAGTCCAATAATTGCATAACATAATATATTTTCTTTGAAATTAAACATATATATTATGTTGTTATATTTTTACACACATTAATAGTAAATAGTAAATAGTTAATAAGTATAAGCAACCTTTATTTTTTGAACGACGAGATTTCTAAAACACTCATAGTCGACAATGTAAAACTTCAACTTGTTTCTCAAGAACTGCAATCCTATATATTTTTTGTTTTCAATAAGGAAATCAATAAATGTTGTATTTGGGTCTCTGTTTATAGTTACTGGGTTTTTGCCTATTACGAAGAATATTGCACGAACATGCTCGTCGTCGACTGGCGCAACATTTATTGTTTTTTGTTGTGGAGGACACTTCTCATAAATTTCCGCCATTTCAATGTGAGCAGACGCGTCACGAAACTGTGGGTTCATTAGTGTAATTTCTTGCTCGGCCAAAGTATACAAATCTTCCAAAGTTTGATATTTGTTTATTGAAAATTCTATTGGAGTTTTCCCTAGACGCAATGCTTGTATTATGTAAGTGTCGCAATTAGTATTAACCGTTGACATGCAATTGCCATATTTGTATTTGATATTGCTAATGGCTTCTTCGATTGCCTGCATTTTCGTAGAGATGCACTGTTATTCATAGTTTTTTCAGTGTCAATTTTTATTGAATAATGGAGTTTATACCCTCCTCAAAAATTTAAAGTTAATTTAAAATTGATTTAAAATTAAATAAAATTAAATATTGTTAAATAATAATAAATGTTTGCGGAACATCCTAAATCTGTATTTTGGTCAACTAAAAATGAAAGGAAACCTTGCAATGTTGCTTTAAACTCCCATAAAAAATTCTGGTTTGACTGTCAGTGTGGACATCAATTTGAAAGTTCTTTATTAAATATAAATCAAGCAAATAATTGGTGTGGGTTTTGTAGTAATCCTCCAAAAAAATTATGTGATAACATTGAGTGTAAAATGTGTTTTCAAAAATCTTTTGCTTCGCACGAAAAATCTGTGAATTGGTCAAATGAAAATCGATTATTTCCTAGGCAAGTTTTTAAAAGTGCTGATAGGAAAAAATTTATATTTAATTGTGACAAATGTTCTCACAAATTAACATTAAATCTTAAAGATATTACATCTAAAGGTCATTGGTGTTCTTATTGTTCTCATCAAAAATTATGCGACAATCTTGATTGTCAAATATGTTTTGAAAATTCTTTTGCATCAGTCGAAAAATGTAAATATCTAAATGATAAAACTATTAATCCTAGAAAGGTGTTCAAAAGCACAAATAAAAAATTTAAATTTGAATGTTGCGAATGCAGTAAAATATTTGAAACGCAATTGAGCGACGCAACAAAAGGAGTGTGGTGCCCATATTGTGTAAATAAAACAGAACAAATATTATTTGATAAATTAATAAAAACTCATATTTTGTTATTAAGACAATTTAAAGTTGATTGGTGCAAAAATGTGACAACAAATAGGTTTCTGCCATTTGATTTTGCAATTGAAGAGCTAAAAATAATTATTGAATTGGACGGTAAACAACACTTTGAACAAATTAATAATTGGCTGTCTCCAAAAGAAACAAGAAAAAATGATTTATACAAAATGAAATGTGCCAACAAAAATTGTTTTTCGGTAATTCGCATTTTACAGGAAGATGTTTATAAAAATAAATATGACTGGTTAAAAGAATTAATTGAAAATATAGAAAAAATTTCCAAAGAATGTAGAGTTCAAAATATTTATATGTGTAAAAAAGATGAATATAAAGATTTTGATATGTAAGTATTTATTGCATTCCACCAGCACCAATTTCTAGCGGCGGTCGAAGGAAATCTGGCTCGATTGTGCTCTGCATCCAAGGGCCAACATACAATTGGGGATTAGGAGGCTCAGAACGGATTTGCAAGTTGGCGTTTCTCAATGTTTGACCAATTGTGTCAATGCCAATGTGGTAACCGGCCTTTAACAAGTTGATGTTGGCAAGTTCGCCCTTTCCGGAGGGGTTTAGTTGCGCCCATTGGCTGTTGGTGTCTCTGGGTAAAAGGTCAGCCGGGTTTTGAATATTGGGCTTGGAGCAAGATGTGGGGATTCCTTGAGTGGGAGTGGGGATGCCATTCACAGAGGCAAACACCTCGTTTTGGCTAAAAGGATTGGCGGGTTGAACTCCCATTGCTTGTTGAGAAGGACCTTGCTTGCTTCCTCCGTTTTTGTAAGCGGGATTGGCGCCGTGAGACATAGATTCAGATCCATATCTCCCCTTGGAGGTTAAGTATTTGGCCAATAAATTAACGCCGTAGGCGACAATTAATAAGACAACGATAGCACCGATGCCGTAATCGTTCCATAGCTTTTTCAGAGAACTGCTCATTATATAAAATTGGTGATAAAATATTTTTTTCCACAGTGTTTAATTATTCCTAATTGTTTGTTCTCCCCAACTCGATTTTTCTATTTTTACTTCTAAACATTTCATAAATAAATACAAAAATTGTGGATTATAAATCCTTGTCTTGTATTTATTCTGCAAACTCTTCAACATTATCTAAATCACTATTGTCACTGTCACTTTCATCTAAATCTTCCAACATGTATGTTTTCTTAATATTCTTTGCTTCTAAAAAAGCCATTATTGCATCCTTTTTTGCCTGCTTCGCCTTGTTTCTTGCTTGTTTATATATCTCATAATAAACTTGGTTTGGTTTTTTTAAGGTCATTTTATTGTCGGGTGAAATGTCTAAATTAGATGCAAAATCTATTTCCATTAATTCGTTTGCATCCTCTTCTTCTTTATCTTTATCTTTCTCTTTATCCTCAACCATCGAGTTTATATCAAAATCTATTTCTTCCAGTCCATTCATGTCTTGCTCTTTTTCCAAATTTTGAAATTTAACAGATGGTTTGTTAGTATTCACGACAATTGCCGTCGGTTTAATTTCGTTTCCAAATGTCAAGGGTGGACGATGCAGTTTTTCACCTTCGTCTTCGTCCCCGTGTTCACCTTCGCTTTCTAAATCATATTCTACGCTTGCATCGTCTCGCGTTTCTGTTTTTGCTACAGCACTTAAATTCTCACTTTCTAAAATTTGATTGCTTAATTCTTCCAATTCCTCGATTGGTGTTTCTAAATTTTCTAGTTTTACTTCTTCGCTACTAGAAGGTGGCTTGATCATTTGCATTTTAATTTTCATATCATCTTCTTTTTCGGTTAAGCTCTCTTCAATGTTGCGCTTCTTGACACCTCCATTCGTCTTAATCAAGCAACTTTCAAATAATGCGTCGCTATTTAGTATCATGGATTGCTTCAACTCTACATCTATTTGAAAATTCCTAGAAGTGAACCTTATTCCTTGAACTTCTAGAATAGATATTATCGTTGTTTCATTTGTGATATCATCTATGGTAAGAGGCGTCTCATTTTCGTTGTAAATCTTTATATTTGGAACATTGGATGAACTAGCGACTTTGACATTTACACGAACAAGATAAAATTTACCCGATTTGTAAATTCGCATAGGGCTCGTGAAAGCTGTTTCAATGTCACTTTTATCTAGCTGATTCTCAAACCACGAATCTTTCTTTTCAAAAATGAGCTCTTGGCATTTCGTTTCTAAATTTTCAAGCCAGTGGATAAACTGCTCGTCGTTATTATCGAACATGAGGTCCGCATAAATTTTCTTACCATTTTTGACAAACCCTTGTTTAGTTAGACTTTTAGGCGTTTGAATATATAAAGGTTTACCATTATTATAAATTTTGGTAAAATAAGCCCCGCCCTGAATTCCGGTGGGGTGTGCTAAAGATAATGATGAAAAATCGAATGAATCATTGGGTTGAATAATATTTTCCATTAATTGTTGCTAAGAAAAATAAAAAATCAATAACACGCGCAAATTAATAGATAAACAATTATTTTATTTTTGTAATTAGTAAATATGAAAGAGGGTTTAGTGCAACAATGTTTAGATATTTTAAAAAGAGAAGACATAAAACACGAGTTAAAATGCTTCTGTATGCCAGTAATAGAGTTGTTATTTAACGAAATAACGCCTTATATTTATTTAATTATAGGAATCATATTTTTGATTTTTGTAATGATTTTAGCAATATTAATTTTATTGATTCTAATTTTGCGTAATAAAAATGTGGTATCCAAATTGTTTTAATTTTTTCTCCTTTGAATATATAATGGCAAAAGGTCGTAGAACAAGACATCGCAGAAGCAGAAAAGGAGGTGAAAATACAATGACTCTAGAAGCAAATATGTCTGGCGCACCCATGGGCATGCAAGGAGGCAAGCGCATGCGCATGAAGACCCACAGACGCGGCAGACGCGGAGGGGACGCCTCGAACTGGGTCGGGGACAATTTTGGCTACACAGCCGAACAACAATTTATGAATACTTTTGGAAATAATGGATATGGAAATTCCGGTGCATTAATCCCCACCGTTCCTGGAGCGCCAGCGGTTAGCCCAAATAACTTTCCCCAAGGAACAATGAATCCATATAGCTTGGTTCCTCAATTTGGTGGCAAGCGCCGCAGAAAGAGAGGTGGCTATTGGGGGCAAGTGCTTGAAGCCGCACTTGTTCCCTTTGGATTGTTAGGTCTCCAAAACGCTTATGGCAGACGCACTCGCAAGAACCGCAAATAAGTATTTGTATTTGTATTTGTATTTGTATTTGTATTTGTATTTGTCTTTGCTTGTAAAATAATATAAATCTAACTGATAAAGTTTTATATTATTTATAATATTCGCGCATTACTCTTCGTACTGTTTTAGAAATGCTTTTACATTTTCGGCATACTTTTTAGGAATAAAATTGACGATTTCATTGTGTTTTTCATGAATATTATGATCCTCTTTGCGAAACTCTCCAGTATCATCTGCGGGCAACGCAATTTTTCGTTGTTTATATGTTTCTTCTGATTGATAAATGTAGTGAGCAATAAACGCTGGCGTTTTCCAAAATGCTTTATTTGATGGATTAAATATTTTTTTTGCCATTGTTTCGCCGGTTATTGCAAATGAACGCGCGGGATTTACTATATGGTAACTATGCGGGTTCATTGGTCCACCACTTGCAACCTGTGACGGTCTAACAAATGTTTTCACATGTTGGTTTAATAATGCATCAGATTTGGTATAATTTTCAAGTAGCAATCCTTCCGGGTCTTTTATATGATTATTACTTCCAAACATTACCCAATTTAATGCCAACGAATCTGCAAAATTGCCACGGTTTAACATATCTTTTATTCCTTTAAACTTATTCAAAATTATAAATTCATCCGCGTCCAAATAAATAAACCAATCTGCTCTCATTCTAGCCGCTATTTCTGCGGCCTTACTCATTAGTGGTATTTTTGGAGGACCGTTTAGTCTGCATCGCTCCACAATAACTCTTTTATCAAAGTTTTTAAATACTTCTTTCAAAGGGGTCTGTGACTTGTGATCAAATATATAAATTGTATTAAAACCAATCAATAAATGATGTGCAGCCCATTCTTTTATATTTTTTTCGTCTCTTGCATTAGCAAATAACATTACATTTCTAACGGGCGTTTGTCTTAATTGTGGACTTCTTTCAAGATTTATATAAAATCTTGTTGGTTTATTAGGGTTTGTTGTTTGACAAAACTCAAAAGATCCCAACATTTTATAAGTTTTAAATATTATATTTATTTTTTTTGAACTTAAATTTAAAAAAATAGACATTAGATATTAGATATTATTTTATACAAGTTATATAAGTTAGATGAGTTTTGAACAACAAATACAACAGTGGGTGTCCATTGACAACAAAATTCGGCTTTTAAATGACCAGATAAAAGAGCTTCGAGAGAAAAAAATAAAGTTGTCTGATAATTTGAATGATTATGCCAGAGAAAACAACTTATCCAATGCAACAATACAAATTAGCGATGGAAAACTTAAATTTGCGTCCACAAAAGTGCAATCGCCGCTCACCTTTAAATATTTAGAAAAGTCTTTGGGAGAAATTATTAAAAACGAAAATCAAGTAACACAAATCGTGGAATACATTAAAAATAAACGCGAAGTGAAGGTGGTCCCTGAAATAAAGCGCTTTTCTAATAATTAATTTATATTTGATTAATGTATATGTGCACTCTATCACCTGTAGACATGGTTTTTTATAAAGAAGGTGAGAAAATAATGAGCGGCGGATTTTCTATTGAATCGTTAATGTGGAAGAACGGCGAGTCGCCCATGTATACTGCAAATAATCCTAACAATTTAACTGGTGGAAATTCGGTTAGTGGCATTTTCAAAAATTTGGCCGTTCCTTCTGGGCTGCTTTATCAAAAACCGGTAGAGAAAAAACGACAATTGTTTGAATATACTGAAGGACAGCAAGAATTAGTGGGTGGTTTCAAAGAGAGTCTTGTTTTGCCAGAAAGTATTCACAGTTTATTGATGAAAATGGTGGAGGTGAACGACTCTGGAAAAACTAGTAACGAGAGAAAAACGCGCAAGAACAGAGTATCCAAAGAAAAATATAAAGAAAAGAAGAATATTAGTAGACGGGCTTAAAATAGTTTTAGGTTTTTGGTTTTTAGTTTTTTAGTTTTTTACTTTTTTATCATTAATTCTATAAAAAAGTAAATTTATATTTTGCTCCATGCGTTGTAGTTAAATGGTGACACTAAAATATCGCCCAATTTCGATTTCCAGTAATCGACGCGCTTCTCGAACAATATGTCCTTTTCCGTCTTTGGATAAGGCGTCGAAACTTGCATTAACTCCTCTTCTTCTTGGTTAATTTTTGGTTTGTATCCGTAACAGTTGACACCGAATTTCAATTGTGGATTTGCCATATAACCACCATTTACGCCGGGTCTACCGCAGTCGTTTTCATGTCCCTTTATTTTTTGCAAATTATTGAATGTCTTTGTTTGAGTCGGGAACAAAGCCATTTGACCGTCCGACCAACCATAATTGCACCATTCGCCTCCTCTGCTGTACGAATCTTCCACTTCTTGATAATTGGCTAAACGCGCACCAAATGCAGTGCACAAAGATTTCGCGTCTTCATAACCGTAATAATTTCCAGGAATATTGAATACTTGTTCAGTGTATCGTATTTCCGGAATTATGTTGCTACCCAATACTCCACCGCTCGCATCCATAGTTGTTTGTTCAACCTTGATGTCAATAATAGGATTACCTAAAAATACTTGTTTAACAGACGCAACAATGTCAATTCCAAAAAAGTATTGTAAACCATTTACTAACAACAAAATGACAAGTATACCAATTACGACGCCTATTAGCGCGGAAGATGTTTTTCCGTATTCTGTGGAACCCGATGGATTATAATTATTTTGAACGCTAGATGATGAATTATTTCCTAAAGATGAAAATACGATAAAATAAGCGACTAGAACCAGGGCAACAATTATAAATGCACTCGGGTTCAAAAGAAATCCATTAATATAGTCATACATATTTACGGTATCTGTTGTTGTGCTAGTATTTACCTCCATATATATTAGTCAATGGTTTTTTTTCGCAGGGAACCGAAGATACAATGATTCCGCCCTGAAACCCTATTAACGGTTATTTTCATTTATAAAAATAATTTTAGACCAATTGTGTATTTGTAGAAGACCACTGTATAAAATTATTATTGTTATTGTTATTTCTAAATTATAATTTAATAAAAAATATAAATTAGTAAAACCATTAACAGTTTATTTATAAAATATTTTAGGAGGGGTGCGGGGCGAAACTTGCTCCTTGGTTTCAAGGTCATGCCCTACTAGTCAATAGTTTTAGGAGGGGTGCGGGGAACCTTGGTTCCCTGCTAGTCAATGGTTTTTTTTCTATAAAAGAAGCAATATGCCCGCGGCGTTATCAAATCCGCATTATTTCTAACTTCTGTAACATTGGTGTCATTGAAATGATACCATTTTCCATTTGCATTTTTTACAAACGCTGTATAGTGACCGCCAAAAGTGCCGCCATTGTGATTGCAAATTCCATACAAATCGTACACATAGCTGTCCTTTTTGTATCCAAGAACATACTTTGATAAATCTAAATCAGTCAAAGGAAAATCGACTAAAATTTGATTTTTATTATTGTGATTTACTGCATTGATCCTTTTCAAATCTAGTACTAAGATATTTGGCATGCTCCAATAACTTATCTTCTTCTTGACATCTTGTTTTGAACCCGTTGATTCATTGAACCACGCATTTTCGCCACCCAAGGTTTCACCTTCTACATACAAATCAAAACAATCAATTAGCGTAGGGCTCTTATTATTTGACGGAATCGATAAATTTATCATAAAATAGGGCTCGGGTGAACTACTTAAAACTTCGCCGGTGTCCATTGTCGTAATTTGTGAAACATGTATTCCGTAAAACATATTCCAGATTTCCGAATATTCTTTCGCATACATTCTTTTTATCATCTCGAAACAATCCACCGCTATTTTGTCAGTACCATTCGAAACTGTTCCAGAAATACTCATATTCACTTCTCTCGACAAAGAAGTGTGGAAACAATCTATAACAAACAATAAAAACTCGGGGAGGTCATTTTGCGAATAGCCCGCAAAAATATCAACACCTTTTATTTGCGCCAACTTGTGAATTGTATTTATGAATCTGCCTGGCGAAACAACACAATTTTCACTCCACATTAGTTGACGCAAACTATCCCATTCGAGTAACAAGGTTGATTCGTATTTCTTTTGCAGCCGTTTCTTGTAGGTCTGCTTATTTAGAAAATCGTTCAGCTCATATGTATGCGATAAAATTTGAATGCACGAATTAACAAAACATGTGTTTCCCAAATTAGTTAATCCTGTTAATCCTTTGTCTTTGTAAAGAGCAAGGTCCATTATATTATAAATATAATATGTATTTAAACATTAATTTAAATATATAAATAGTATATGTCAAATCAATCTCCTAATGATTTAAGCATCGATAGAATTAATGCAAACAACACAACAATAAGAATATTTCTTGATTTTTATATGAATTTGCACACCCAAACGGTTCGTAGAATAGACTCGCTGTATGATATTTTAGATGAAATTAGGTCGGCTGTAAATATTCTTGGTGGAATTAGTTCGCAGCTCAATGAAAATGATAGAAACGATAGAAATTATTACAGGGCAAACTACGGGAATAACGAGAGGGCAAACTACGGGAATAACGATAGAAGCAACGAGAGAAGCAACGATAGAAACAACGAGAGATATCAATTTAATGGGGAACGAAGCAATAGAGGAAATGGTGTCAACGGAGGTGGGGGAGGAAGAAATGGGCGGTCAGCAAATGCTTACGGCAGAAGTGGAAGAACTAGCCCGTGGAGCGATGAAAGAAGACATTCTTGGCACAATCAAAACAATACACAGAACTATGTCGATTGGTTAAACAATAGAATCTATATTCAAGGGAGGCCATATAGAATGGAATTTGAAAATTTGCAAACTTTTTATTCAAATGTACCAGTTGTCGCAACCCCTGCACAAATTCAAACTGCAACAAGACTAACAAGATTTTCTAATATTAGTAATCCAATTAATAATAGCTGTCCAATAACACTAGAACCGTTTGTAAATGACTCAAATGTAACAGAAATTCTTGGTTGCAATCACTTGTTTAATCCTGATGCCCTTTCATCGTGGTTTCGCGACAATGTTAGATGTCCAATGTGTCGATACGATATTAGAACAAATAGGATTTCCTCAAGACAAGAAGAAGAAACAAGGGAAGAAACAAAAGAAGAAACAAAAGAAGAGACAAAAGAAGAGACAGAAGTGGAGGAGACAAAGGATGATAATAGACCGGTTTCACAATCCACAGAACGCCCACCCGAGAGAAATAGTAATTCAAGAAGAAGAATATTGAATCGCAATACAACGCGTGTTGATGCATCGGGCAATATTTTTGAGGCAGCTTTAACCGAAATTACTGGTGCACTATTGAATCAATTTCTTACTAATAATTCGCAAAGCGGTACAGAAAATGGGTTATTTTTTAATAATATATTTGACCCTTCTAATAATGAATTCACGTTTCGTGGGTACAGAATTTAATTCTTATGCTCTCAGTATTGACGCGTTATTTTTGGCACCTTATCATTTATGGTAACAAAAATAAGGGAATGTATGCAAACAACATGCCTGGGGGTCCAGTTTGGCGCGACTTTTTACACAAAAGTATTTTGGGTTTTCGTTTTTGGACATTTTTTTTGTCCATTTTTGAAAAGAGGATTTACTTTTGTGCAAAAAGTGCGCCGATTTTCGGCTGTGAGCATTATGATGCAAATCTCAGTTTTCCTAAAAAAAATGTATGAGCATAAAAAATCCAGCTTTAAAAGAAAAGTACTTAAAAAAATTATCTCATTCTTTAGAAAGACTTCCAATGGCTGACATTTCTGGGGTAGAAAAGGGCATTCTTTTTGATTGCAAAACTTGTGACTTTAGCACATCTAAAAAATATCATTATGAAAGACATATTAAGACCAAAAAACATTTAGACTTACATTTGGCTGACATTGGCTTACATTTGGGGCAAAAAGGGGCAGAAGATGTGAACGAATGCAGTTGTGGTAAGAGTTTCAAACATAGGCAAAGCCTTTATAAGCATAAGAAAAAATGTAAAAAGGGGATTCTAAGCATAGATGATTTTCCTGAGAACATGACTGATAAGGAATTGATAATGTTTTTATTAAAAGAGAACAAAGAGTTTAAAGAACTTATTATAGACCAGAGCAATAAAATGTATGAAATCGCCTCCAAACCATCTACTGCGGTAATCAACACAAACTGTCACAATAAAAATCAGTTCAACTTGAATGTTTTTTTAAATGAAAAATGCAAAAACGCGATGAATATGAGTGATTTTCTAGACACAATTAAAATTGGGGATGACGATTTCGAAAATATTGGAAAGCTAGGATATGTTCAAGGCATTTCTAATATATTTATAAAGGGACTTAAAGACCTCGATGAAACGGTTCGACCGATTCACTGCAGCGATATAAAAAGAGAAATTTTATATATTAAAGACAACGATGTGTGGAACAAAGATGAGAATAAACATAAAATTAGAAATGTTATTGCTTTAATAGCTCATAAAAATTTTAAATATATTCCTGCGTGGAAAGAAGCCCACCCTAGTGCTTCCGATGTAACAACTAAAAAGAATGATGAATACATGAGAATAGCGAATCAAGTAACGACGGCCATTACACCAGATGATGACACGGGAATAAATAAAATAATTCGAAATGTTGCAAATAAAGTTATTATTGACAAAGATAATGCAATTTAATCACATTTATATATTTGGATAATTATAAGATCCTTGACAAATTTATAACAAATTATAACAAAATATAAATTTAAATAAAAAAGATAAAAAGATATAAAAAATTAAATATTTATATATATATTATGGAAAACGATTATATTTCTGTTTTTGAATACGAAAAAAATGTAAACCCGCAGTTAAATAATGTTCCCTTTTTTGAAAAAGATGTAAATGATTGCAATTATGGAATTAATATTATAGATTTTTCAAGCATATTCAATGTATCTCATGTTTCAACAACACCAAATTTATTAGCTTCATTTATTAAATTGAAAAAAAATGATATTATAGAACTTGATAATAATGCAAGTATCACTGAATTTAATGCAACATCTCATCTTTTTTACATAATTAAAGGAGAATGTTCTATTCATATCGATAATAATGAAGAACAGCCAGTTTGCTCGGGAGATATTATAGTTAGTCCTTGTTTTAATTCATTAAAAATAAAAAATACTGGCGAAGAAGAGTTGCAAGTTTATTACATAAATGATAGTCCATTGGTTAACTATCTGGGTAACAAGGCACACAAAAAAATATTCAAGTTGGCTATTTATAAAAATGAATTTATTTGTCAGAAGTTGAACGAATTGTCAGATCCAAATAATAATAGGAAGGGTATTTTGTTAAGTAATAAAGAAACAGAATTATTGGGCGTTAATACAATTACACCAGTATTATGGGCTTTATATAATGAACTACCACCCAAAACTGTTCAAAAACCACACAAACACAATTCAGTTGCATTAGATTTATGCGTGAAATGCTCTGATAGTGAAAATATTTATACTTTAATTGGTGACGAGTTAGATGAGAATGGAAATATAATAAATCCAAAAAAGGTATGCTGGAAAGAAGGGTGTATGTTCATTACCCCGCCAGGTTTATGGCATTCGCACAACAATATTGGCGATACTTGCGCCTATGTTCTTCCAATTCAAGATGCCGGATTACTTTTATACCAAAGAATTTTGGGAATAGTTTTGAAAAAATAAATAAAAATAATTGCAATTTTCTATAATTGAAAAAATTGCAATTTAATTTTCGCATTCAAATAAAAATTGAAGTGAAAAGTTTTTCAAAAGCAAATACAAATTTAATTAATGGAACGACGAACTCGTCAGAGAAAAGGAATTACTATTGACGACGGTGAAGATTGTGACATGGAGCGAATTGACGAACGCGAGATTGTCGACCTTACTACAAAAAACTCTATCAGCAACAGGGCACTACAAGCGTTCAACTCTATGAAGCCACGCGCATTAAATGCTTTCTGGTTTGCATTTGATGCGTGCAGTATTTATTTGATGTGGGTGGTTCTTCATTACATTGCATCGCACTTGTATGTGTACTTTTGCGCACCAAGCACAATTGTTGGCTTTCTCTATTCTCCCTTGATTATTGCCGCACCACATTGCAGAGGGCTTCGATGGGTCATCTTCAACGGCGCCATTTCTACTGACAATATGTGGCTCGTTTTTGGAACATGGCTCTGCTCCAAGATACTTATTCCGAGACAAGTGCAAAATACTTAACCTGGGTATGATGTAAAAATAATATTTATAAACTATTTAAAGACGCCGCGTGTATATAAAATATAATACAATGACTGTAAGCCAAACACCAAAAAGACATCGCGCTAGATGGACCGCTAGTGAATTGAATCGCCTTCACACGGAATACGAGATGAAGGAACTTACTGTGCAAGAGATTGCAGAACTACACGAAAGAAGTGTATACGGGGTTATGAGCAAGCTTCAAGTAGAGGGATTGATTGATTCCTCTTTGAGCGACGCTCGTGGATGGGTTTTTCAAAAGCCCACTAGTCCCAAGCAACCCATTTCATTAAAACCCGCGCTTCAATTTGATGAAGACCAAGGCGACGATGAATCTGTGGAACAAGACGACCCTGAAGATGAGGACTATGTTCCCGATGAGGACGAAGAAGATGATTATGAAAATGAAGATGATGATGACGCAGAAGAAGATTTTGACCCTTATAGCATCAAGCAAAAAATGTCATTCCTCGAGAAACAAATTACAACAATTTTTTCTTTTCTTCAAAAGAATTTCCCCAAGCAAAAGTTAATGAGCAATTCTCTATAAATAATTTGTAAAATTATTGTGAATATTAATTTTACAAATTTTAATTTAAAAACTTATTTTTGTTTATTATAAAATGGAAGAAACAATTGTTAACCATGTTAAAGCCTCACTTTCTGCAGCAGAGTACAATTTTTCAAAAATTTCAAAAGAAATAATAAATTTGGGAGGTGCTTCAGGAATAAAAACGCGTCATTTTATGAATAACTTGCTTCAAATGAATGGTGCAAAATATTTAGAAATTGGAGTAGGTGGTGGTTCTTTAACTAGTGCTGCAATGTATAATAATTGTGCAAAAATTTTTTGCATCGATAATTGGACTGATATTCCAAGAGAAGCGTTTATGGAAAATTTTAAAAAATATAAAGGCAACAATTATACTAAATTGTTCGATCAATCTTATCAAGATGTTGATGTTAGCAAACTATCAAAATTTAATATGTTATTATACGACGCGCATTTAGATAGCAGTCAAATTTGTGGTGCATTGCCTCACTTTATTAATTGCATGGAAGATGTATTTGTTTATATTGTTGATGATATTAACTGGCGTTATATACAAGCTGCTGCAAAAAAATCAATAGAAGATTTAAAATTAGAAATTTTATATGAAAAAGAAATATTATTAACAGATAATGGAACACACACTCCAATGAATATTGCGAGAGAAACATGGTGGAATGGTCTTTATGTTGTAGTTTTGAAAAAAAATAAATCTGTAATAAATGTGTAATAAATGTGTAATAATTTTGCAATAAATAAATATATTTTAATATTAAATATATTTATTATTTTATCCTTTTAGTTTTCTATTTTTTTGACTTGAAGAATCCAGTTAGTGCTTGATTATTTTCCTTTTGATTGTTCGTTTCCCTAAGAAATTCATCGAATAACAGCGCTTTCACTTCCTTTTCTTTCAAGTCATTCAACTTTTCGTCAAACTTTTCCGACTTTGTCTTTATTCTCAACGCTTCAACTTCTCGTTTAAACTTTGATAGTTTCGATTTTTTGTTTTGCATTTCCCACATTTTTTCTAAGACCAATGCAAAGACTTGTTGCGTCGGCTTCATTATCTGATTTGTAATATAATGCGAATAATCTATTTTTAGTTCCTTCTCTTTGATATAACTTGGTGTTTCTATTCGATCCCCCTGTTTTGCCTTCTTGTCCGGATTATGCACAAACACATACGGAATTCTGTCACCTGGACATGGCTTGTTTCCCGGGTCCCTCTGCGTAATGCGGTCTGCCAAGACTTTGTGAGCAATCTGCTGCGGATTTTTATATCCTGACCGCAACGATTTGCTGATAATGAGCTTGTCAATCGAGTATTTTTCGTCGACAATGTTCCGGAGTGAAGACCTAAGGAAATCGACAGCTTTGCCAATATCTTGCTCTTTCATCAAGATGTCAATGATTCCACCATATATTTCTTTTACTATTGGCGCGTTGTCGCGGCGTTTCAATACAATTCCCATTTCCTTTCGTTTACACTTTGTTGGGTCTGTCTCATAGAGCATTCCAACATAACGCTTCTTCGAAAGTAGGCAAAATGGCATAAAGGTCTTTTCGTATTCCAAGTCGTGCGGACCCTTTAAGAATTTGGATGCCAAGTGACCCGCTTGTTGCGCCAATTCGATAGTTATTTCTAACGCTTTTTTTCCGCGAATTGGAGTTCCATCCGGCGTTTGAAGATTAAATGTGAAGAATACCGAATCCGTATTATGAACTATGATATTTCCAATACCTGCGGCAAAGTGATGGTTTTCCGTTGTCAAGTCGTAAACATAACCAGTGTATTCAATTTCATGCATTTTTTTAATTGCAAATGAATTTTTTCTTTGTTTTATTTTTGTCATAGTAACTCTATAAATATTGTTTTTATCTGAACGAGTATTAATTGATGTGTTATATCCAAGGCTTTGCGCCAACCAACCAATGTGAGACGCACTTATTTGATTTTTTTGGTCAATTCTGCAATATCCATTTTTATCTTTATCTCCGTCAGCATCATACATTCCTTCCCAAAATGCTTGTCTTATTTCCAAATTTCCTTGCAACACTTCTTTTGGAATAATCTTGGCTTTTTCGTAATACATTTTTTTGCGGTATATTTTAACAAATTCTGCAATAGAACCGTATTTGCTGCACCTAGGCGATATTTTGTATACTCCAGAACTTTCCAGCGTCGGCATAAAAACCCAATCAAAATCTGGATGTGCAATTTTACACAACTCTAAATATTTATTTATTAACTCCATTGATGCATTGTTTAATGCCCAACTACTCTTTTTTCCTGAGTCACATTCATAGTTTCCGCAACTACCATCTCCAAAGAAGAAACCCATAATTTTTGCTTCTTCAACTGATATATCACTTGCAAATGAATCGTTCATAGGTAATTTATTGTGTAATAATTCTGTCCCTATTATTGCATCCTTTGGAGACAATTCTTCACCATTCTTTGCAATTAGAGAATGGTCGTCCGTCACATCTACTAATCCAGTGTGCGTTAAAATTCGAATCAGTTTTTTATGTGAAGCCAATTCGTGACGAATTACTCTATACAACTTAGTCCAACCTTTTTCGGTCCATGTCTCGACGCCTTGCAATTCACAAAACTCTTTTTCTTGTTTTCCTTCTTCTCTGCATTTTACCCAATTACTCCCTCCGTATTTTTCTGCAACTTGTTCAATCGTGCAAATATCAATTTGTCCATTTACTTTCACATATACTGGGGTATAATTCGCGACGCTGTCACCATATATGTACTCAGCTTTTGTTAGGACCGGTCCATAATTTGCAGTGTCACAAGTCGCGTTTCCATAACACTCTTCTACTACTTTCTTCGCATAAGTCAAAAGCAATCGTCCTATAGCCGTGCAAGATGCGGCGCAATCCTTGTCATAAAAGGAACTCGTCTTGGCGCCACACTGCCCATAGAGCGAATTTGCAGTTAACTTGTACCCAATCTGACGCTTATCCAAGACATTTTTCATAAATTCGTCTTTTTCCGCAGGAATCAACTTTCTTGTCGTCTTACGAGCCATCAACAGTTCCTCCAAAATCGAAGGCATAACCGCTCGCGCTCCATTAAACGGCTGTGCAAAACGACAAATCTTGTGCCCACATTTAACTTTTTCCGCCGCGGCGCTCGGAGTCTTTCGCACATACATAAAAGTATCATAAGTAATATTCACATATTCATAACCCGGCAGATTATCATATATGAATACGCCTTCTGCATTTTTTTCGCCCGTCTCGCAAACCAATTGACCATCTAAATCGTATTCCAATGTCCACACCTTGCTATCGTGTGAAATGTTTTCGCTCATCATCGAAGACGGATACAACGATGCATAATCGACGCAAGCCACCGGATTATCCAAATACAAGTCGCATTTGGGATCCAAAACAATCGCACCTTCATAACCGTCCTCATCCTCGGATTTCTCCATTACAGGCATCAGTGTGCGTTTTTCCCTGCACTTCTTGGCGACATAACTCGTTAATTTAATGCCTTGGCCTCGCAAAACGAGGAAATTTATCGGAACACTGCAAATTTTGGCCATCTCGACAAAGCCTGTCAAAATATCCGCCTTGGTCATCAAATAATGCACCAAGTTACAATCCTGAATACAGTATTTGGCAATGACGGCGCGGTCATCGGCGGTGCCATTGGTCATTGTGAAAATATCCTTTGGAGTCACATCATCCTTCGCCAAACACCACCTTACTTTTTTGCTTTGGTCTGGACAAACCTTGGCTCCTATTTTGAATTTGCCTTCTTGCTTCAAGACCTCCAAAACTATAAACTTTTCTCCGTTATTGTAATAATCCACAGAATGACCAATTTCTTCAAAATGGACATAGCTTCCCACGAGCAGACCTGTCATATTTGTTGTTTGAATGGTGGTTGTTTTGTTGGCCTCGGAATAATCGAGCGTCTTGACATAGTCACCGATAAAATGACCGGCCACATAATCCAGCTTATACGAGGTCAAATTCTCTTCGCGACGGAAGAAGTTGTATAAATCAATTTGAATGCGACCATTCATCTTGATGTATTTCAAGTCGTGTTCACCACTAGCAATGCGAATGCTGGTTTCCTCAATGTTGTATTTATTCGTTTTCATGTCTCTCGAACCGCAAACCTCGTCATTATTTTTTGACAGCTTCAAAAACTCGGCAACGCAATTGTTCTCTTCTGCTCGACGAAACATAAACTCGTAATCAAAACCAAATATATTGTACCCGATAATAATATCCGGATTTTCTTTTTGAATAATATTTCTCCAAGCCAAAAGCAAGTCTTTTTCTGTGGAATAGGATTCAATCACGGCATTTTCCACATTGGAACAAGTGTTTAACGCCACGCAATGATTCAAATAGGGTTCCTTTTCACCGCTTTTCAAAAAGGTTGAACCAATAAATGTCACCTTGTCGCCTTCCAACCGCGGAAAGAATGAATTCAGCGAAATGTTTAATTCCGTCATCTTTGCAGTTCGGTCCATCTTTTTATCCATCAAAAGCTCGACTATTGTGCCTTTTTTTGCCGAATTTCGGAAATAGTTTGCAGTAAAATGTGCATCGTCATCTTCATCTTGGTTCATCTTTTCAAAGAGCGCCTCAATCGATAGCTGATCTTTAATCTCGTGTGTATCTTGGCCGCTCCTAACTTGCGCTATAAGCCAATTATCAATTGCAGCCTTCAATTCCTCTTCTCCAGTTGGCGCCTTTTTGGGATAAACCTTATCAATTGCTGTTTTCATTGTGTCTTCGTACCCAAAAGCGCATAAAACTATTTTTTTTAAGATATCTTTATATTGCTCTGCAGTAAAATCGACGCCGCCTCTATTCTCAAAATATTCGATAATATTGGTTGCCAACTTCTTATAAGACTTGATTGGAACTGGAAAATCTCCGTGACTACTACTGGCCTCAATATCAAAACTACAGATTTTCAACGGAACGCGGGTTTCTTTATCATTCAACGGAATAATAAATTTATAGTTTATTTTAACCTCGAAATCGCATGTCGTCTTCTTTGAAATAATATTTATAGTGTTTTTATTTGGCAAGGCAACCCAGCCAGAAGGACTAATATCGCGAATATGAAATAAACGCAAAAGGGGTGGAATATTGGCCTCGTACAAATATGTACGCGTTCCACCGAACAATAGGCCATCTTTAATCAGTTTTCTGTCTGCATAATTATACCACAGATTTTTGGCCTTGTTGAAAGCTTGCATATTGTCGAATTTGAGCGCTAAGAATTTGTGCTCTTTTCCACCGTCAAATCCATACAACTTTCGCCGTTTTATTAGTTTGCATTCGCACAATGATTGCTCATAATATTTGCCGAGTTTTCCTCGCATAAATGCGACAAAGGCGTTTTTAGATGCTGTAGACCAAGAATCATCGACTTTCACATAGAAGAAAGGTTTGAATCCTTCTGCTAGAATAGAACATGACTCGCCATGTTCATTTTTGCCGAACATTTGAATCATAAACTTTGCCGAATCTTTATTGACACTTTTTTTTCCTCCTTCTTCTTCGCTGCTACCGCTGCTTGCATCAGTATTTTCATTATAAATGTTGAAATCGTACAAACGGAATGTCTTATCCATTGTTCTTTGATGTATCTAATATGTGGTTTTTGTTTATTTCCTTTTATTACATCAATTTTAAATAAAAATGTGATAAAATAAGCAAGTATATTTGTATATATTTTTTGAATTTGCAGTATTTTTCATAAGAAATAGTCTATAAGTATTTTATATGGCTAATAAAATACCTATTCAAGCTATTGCCGTTTTTGACGGCAAGAAAATCAAAGGATCTGTTGTATTCACAGAAGATTTGAAAAATGATGTTGTTATTATTGATATTAGCATTGAGGGCTTAAAGAGAACTGGTTTACACGGGTTTCATGTGCACGAATCTGGTGACTTAACGAGTCAATGCGAAAGTATGTGTGCGCATTTCAACCCTTTTGGGAAAACTCATGGATGTCCAGGAATGAGTAATCGCCATGTGGGTGATTTAGGTAATTTGCAACCCGACACAAACGGTATTGCTCATTATAGAATGGTTGATAATTTAATAAAACTCCGTGGGTCAAAAGCAAATATTATTGGACGCGGACTTATTATTCACGCCGATGAAGACGATTGTGGCAAGGGAGGAGACGAGGCGAGTTTAAAAAACGGAAATGCGGGAAAACGAATAGCGTGTGCTATTATTGGGTATTCGAAAAACAACTTCAACCACCTTTAAAAAAGGTGGTGCCAAATAATTGATTTTATCAATGTTTTCTTGTTTTCCCACCCCTTCTTCCATATTTGCAATGTTGTCGTTGAGAGAAACCCTTGGGTCTTTTGCAGTTGATTGATTTCTTGTATTTCATTGACCATTTTCCACCACGCATCACTCTTTTACTTTTAGTTTTGCGGTAACCACCCTTTGTTTTTTTGTGATGAACACGCGGAATCTTAGATTCAATCCATTGTGCGAAAGCCTGAGGCGTGCGACTAGACTCATATTCTTCGACAATTTTGCCTCTATTATTAATGTACCGCAATGTAGGAAAGCCCATAGGTTCCGTGCCAATGTTTTCCATTTCGTCAAACAAATCCTTATTTATTTCAGCAACAATTACATTATCATTTGATAAGTGCTGTTTTTTGATGTGTTTATTTATGTCTTTCCACGACTCTTTTGTCATATTGCAAGGACCACAGCCGTCCATATACAAAAATAAAAAACATTGTTTTCCAGAATCGTGATGTTGTTTGAATAGTGCCATATTTTTTTTGTTTTTTTCTTCGATTGAATCTGTAATTGGTTCTAGAAATATCATTGTCTATAAAATAACATTAGAAAATAAAACGCACATAAAACCAGGGTTTTTATCACAATCTAATATATATGTATTGCATTATCCTTATTTTAATTGCATTTTTAGTAGGATTATATGTTTATGCTTCACCTAAATTACAAGAAGCACTGACAAATAATAATGGACAGGTTCGTTGTCCCAATATTTTAGTACAAAAGGGAATAAAATATTACTTGTATAATTCCAAAGTTGCCAAAGTCCCTGGCGTGAATCCCATCGAGTTTCAAAATTTAGAAGAGTATGTCGAATTTATGGATTGGCAACGCAGTCAAGGCATTCGTTGTCCCATTTTATATTTGCAACACAGTTATGATGCGCAAGGCAAATCGGTTTACAAAGTTCGCCCAAGTGCGACGGATTTACAAGGAGGGTTGCCTCCTGCGCTTCCCTATGCAAACCCAAACCCGACACTCTTGATGGATGCCGCGCGTAATGACCCGCCGTACAATCAAAATACCGCGCCAGGCTACGACCCTTCGCCGCAATATGTGGGAGCCACTACGCCGTTAGATACAATGAATCAACAAGAAGAAAATTTGCTTTTCAGCCCCAATCCAATGGACGAAAATTGGGCTGGGCAAAAATATACGCAGGCGCTTGTTGACGCAGGTTATTACAAGGGGAATGAAGTGAATATTTTTGTCCCTTAGACACATTTTCTCAAAATTTAGTAAAAGATTTAGGCAAATTTCCAAAACAACAAAAATAATTTATCTCGTGTTATTTTATAATATGAGCGCCATTGTTGAGAGTCAGCATAATTTACCGGTACAGAAGCTTGTATATTCTGATAAAACGCAGAATCCTTTAACAAACTTGCTATTAGTTTCTACCGAAGTTCAAGAATATCAACAGTTTATTGATTCTGCAAATCAAAATACTTTTGCTGTTGCTTATTCTCGAATGTCTTCTAAAACGGAATTGATGGAATTATTAAAGAGCAAAACGCAATCACTGCAAAGAATTGGATTTGTCTTTCATTCACCTGGTAATAACGAGAAGGCCTTTTTAGATGGGAAATCGCTTTTTTTAGCGAATGAACTAGCCAATGCCAATGATTCTGGCGCTTACAGTGAAAATTTACAATGGTTGTTAGATGTTATTAGCGAATTCGGTGTAAAGAATGTTGACTATTTAGCTTGCGACACATTAAATAATGATTTATGGAAGAGCTACTACAGTTTTTTAACCGAGAAAACAGGAATAGCTGTGGGAGCATCGAATAATAAAACAGGAAACTTGAAATACGGGGGTGACTGGATAATGGAAAGCACCGGCGAAGATGTAGAAAGGGTGTATTTTACTGAAAGCATCGAATATTATAAATATTTGTTGGTAACAATTAATCCAGTCAACGGTGTAATTTACAGTCAAATAGGCGCAACTTTAACTGCAACTGTAGCGGGCTTTAATGGATCAATTTTAGAAAATACAACAATTCTATCAAGCGTTACTGATACTGACGGCGCTGTATACACAGTTGTTTCTATTGAAGAATTTGCATTCTATAGTTGCACTAATTTAACGAGTGTTTTCATACCAGCCAGTATAACAACTTTTGGCAATCAAGCATTCGGTGTTTGCACTGGTTTAAAGAGTGTCAATCTTGAAACAGGTCTCCAAATTATTGGCAATGACACATTCTATAGTTGCACTAGTATAACGAGTGTCATCATTCCATCGAGTATAACAACTTTTGGCGTTACAGCATTCTATAATTGCACTAGTTTAACGAGTGTCACCTTTACACAAGGTCTCACAATTATTGGCACTGGTTCATTCCAGGAGTGCACTGGTTTAACGAGTGTCATCATACCATCGAGTGTAACAACTTTTAACTCTAGTGCATTCTTAAGTTGCACTGGTTTAAAGAGTGTCACCTTTACACAAGGTCTCACAATTATTGGCACTAGTTCATTCCAGGCTTGCACTGGTTTAACGAGTGTCATCATACCATCGAGTGTAACAACTGTTAACTCTAGTGCATTCTTAAGTTGCACTGGTTTAACGAGTGTAATCCTTCAAGCAGGTATCCAAACTGTTGGCGATGGTGCATTCCAAAATTGTACTAATTTAACGAGTGTGTATTTTAATTCTCTTAGTAATTTACCAATTTTAGGAAGTGGTTGTTTTTCTGTCACAAGTCTAACCAATACAGCTTATTACTATAATGGTGTCAATAATTCTAACGGAGACCCAATACTTAACTATCCTGCATATTTTGCGCCCTACGGATTTTTTACTGCTGTGGGACAAGATCCACCGTCACCGCCACCGACCATTGTCTGTTTCAAGGAAGGCTCGCGAATACTAACCAAAAATGGTTACCTTCGCATACAAGACCTAAGAAAAGGCGACCTAATTAAAACGGTTCTACACAATTATGTTCCTATTGCCATGATTGGAAAAAGGGATATTTATCATCCCGCTAAAAAAGACCGCATCAAAGACCAGCT